>Ga0209420_1000084_pt1 | contig 59195 bp, 44 predicted proteins | sample BlaSpr_A8_OM1_O1_FD_187972 | JGI IMG/M metagenome (GOLD analysis project Ga0209420, IMG submission 187972) | Forest soil microbial communities from Thunder Bay, Ontario, Canada - Black Spruce, Ontario site 2_A8_OM1_O1 (SPAdes) (version 2) | ecosystem: Environmental > Terrestrial > Soil > Boreal... | reverse complement strand
AACAAACCAACCTGCTACGACTTTCCTCTGGCGCGGACGCGGTGTCCGTTCCGCCCGGCGCAACCATCGTGCGCGTGCTTCCCGGAACGCACGATCCTCTCGGCTTTCTTTACGAACTGCGCAGCGTCGATTGGAGCAAAACCTCGGAGCTTCGGTCGCCGGTATTCGACGGGCACAATCTTTACGACGTGCGCGCGGAATTGGCCACGCGCAGCGCCTCAACCCAGGTTGCCGCCGGAACCTTCACCGCTACGGGCATCGCGATTCATGTGCTGCAACGCGGCGTGGAAATGGCCAACACCAAGCTCACACTTTGGATCGCGCAGGATGCCGCACGCACGCCCGTGCTTCTGGAGATGGAATTGCCGATTGGATTCGGACGCCTGGAATTGGTGCACGCAGCTAACGAAAAGTAACAACCCCTACGCGTGTTTCGGTTGCTGCGGCGAGCCGAGCGAGGGTTCCCAATCGTCCGGCGGAAAAATGATGCCCCACAGTTGCGGCGTCGGATGCAGGAACTCGATGCCCGCCTGGACACGCGCGCCTTGCGCAGGACCGATGTAAACCACGCGGCAAATCTGCTCTTCCTGGGTGCGTTCGTTGCGGATAACGATCTCCTCCCCCTCGATGACCGGCGCCGTCAGGCGAATCAGGGCGCCATGGGCATTCACGGCCAGCGTTTCGGTGGCTTCGGTAATGGGTTTGCCGGCGAGGCTCTGCCGCCGTGTTTGAATGGCGATGCGCAGCAACAGCCGCTGGCTGCGCCGTTCCCCGACAACGGTACTTTGTACGGTGGCCATAGTGTGCGGAGTGAAAGTAGGCGAGAACTACGAGGTGCACCAATAGGCCATCAGGCTTATGCACCCGCAAGAGTAACCCGCGCGGGGAGAGAGAAAGCGGCGCCGAATTCTAGCTAAATTACAGAAAAGATGTGAGATATTGGCCTAGCTAGCAGAGGACGATTTTATCCCGGCCGCGCAGCAGGCGGCGTGTGGCGTTGCGCGTATCCACCACCAACTGGGCATGTTCCGCGATGGAAGCGTAGTCGTAGCTGGTGTGGTCGGTGGCGATCACCACGCAATCGTAGGAGCCCAGGGACTTAGCGTCGAGCGGGACCGAGCGTTTCTCGGAATAATCGTAATGGCGCATTTTGTGCAGTTTTGCAAAGTAGGGATCGTTGTAATCGACGGTAGCGCCGCGGTCGCTCAGGAGCTCGATCAGTTTGAGCGATGGCGATTCGCGCAGGTCATCCACGTCCTTCTTATAGGCCACACCAAGAATGAGAACTTTTGAGCCGTTGAGGGCCTTGCGCCGTTTGTTGAGCGCCTCACCGATGGCATCCACCACGTGATAGGGCATCGAGGTATTGATTTCGCCGGCCAGCTCGATAAAACGCGTGGAAAAATCAAATTCCTTGGCCTTCCAGGAGAGGTAATACGGGTCCACGGGAATGCAGTGCCCGCCCAGGCCCGGCCCGGGATAAAAGGGCATGAAGCCGAAGGGCTTCGTCGAGGCAGCGTCAATCACTTCCCAAATATCAATATTCATGCGCTGGGTGAGCAACTTCAGCTCATTGACCATGGCGATGTTCACGCACCGGAAAATATTCTCCATGAGCTTGACCATCTCGGCCGCGCGCGTGGAACTGACGGGGACGACGCGCGCCACAACCTGCGCGTAAAGCGCCGCCGCAGCGCGTCCACTGGGAGGATTGGTGCCGCCCACGACCTTGGGAATCTGCGCCAAGCCGTATTGTTTGTTGCCGGGATCCTCGCGCTCGGGCGAAAAGGCTAAAAAATAATCGGTGGGGATATCTTCCGCGCCCGGTCCATTGGCGATGGGGCAGCGCAGGCCGCCTTCCTCGAGAATGGGCAGGACGAGCTCTTCCGTGGTGCCGGGATAGGTGGTGGATTCGAGCACGATCAACTGGCCACGCTGGAGGTTTGGCGCGATGGCTACGGCGGTGTCCCGCACATAGCTCAAATCGGGCTCGCGGCGTTCATCCAAGGGCGTGGGAACGCAAATGATCACCGCGTCCATTTCCGCAATACGCGAAAAATCGTTGGTGGCGCCGAAGTGCTTGGAGGCGACGTATTGGCGGATCTTATTGACGGGGATGTGCTGGATGTAGCTTTCGCCGCGATTCAGCTTTTCGATTTTGACGGGATCGGTATCAAAACCCGTGACGCGGTGTCCCGCCTCGGCAAAACGCAACCCGAGCGGCAAACCCACGTATCCACAACCGATGATCCCTACCCTGAGCTGCGCACCCTTGAAATATTCTGGCTTACGGTCCGTTGGCATCCGTCAGAATCGCCTCGTCGAGAGATAAACCCTTCGCGCGGCATATCGGCGCGGGGGAAAATTGAATATAGCAGGAATCATCGCAGGGCACCCCTGCGGCGGCGGAGGGCGTTGCTAAAACAGTCATGCACCGCAACCCGGAGCAAATCAGCGCGCGACCGCTCCGGAATTCTCCTCCGGATAGCCTGCCGGATACCTTTGCTTCCAATCCCAGGCGGATTGCACAATCATTTCCAGGCTCGAAAGTTGCGGCGCCCAGCCGAGCACGCGGCGCAGCTTTTCGGAGCTGGCGACCAGCGTCGCAGGATCGCCCGGGCGGCGTGGCGAAAAACCGGAGGGAATGGGTTTTCCGGTAACGCGCCGGGCGGTCTCCAGCACCTCGAGATTTGAATAGCCCCGGTTATTGCCTACGTTGAAGGCCTCACCGCTGACGCTATCCAGAGCCTGGAGAGCCAAGACGTGCGCCTGGGCAATGTCCACTACATGGACGTAATCGCGCAGACAGGTGCCATCGGGAGTGGGATAGTCATTGCCATAGATATCGAAGCGCGGGCGCTGCCCGGCAGCCGCCTCCAGAATACAAGGGATCAAGTGCGTTTCCTTACGGTGAGCTTCGCCCCGAAGCTCGGAGGCGCCTGCCGCGTTGAAATAGCGCAAAGCGACGTGTTTGAGCCCGGCGTAACGCGCGTAGTCCGCCAGAATGTTTTCGAAAATCCATTTCGTCTGGCCGTAGGGATTGATCGGGGCTTTGGGGTGATCCTCGGGAATCGGTATCTGCTTAGGCTCGCCGTACGTGGCAGCGGTAGAGGAAAAGACAATCTTCTTCACGCCGTGGCGCAACATGGCGTCCAGCAAGTGGATGCCACCCGCAACATTGGTGCGATAAAAAATGCTGGGCTCGCGGACGGATTTTTCCACCAACGCTTCCGCGGCGAAGTGCATGACGGCATCAATGGGCGCGGCTGAAAAGGCGCGATCGAGTCCGGGTGCGTCAAGCAGGTCGCATTGGAAAAACTGGGCCTCGGGAGGCAGCGCGGCACGATGGCCCTCGACGAGGCTATCCACAACTACCAGCTTGTGTCCCTGACGGACCAGAACCTCAGCGCAAACGCTGCCGACGTATCCTGCGCCACCGGTCAATAAGACGTTCATGCTTCAGCTCCAAACTGCTTCGCCAGCAACGAGCCACAAACAATACACCCGGCGCAAGGATCTACATGGCCGGCAAATGCATTGGATTCAGATCACACCAGTAAAGGTGAATGCCCGTATCGAGAAATTATGCCGGAACTTCACGCTGTTGGTAGCAAAGAAGGATCAAGTCCGCGCGGCGGCGAACACCATACTTGCTGAGCAGCTTCGAGACGTGAAATTTTACGGTGCGCTCGGAGATATTCAGTTTATTGGCGATTTCCTTGTTGGAGACATTTTCGAGCAAGGAATCGAGCACCTCGCGTTCGCGGCGGCTCAACTGGGCCTGGCTTTCGATCTTCATGCGCCGACGCGAATGGTCGGTGAGGATGGTGTCTACAAAACTTGAAAGTACGGCGCGGGGCACCCAAAAGCCGCCATTCGAAACTAAAGGAAGAGCGCGGGGCAATTGCTCGAGGGCCTCGGTGTAGGTGAGCAAGCCCTTTGCGCCCATGCGCAACAGGGAATGGCTCGATGCATCGGTGAACTTCTCACAGACCACGATTACCTTCGCCACGGGGAACCGCTCGAGAATGCCGACGATCAGGGAGCTGGTGGTGGGCCGAACCGCATGCGCATCCACCAGATAAATTTCCGCCCGCGGCAACGCGACATCGTCCGCATCGCCGGCCAGGCCATGCTCCAACTGCTTGACCACCACGCGAAAGCCGGCGCGGGTGAGGATGCGCTCAAATTCCGCGAGAACCAGCGGATGGGGAGAAAGCAGACAAACGGTGAGAGCTCGATTTTTCGGGTCTTTTACCACGCTATATCGAGGCTAACGGATTTAGGACGGCACGGCAAGACAGCGTCTTGCCGTGTGTTCAACTAGAGTAATCGGTTGATATTGGCCGGGCGCAGTCTGCCCTGGGGACCGATTGCACGATCGCGCAGTTCGTTACGCGCGCAATTTCTTTCGAGCCAAGGGCGCCAGGCCGAGCAAACCCGTACCGAGCAGGATGAGTCCCGAGGGTTCAGGCGTTACTCCCGCGGTTCCCGTAAAAGTCGTATCGGGAAGAGTCGGGTACGTATTGCCATCAAATCCGAGTTCGATGAGGAAATCGTAGTTACCGCAAACCTCGTTCGGCGGTGTATTTGGCGCCGGAGGATAACACACCGGCTCGGCAAACGTGGTCCCATTTGCGATTCCATTATTGCTAAAAGTCTGACAGGCACTATAAGCGGCTGTGTCTCCCGGGTCGTAACAACTGATTCCCGTTCCCGATCCCTGTGAAAAATCCACCATTACCACCGTCGGCGCGGACGTGCTGGTCGCGATCGTCGTCCCGCAAGCGCCTCCCAGTATTGAGAAGAAGCCCCCGCCATCGCAGCCAATCGGGATATCCTCAACAGTAGTCGTTTCAGGGAAGGTGATCGTCAAGTTCAGGTAAGTCCACGGAATGCCCGTATCGTTCTTTCCTTCGAAATATGCTTGCGGGTTATCCGGAGGAAGAGCGGGGCAACCCGCGGAAACGGGTATGCAAAACGTGCCGGTAAAAGGTACTGACGTGATTGACTGGCTACCCGATCCGCCCTTAATTCCAACGTTGCCGTCGGGAGGATTGATGCCGTCGGCGTGGGCCAATGCCGCACAGAACATCAACACGCTTGCTGCCAGGATCCATCTCGCGGACCGCATGATACGCCTCCCCATGCTGCAATCCCGTGAATGTACGACGCTGCAAGTGAGGACGCACTAGCAACTCATCGGGAAACAGTATGTGTGAGTCTACGCGAAAATAGCAGACCGTCAAGGACCAATTGCGGGTACTGGCAGTACCATCTTTGGGCTAGCCGCCATGGCGAGACCATGCCACCTCAAGCCGGCGAGCGGGGACGGCACCCCCACGCAACGCGCCCAGGACTAGCGGTAGCCCTTGTGCACCTGTTCGATGAGGGCCGTAAATCGCGGATCGCCATGCAGTGACTGGAGGTCTGAATCCTCCTGCATATGCAAAGCCGAAGCTTGAGAAAGCCCATGATTCAGCGCATGGGTTAAAAGCGAGATTGCCTCGTCTTTTTTGCCGCTGAGGGCCGCATTGCAGGCCAAATTGTACTCGGTGCCCGCAGTGTCCGGGTGGTCGGGTCCCAACGTACGGCGCTGAACGTCCAGGGTTTCCCGCAGAAGCCGATCAGCTTCCGCATAACGTCCTTCGACGCTGAGCGTGTTAGCCAAGCCGCTCATGGAGAAGAGCGTCCAGGAGTGCTCGGGGCCGAGAACGCGCCGTTCGGCCTCCAGACTTTCCCGGCGAAGCGCTTCCGCCTCTGCATAACGGTGTTCACCCTGCAAAATCTCCGCCAGATTGTCCATGGAGGCCAGCGTATCTGCGTGGCCGGGCCCCAAAACACGGCGACGGCTCTCCAGAGTTTCTCGTTGAAGCGTTTCCGCCTCGGCAAGATGCCCGTCAAAGCCAAGATCAGCGGCGAGGTTGAACATGGTCCTGAGTGTATCCGGGTGATCCGCTCCCAGGACACGGCGCTCGATCTCGAGAGTCTGCTGCAGCAACTCCTCCGCGCCGGAGAAATTCCCTTCGGCTCCAAGAGTGTCCGCCAGATCATTCATGGATTTCAGCGTGTCCGAATTCTCCGGCCCGAGCACACGCCGCTGCGCTTCAAGGGCCTGGCGCAGGAGCTTTTCCTGCTCGATCCGGCGGCCTTGCTCACCCAATGTCGTGGCCAAATCCACCATCGTCGAAAGAGTGCCCGGATTTTCGGGGCCGATCACCAGACGCTGGGACTCCAGCGTCTGCCGAAGCATTTTCTCCGACTCCACAAACTGACCTTCCCGGCGCAAAGTGGCGGCAAGATCGTCCATCGAGGTTAGGGTATCGGGGTTCTTTGGGCCGAGGACCCGTTTTCGCGTATCCAGGGCCTTTTCGAACAGCGTCTGCGCTGGTCCGTAGAGACCTAACTGTTGATATACGGTTCCAATCGTGGTCATGAGGCGAGCTTGTACCTCGGGTTGGGCGCCCAAGCTCGTCTCAATTTGTTTCGAGCCCTTATCGAGGATTTCGCGCGCAGTAATCGTATTTCCTCTCGCTTCCCTAGGATCCGACACGTTAAAAAGGCCAATCAAAAAGTCGGAGACGCTTTTGGCGGCCGCAGCCTCACGATTGGCGCGGTCGCGTTCATGCGCGATGCGAATGGCCTGGACCGTCATGGAAACGGCGAGAACGATCAACATCACGCCGACGGTAGCCGCACCCAGCACCGCGATGCGATGGCGGCGGACAAACTTCTGGGTGCGATACATCACCGAGGGCGGCGACGCCAGCACCGGCTCGTCATCCAGATAACGCTGGATATCGGCAGCCAGGGCGTTCGGCGAATCGTAACGGCGCGCGCGGTCCTTCTCGAGCGCCTTCATCGTGATCCAATCCAGATCGCCGCTGATCAGGCTTACGAGCTGGCGAGGCTCGATGCGACGCGCGGCTGCCGCTTGCGCCGAATCCGCAATCTGCGCCTTCAGCTTGACGCTCGGACGGGGCGGATCGTCTTCGCGGATCTGTCGAAGCACTTCATGAAGCGGCTTGCCCACCCAGTTCTTGACGTCAAATGGCAGGCAGCCCGTAAGCATTTCGTAAAGAATCACGCCCAGCGCGTAAACGTCGGCGCGGGTATCGATATCCTTGACGTTCGAATCCGCCTGCTCGGGACTCATGTAGCCGGGCGTGCCGACGAATGAGCCGACCTGCGTCAAGAGCGTCTGGTCGGCGCCGGGCGTGGTGGCCTTGGCGATTCCGAAGTCGATGATATGAGGGGCGGGCTTACCGTCTCGATCCGAGATCAGGATGTTCGAAGGCTTGAGGTCGCGGTGGATGACGGCTTTCTGGTGCGCGTGTTGGACGCCACCGCAGATTTTGATGAAGAGCTTTAGCCGTTCGCGGGGCGTGAGACGTTTCTGGTCGCAGAATTCCGTGACCGGCACGCCGGGCACGTATTCCATGACGAAGTACGGCTGGCCATTCGAAGTGCCGGCGTCAAAGACCTTGGCGATCGCCGGGTGGTCCATGATCGCGAGCGATTGCCGCTCCGAATCAAAGCGCTGGATCACAGACTGGTCGTACATCCCGCCTTTAATTAATTTGAGCGCAACCAACCGGCGCACCGGCGCGGTCTGCTCGGCGAGCCACACCTGCCCCATGCCGCCTTCGCCGAGAGTTTTTAGGAGATTGTAAGGGCCGATGGTTTGAACGACGGGATCGGTCGCAAGAGGCCGCAGCGCCGCCGAGGTAATCGAGATGTGCTCGACGGAAATTGTTGCGCTGGGATCGGCCGGTAATCCAGGAATCGCGCCCAAAGTCGAATTGGCGTCCGTGGGCGGAGGAGTCTGCGCGCCGATGGCCGGGCCGCCATCGAGGGTAGGTAGAGCGGCAGGATCAGGCCGGGCATCGAGTTGCGTTTCGAGTGCGCCGGGCGACACCTTCTTCGCGAAATGGTCCGGTTTGCCCACGTCAATCCCGCCGGAAACCCTGGGAGAGAATGGGTAAGTCTACCACCGCAGAATTCCTGTATGCCAAGAAGAATTGCTGTGATTCCAGGAGATATACGCGGTAACCATAGGTTTCAGCCCGTTATTGGAGCTCATCACCCAGATAACGCCGGATCCCAAGCCGAGCGGTAACGCTGGACCGCGATTTCGGTCCGAAACTTGTAACCTTTTCGGCGCGCGCCAGTATTCATGTTATGCAAGGGCCATGAAGGCCGCCTGGAAAACGTTCGGATGACCAAGTGGGTGCCCGACGAGGAGCTGATGCTACAGGTGCGTGCAGGTACCAGCGAAAGCCTTGGCGTTCTATTCGACCGTTACCAGAAACGGCTCTTCAATTTTTATTCGAAGATGACCGGGAATCGCACCGTTAGCGAGGATCTGGTGCAGGAGGTGTTTTTGCGTCTGTTGAAATACCGGCAGACTTATACGCCGGGCACGCCGTTTCGCGCTTGGGTCTACCAGATTGCGCGCAATGCCCGGTTCGATCAGCTGCGCAAGCAGCGGCCGGAAGCGGAATTGAGCGCGGCGCGCGAAGGATTCACTTTGCCGGGCGATCCGGCGCAACGCCGTCAGGAGAGTTCTTTGCTGCATCAGGCGCTGCTGCAATTGCCCGAGGAAAAAAGAGAAGTGTTGGTGATGAGCCGATTTCAAGACTTGAAGTATGAAGAAATCGCGCGGTTGGTGGGCTGCGAAGTGGGCGCTGTGAAAGTGCGCGTCTACCGGGCGCTGCAAGAATTGAAGGAATCCTTCCGCAGGCTGCAGGCCAGCGGATCGGCAAGAGCGTTGAATGCGGCAGGCGAAAAACAAAATTTGCCGCGCGGAGCGGGCCATGGATTGTGATCGCATTGCGGAAATGATGCCCGATTATCTGGAAGGCGCGCTTTCCCACGAAGACGCGAGCCAGATCGAGGAGCATATCGAACAGTGCGCGCCGTGCCGCGACACGCTCGCAGTGTGGAACGAATTGGCCATGTTGCCCGAAGAAACCCCGAGGCCAGAATCGCGGCAGCGGTTTGAGGCGATACTTGCGGCGTATCGCGAAGGACGGTCTTCCACAAAAGGAATTCGCGAGCCGCAGAGATCGCTCGTGCCCGTTTGGGCCTTTGCGAATCGGAGTCTGGGTCTGGCTGCGGGACTAGCTTGCGCCATCGTGCTAATGACCGGCGGGTTTCTCGCGGGCCGCTACACAGACGGCAGCGACGCGGGTTCGCGAATGGAACTTGCGGCCATGCACGGGGAGCTGACGAACATGCGGCAGCTGGTGGTGCTTTCCCTGCTGCAGCAGCAATCGGCCACGGAGCGTTTGCAAGGAGTGAGTTGGAGTACGCAGGAAACATATGCCGATCCGCAAATTTTGGCGGCGCTGCTACACACGCTGCGGTACGACACCAGCGTGGATGTGCGTCTCGCGGCGCTGGACGCCCTGAGCCGCCACGGAAACCAACCGCAGGTGCGAGCAGGTTTGCTGGACGCGTTGCAGCCGCAACAATCGCCGCTGGTGCAAGTGGCAGTGATTGACCTAATCGTGGACCTGCGGGACACACAAGCGATCGCAGAACTTCAAAACATGCAACACGACGTGAAGTTGAATCCCGCGGTGCGGGAGCGGGCGCAGTGGGCCATTCGAAAATTGAGCTGAGGTGCAAACGTGAGCAATCCGAGAATGAGTTTGGGCTGGGCGAAACTCTTTGCGGCGGTGATCGTTATGACCGGTCTGGCGGGGAGCACGTCTGCACAACCTCCCCGGAATGTACGAGGCACCCTTTCGCGATATGAAGGCAACCGCGACTCGGAATTTTCCGTGCAGAAATCGGAAAAGATCGACAAGACTTTCGATCTGGCCGCGGGCAGCCACAACGCGCTGGACGTGGACAACGTGACGGGTTCGATCGAGGTGATCGGTACCGATACGAACCGGATCGAAATGGTGGTGAACAAAACCATTCGGGCGGAATCGCAGGAAAAGATCGCGCTGGCGGAAAAAGAAGTGACGCTCGATGTGACCCAAGAGCCTGGCGCGGTGAAGCTCTACGTAAACGGGCCATTTCGCTGCCACTGCGACGACGATTGCAGCGGCCATCGCGACGATCCGGGCTATTCGGTGAAAATGGATTTTCAAATTCGCGTGCCGCGAAGCATCGACCTGACGTTGAAGACGGTCAATTCCGGGCATATCCAGATCGGCGACGTGTCCGGGAACTACTCGATCCACAACGTGAACGGGACGATCGATATGACCGGAGTGGCGGGCTCAGGCGTAGCGAAAAGCGTGAACGGACACGTGCGCGTGCTTTTCCGCGAAAACCCAAGCGCGAATTCGGACTTTGGTTCGGTGAACGGCGCGATCGAGCTCTATTTTCAACACAATTTATCCGGTGATTTTCGCTTTAAGACGTTTAACGGCGGCGTATACAGCGATTTTCCGGTAACAGCGCTGCCGGTGCGAGCCGTGGAAGAGCAACACGAAGGCGGCAAGTCGGTCTTTCGCGCGGACCGCTACACCGGCGGAAGGATCGGCGCGGGTGGGCCGGAGATCAAGATCGAAACGCTAAACGGTGATATTCGCATTCTGGAGAAGCCATGAACAAAGAAATTCGCGAATTCAAATTACTGCGCTGGTCCGTTCCGGTGCTGGCGCTGCTCGTAGCGGGCGCGCTCGACGTCTACGCGCAAAACAATACGGAATCGGGCGCCGACCACGTTACCGTGCCGCTTTCCGATCCGGCACAGCCGGCCACGCTGAGAGCAAGCCTGGTAAACGGCGGAATCACGGTGAAGGGGTATGACGGCAAGGATATCCTGGTGAAAGCGCGCGTACGCGGCGGAGGAGGGCCGGCTCGTTCCGAAGGAAACATGAAGCGCATTCCTATCAGCGCGACCGGCCTAACCGTGGAGGAAGAAAATAACCACGTGCGTGTGGGAAGCGATTCGGTGGGACGCGCCATCGACCTGACGATTTCCGTGCCGCACCAGACATCGCTAACACTTCACACTGTGAATGATGGCGACATCGTCGTGAGCGACGTGCGCGGCGATCTGGAAGTGGACGACGTGAATGGCGCGGTCACATTGAATCACATTTCCGGCAGCGTGATCGCGCACGCACTCAACGAGGGCATTAAGGCGACTTTCGACCACCTGGCGCAAAAGCCCATGGCTTTCAGCTCGCTCAATGGCAAGATTGACGTTACGTTTCCCGCCGATCTGCACGCCAATTTGAGCTTGCGCTCGGACATGGGAGACGTATTTAGCGACTTCGACGTGCAGATGCAGGCCAGCACCACCCAACCGATGATCGAGGATTCGCGCGGCCAGGGTGGGAAGTACAAAGTGAAAATGGATAAGACCATCCACGGCACGATCGGCGGCGGCGGGCCGGAGATCCAGTTCACCAACTTCCACGGCGAGATCTACATTCGCAAGGCGGGCGCCGCGCAATAGGCGCCTGCTATATTCCTCGCGGCTGGATTCATCTTCAATCAAAGTGACCGCCACCGCTTCACGGCGTCTAAATGCAGCGAAGAGGTGTGACGATGGGCACTTTGTGGACCGATCTTCGCTATAGCCTGCGCACGCTGCGCAAAAGCCCGGGCTTTACGGCTGTGGTGATCCTCACGCTGGCGTTGGGCATTGGCGCGAATACCACGATCTTTAGCGTGATCGATGCCGTATTTCTGAAGCCGCTGCCCTTTCCCGACCCGGACCGCCTGGTGATGGTCTGGCAGCACAATATGCGGGACCCGGACGATCACAACATCATTTCGCTGCCGAATTATTTGGATTGGAAGCAGCAGAATCACGTGTTCCAGAATATGGCGATTTTTGATTCGGCCGGGAAGAGCTACAGCCTTTCCGGTGAGCGGAATCCGGAGCAGGTGTCTGGATTGCGAGTTTCGGCGAGTTTTTTTGACGTGCTGGGCGTGCAACCCATGCTGGGGCGGACGTTTGTGCCGGAGGAAGAGATCGCCGGGCGCGATCGCGAAGTGGTGCTGAGCTATGGTCTGTGGCAGCGCCGTTATGGAGCTGACTCCGGGATCATCGGTAAGGCCGTTCGCATTGATGGCGACAATTACACCGTGATTGGCGTGATGCCGCGTGATTTCCAGTTCCAGTTCTGGAGCGGGCTTCGCGAGCTTTGGGTGCCCGCCGGGTATACGAGGGGCGATCACGATCGCACGTCCAATTCGTTTGTTTGCATTGCGCGTCTGAAGCCTGGGACCACGGTGGTACAAGCCGAAGCGGAAATGGAGATCATCGGGAAACACCTTTCCGAGGAATATCCGGTGGAGAATGCGGATCAGTCTGCGATTGTGTCCGGCATGGATGACCTGAGCCAAAACGATCGCTGGCGCACGCTGCGAATTCTGCTCGGCGCCGTCGGATTCGTTCTGGTGATCGCGTGCGTGAACGTGGCGAACTTGATGCTTTCGCGCAGTGCGTCTCGCCAAAAAGAGCTGGCGATCCGGCGGGCGCTCGGCGCTGGTGGTGGCCGCATCGCCAGACAGCTTCTGACGGAAAGCACGCTGCTGGGCCTATTGGGTGGCGTTGCGGGCCTGCTGCTGGCGCTCTGGATGACGAAACTGCTCCCCACCATTCTGCCGGGAAGCATGCTGCGGACACCGTTTCGCCACATCGAGTCTTTTTCGCTCGACGGACGCGTGTTCAGCTTCGCATTGCTCATTTCCTGCGTGACGGGAATTCTGTTTGGCTTGGCGCCCGCGCTCAGCGGTCTTGGCCGCGATTTCAATCTCACCTTGAAAGAGGGTGGGCGCGGTTCCACCGAGGGTGGCGGCAATCGTTTGCGGCATGCGCTGGTGGCGTCGGAAGTTGCGCTGGCGCTCATTGTGCTGGCGGGCGCGGGACTCATGCTGGAAAGCATGTCGCGTCTGCTAAACGTGGACCCGGGCCTCGACGCGAAAAATGTGCTGGTGATGGGCACGCCGACGCCGCAAGTGGAGCTGTACTATGGCCCGCCGACAAACTTACGCTTCTGCCAGCAGCTTCAGGAAAGTGTGGCGACGCTACCCGGAATTGTGTCCGTCGGCGCCGTCAGCCACCTGCCTTTATCGGGAGCGAGTGCCGGCCGCGGCTTTGCGGTCGAGGGCCGGCCGGTTCCGAAGCCGGAGGATCAACCCGGCGCAGGATATGCGGTCGCGTGCCCTGGCTACTTCCGGACCATGGGAATTCCGTTGGTAAAAGGCCGGGAGTTCACAGACCAGGATACCGTTGCCGCCCCCGGGGTAATCGTGATCAACGAAGCCATGGCGCATGAGTATTGGCCCAATGACGATCCGATTGGGCGCCGGATCAAGCTGGGCGGGCTCGAGGCAAACGACCCCATGCTTACGGTGGTGGGAGTGATCCGCAACGTGCGGCACTTTGGGCTCGACAGGAAAATTAATCCGGAGTTCTATCGTCCCTTCACCCAGGCGGGCTGGCCCGTGATGACGATCGTCGTACGCACCGCGACGTCACCTCTCGGTCTTTCGAACGCGGTGCAGGCCGCGCTGCTGCGCATGGACCCAGACCGCGCAATTTCGCGGATTCGCACCATGCAAGACGTGGTGGATGGGTCGGTCGGTTCGCGGCGCTTCCCCATGATCCTGCTGGCGGTGTTTTCAGTGTTAGCTTTGGCGCTGGCTTCCGTTGGTATCGCGGGGGTGGTGAGTTATGCCGTGGCGCAGCGAACGCACGAGATTGGTATTCGCATGGCCTTAGGCGCAAGACCGGTGGACGTGCTCCGATTAATTGGCGGACAGAGCGGCGTCTGGGTGCTTGCCGGGTTGGCGATCGGTATTGCCGGAGCGCTGGGCGTCACGCGCATGCTCGCCGGGTTACTGTATGAGGTGAAGCCGGCCGATCCACTCGTTTTGGGCGCGGTATCGCTGGTTCTTGCGGCCGTGGCCTTCTGCGCGTGCTACCTGCCGGCGCGCCGGGCGATGGATGTGGACCCGATGGTCGCGCTGCGGCACGAATAAGAGGCTCGCAATCGCCGTAACACATTCCCTTCCATGGCGTCTTACATAGGTGGGAGGGTATCTATGGGCGCTCTTTGGCAGGACCTGGTATTCGGCGCACGAATGTTGCGCAAGAATCCCGGATTCACCGCCGTCGCAGTCCTCACCCTGGCGCTGGGAATCGGGGCCACGACGGCCATTTTCTCCGTTGTGAACACGGTCCTGCTGCGTTCCCTGCCTTACCGGGACGGGTCCCGCCTGGTGGTCTTGAACGAGACCGACGCCCGCGTGCAGAACCCCATCTCCGTCGCATACCCGGACTTCCTCGATTGGCGGCAACAAAGCCGCGCCTTCGAACAGATGGCCGTCGCGAATAATCGCGGCTTCAATCTATCCGGCATCGAGCACCCCGAAAACGTTCTCGGCTACGCCGTCACTTCCAACTTTCTTTCGCTGCTGGGCGTGCGGCCGGTTCTGGGTCGTGATCTGCTTCCGCAGGAAGAAAAGTCCGGAACCGCGCCCGTTGTTTTGTTGAGCTACCAATTATGGCAATCGCATCTGGGCGCCGATCCGAACGCCATCGGGCGGGCCATCACGCTCGATGGAAGCAGCTTCACCATTGTGGGAATTTTGCCGCCGGATTTCAGTTTCTTCGGCAAGACGGATGTGATTGCGCCGATTGGCGTCTGGGCGAAAGATTTCGAGGAACGCGGCGGTCACGGCGACCTGGCCGTCATTGCGCGTCTGGCGCCCGGCATCACGGAGCCGCAGGCTTTAGCCGAACTCAAAACCATCGCGGCCGGGCTCGCGCAGCAATACCCCAAGAGCAATAGCGATGAGGGCGTGACGCTGCAATCGATGCGCGACGCTTTAGTGAGCACCACCCGGCCGGCGATCCTGATTCTCTTTGGAGCGGTGATGTTTGTGTTGCTGATCGCGTGCGTGAACGTGGCGAATCTTTTTCTCGTGCGCGGTGCGGCGCGTTCCAAGGAAATTGCCTTGCGGCTGGCGCTTGGGGCCAGCCGTGGCCGGATCATTCGGCAGATGCTGACGGAAAGCTTCCTGCTCGCGGTGATCGGCGGCGGGCTGGGTATCGCCATTGGATTTTCGGCGCTGGCCGGGCTGAGCCGCTTGATCGGACCCGATCCCGTGCAGGGGCAGAGCTTTCAACTGAGTGGTGGCGTATTCCTGTTTACCGGTGGAATCGTGCTGCTGGTGGCGGTGGCTTTTGGCTTGGTGCCGGCGTTGCAGGCTTCGCGTCCAGACGTACAGGAAGCTCTACAGGAAGGCAGCCGCGGCTCCACAACGGGTGCACGGCAGCACCGTTTGCGTGGGATGCTCTCTATCGCGGAAACGGCACTGGCGTTGGTCTTGCTCGTGGGTGCCGGATTGATGATGAAGAGCCTTTATTTGCTGATGAAGGTGAATCCTGGGTTTCAGCCCGAGCACGTACTGACCATGGAAATGGAGTTGAATTCACCGCAGTACAGCGCATCCATCGCCGCGATCAATTTCTGGCAAAGAGTGCTCGAACAAGTACACGCGATACCCGGCGTGGAAGCGGCCGCCTTTGGCACCGTGGTCCCGCTGACCGACAATCACAATCGCACCGACATCACCTTTCTCGAGAAAGCGGTGCCGCCGCACGGGCAGTATCCGCATCCCGACTATCATCTGATCAGCCCGGAATATTTGCGCGTGATGGGAATCCCGCTCGAGCGCGGACGAAACTTCACCGACGCCGACCGCGAGAAGACACCCAGGGTCGCGTTGATCAATGCCACTATGACTCGCCGGTACTTCGCGGGCGAAGATCCCATCGGGAAGCGATTTTCCTTCGGACACAACCCCGCGCCCGATACGACCTACACCATCGTTGGCGTGGTGGGCGATACGAAGCTGTACGGCCTGGACAATGCGGCCCGGCTCGAAGTGTACGTGCCCTACCGCCAGACGTCTTCGAATGATATGACGCTGGTGGTGCGCTCGACGTCCGACCCGGCGGCGCTGACTTCCGAGATTCGCGCGGCAGTAGCTTCGGTGGATAAGGATCAGCCACTTTTCGCTATTCACACGATGGACGACCTGGTGAGCACGTCAGTTTCCACGCGACACCAGACGCTGGTGTTGCTCGGCTTGTTCAGTGCGCTGGCGCTGATTCTCGCCACGATCGGAATTTATGGCGTGGTTTCGTACAACGTGGCGCTTCGTAAACAGGAAATCGGCATTCGTGTGGCGCTGGGTGCGCAGCAAGCGGACGTGCTGCGGATGGTACTCGGCCAAGGTGCGCGCTTGGCGCTGCTTGGCGTGGGAATTGGATTGGCCGTAGCACTGGCTTTGACGCGATTGCTCTCCAGCCTGCTGTTTGAGGTGAAGGCGAGCGATCCGTTGACGTTCGCAAGCGTGGCGTCGGTACTGGTGATCGTGGCGCTGGCAGCTTGCTATGTGCCTGCCCGCCGCGCAATGAAGGTCGATCCGATGGTGGCGCTACGGCACCAGTAGCTGCGCGCGAAACGATTCGCGAAATTCTTGGTGTACCAGAGCCGGCCGCGGTCACGCTGGCCGGGGAAACAAGAACTGCAGGCATGGCCCGATACGCTGCGCCCAGGCGGCTTCATTGTGCTGGCCGCCTTCCGTTTCTTCGTAGTGCAGATCGCTTTCGGGCTTCCATCCTTTGCTAATCAGTGCGTCGCGCAAGAACCGCGCATCCTCTACAGTGTGCTCGCCTTCCTGTGTTCCACTATCGAGCCAGACTCGCGGACGCCATTGCCCGGACGAGCGGGCGACGATATCCAGAATCGACCGCTGATTCCACCAAACCGAAGGCGAAAGCGCGGCGAGCTTGCCAAACACGCCTGGCGCAGTGAGTCCCAGATAGATCGTAAAGAGGCCGCCGAGCGATGAGCCTCCAAGCCCGGTATTTTCCGCCCCGGGTAACGCGCGATATTGTGACTCGATAAAGGGCTTAATATCCTCCATGAGCGAGCGCGCGTAGCGATCCGCGCCGCCCCCACCCTGTTTTTTGTCTCGCGTGGGGGTGTATTCGCGAATCCGCTGCTTGCTATTGTAAATTCCCACAATGATGAGCGGCTGGATCGCGCCCTCGACGATCAATTGATTGGCCGTCTCGCCCATTCGCCAGTACATGCCGGGCACAAACGAAGTGTTGGGGTCGAACAGATTTTGGCCATCCTGCATGTAAAGAACAGGAAAACGCTGCTGCGCCGCTTCTGCATAGCCCGGCGGCAAATACACGATGAGATCGCGCGCCGAAGAGAGGAATCGGGGCCGAAATTTCTCATGTTTGCGCAACGTCACGGGAACGTTCGACGCCACGATTTCTGCTGTGTTTGAATTCGCGTCCACGGTACCTTACGAATTCCTCCGGTCAACAAGCGCGGCGGCATGCAAACCTGGTGACAACGTCTGCATTCGATTCTGCCGCGTGCGCAAGCGTGACACCGTATAATAGCCGGACTCGCGCCGGGGTCCAGGCAGCACGCGCGAAGCTCGGGCGAGGTCCATATGCAAAGGGAATATCATCGCTGGTATTCGCAACGGCTCGGCACGGAAATGGGCGTGCTGGTCTACGGGCATTGGGGCGCGCCGCTGCTCGGATTTCCTACGAGCGCCGGCGATGAATGGGAACTGGAAAACCAGGGGATGATCGGCGCGCTTGCTGGGCACATCGATTCCGGCCGTGTGAAATTTTTCTCGCTCAACTCGGTAAATTCTGCCGGCTTCTACAATAAAGGCGCGCATCCATTTCACCGCAGTTACGTGCAGGCGCAGTTTGACGCCTACGTCCGAAACGAAGTGGTTCCATTCATTGAAAATAGCTGCAAATCGCAGGGAATCGGCATCTCCACGATGGGCGCGTCGTTCGGCGCGTATCACGCAGCCAACACGCTCTTCAAGCATCCCGACGTGGTGCGGCGGTGCTTCGCACTTTCCGGCGTCTACGATATTCGCAGCTTTATGGACGGAATGTACGACGACAACACCTACTTCAACAATCCGGTGGACTACCTTTCGAATCTTTCCGATGGGCACGCGCTAGACCAGTTGCGCCACTGCGACATCCACATCGCCACGGGTTGCGGGCCTTGGGAAAATAGCGGCCCCTCCTACCAGCTATCTTCTGTCCTTGCCGCAAAAGGGATTCCTCATCACCTCGACGACTGGGGGCCCGAAGGCGGCCACGACTGGCCATACTGGCATCACCAGATGTGGGAGTACGTCAACAATCTCTTCTGATCTTTTAGGCTGGCTGGTGTTCCGCGAGGCCAAACCGCTCGAGCAAGTAGCGTCCGTTGGCGATCACCTGCTCGTCGTCAATCCAAACGTTGCAGTAACGCGCCAGCACATCCACATGCGTCTGCGAACTCCAGTTCGCGTGCGTCTGGCTACCGTAGGAATCGCCGAAAGCAAGGTGGATGCCGGGGAGTTTTTCATCTTGTAGCAATACGCCGATCATATCGGACAGGCTGAGATTGGTGCCGAAGGCCAGTTCTCCGACGCGATCGCTATTTTCGTCGGTGTGGCAATAGCTCCAAAACTCTTCCTCGAGGTCCTTGCGTGCGCAAGTGACCTTCACGAGCCTCGCGCCTTCGATCTCGAGCACCAACGGAGTGTTCCGCAAATCGCCATACTTGCCGCAGAAATGATCGCCGGCGGTGCCGTCGCAGACGAACGTGCCATCCACCTGGGCGGGCGTGGTGAAAACCTCTCCAGCCGGCAGGTTCGACCAATAGCGTGTGCTGATCAGGCCGCCGGTCTTTACCCAATCGATCGAATCGGCAAAATGCGCAACGAGCGAAGTGCCGGCCTCGGTCTTTACCGTTAGCGAGCGCGCCGTTTTCATGCGCTGCTTCAAGCGCTCGCTCAACCGGTCGACCAACGTGTAATCGGCGCGCATACCTTGCTGCATGATTTCCGGAGTGATGCCCACCATGTGCGCGTAGCGAATGTGGCGCCGCTCCACCACGCCGACGATCTCCTTGCGCGAACCGAGTTCGCCCGGCATCGGCTGCACGCACAGGATTCCAGCATCCGCATGCTCGAGCGAGTTCAATACCTGCTGGGGTGCTTTTTGCAGCGGGCGCGGCGCCAAATCTTCCAGCAGAAACGGCTCAACGATCGCTTTGCGCTGCTCGATCGCATACGCGAGGCTTGCCGCCACTTCCGCACTGGCCCGATCGGCAATCAGCGTAACGTGCTCGCCCGCCTGCACCGCAAGACAAGTCTCAACGGCGTTACGCGCGCCGGGCAGCAGCTCTGGTTGTAGAGCTCCAAATTTCATCGCAGTATTGTAGCGGGATGGCCCGCGATTTTCATCCAGCCGGCCCATTCCGGCGCTTTACTTAGATGCGCGGATCGACGGCAAAGGCGGGGACCTGCCCACCGCCGGAAGTCACGTTAGCGAGGCCGGTTGAGCTCAAACGCGTCAAGAAACCGGCCATCTTTCCGCGAAAGAGATATGGCGCAAAATCCACCAGCATGTCGCGCATCTCGACGCCGTTTTCCGTTTGCATCGGGAACACTTCTCGCCGCACCGCAATACGCTCCTGTACCACCCAGGCATGTTCGCGGTCGGCGAGCGCACTTTGCATCGCGCGATCCCATTCTTGCTCGCTCGCTTCCCAGCCGAGCAGAACCCCCGTGCCGCCGTACTCGTCATTCGGCTTCAGAACAAAATCGTTGCGCCGTCCGCGCACATAATCCATGAGCTCGAACGATTGGCCGTCGCGCGTGGTCTTCGCATCCGCCAGCAGGCGCGTCCAGGGAATGTGGCGGCGAATCAACTCTCGCTCGGCTGGACTGAAAAGCGCGGAATTGCCGTCGCCGGTGAGCACCGCAAAGAAGGCTTTCTTGTGGGGAATCTTGCACGTGAGCGCGTTGGCCATACAAACCGCGCCCGAGGCATAGGCCTGCACGAGGGCATCGCATTCGGCACGACGCGCAAGAATATCGTTGATCAACACACGCCGATACAGGAGATCGATCGAGCGGCCTTGCGCCCGGAGACGGCCCGCTTTGAATTCCACATCGCGTGGGTCGGAAACGATCGTGGGCACGCCGCGCTTTTCGAAATGCGCTTGCAGGATTTCGAATTCCGTCCAGGTGGGGACCTCGCGCCAATCCACGATCGCTATCACCGGCGGTGAAGCCGTGCCGCCCCATTCGCGATAGCTGGCCAGCAGCGCATCGAGAAGCTGGTCCATCAGGGCGTACTTCCGCACACGATATTGCTTTTCGAACTCGTGCATTACGGGCAGCGTAAGAAACAAATCCGCCAGCGTTTCCGAGTAGGCCGGCCCTGCGGGCGATTCGGCATTATATTCGGCAAATTGCAGCGAATCTGGCAGCAGGAAGGCATCCAATCGGGACGCCGTGCTTGAAGTGGCGTAGCTTGGATCAATTCGCGCCAGGCGCTCCTCCTCCTCGCTCAGCGCGAACTGCGCGAGCAGCGCGGGATCGGCCAGCGCCTGCCTGACGACGCGCTCACCCAGCAGCGCAATCGTCTCCGCCACTTCGCGGACGCGCCGCTCTTCCGCGGAGGTCAGAAAGAATGGACGGAGAAATGGACAGTGCAGCCGGTTGCCGAAGGTAAGCTTCTGCGCGCGCATCCGCGCGTTCCATTCGGTCAGAAATGCGGGGCTTATCCGGGCGTCCGCGGCCAGCAGACGGTGCCAGGCTTCCGCCGGAGTGGCAGCTCCCGGAGCTTGCGCCGGCACGCTCACACGCGCTTCGCTTCCACGCGGTTCTTCAGTGGCGCGCCGGTAAAACCGGCTGCGCCGCCCACGCCTAGCATTTCTTCCCAGCGCGGCCACGATCCGTCGGGCGTGCCGTGAAGTGCGCGGTCGATCACGAGCTTCGCCATGCGATCGACGACGTGTTCGAAATAAAAGTCGGTGATGCGATCGCGTTCGAAATCGGGTGCCGGATTCAAGAAGTCGATCGCATAAGGAACGCCATCCCTCACGGCGAACTCAATCGTGTTCATTTCGTAGCCGAGCGCCTGGTTGATCGTCTGGGCGTCTTTCACCACGCGCGCTCCCAGAGCGGGCGAGAGATACTTGTGATCGACAAGATATTTCCGCTCTTTGGGATCGTAAGCCACCGGCAGGATATCCATCTTGCCGAAGGTGAAGCAGCGCACGTATTGGTTAAAGTCGATGAATTCTTGCAGCGTCATGCAATAGGGCGAAGTGCCGTCGTAGGCGGCGAGCAACTCCTGTTTGTTGTTCACTTTGTAGACGTGTTTCCAGCCGCCGCCGGAATAAGGCTTCAGGATCGCGGGGCGGCCGACGAAATCGAGCAACCCATCCCAATCCACCGGATATTCGAGATTGCGCAGCGATTCGGCATTGAGATCGATGTCCGGCGGATAGCCCTTTTGCGGCAGCAAGACGGTCTTCGGTATCGCGATGCCGAGTTTTGCCGCGACGGCGTAGTTGAAGAATTTGTCGTCGGCTGTCCACCAGAAGGGATTGTTGATTACGTACGTGCCTTCGAGCACGGCGTGCTTCAGAAACCCGCGGTAATACTCCACCTCATGCGAAATGCGGTCCACAATCACGCGATAGCCCGAAGGCTTGCCCATACGCGTGCCGCCAAGCTTCACAAATTCCGCAGAAATTCCTTGCTTCGCGCCGAGTTCGTTCACCTTCTGGATAAAAGCAGGGGGGAAGCTATATTCGCGCCCGCAGAGCAGTCCGATCTTCACGTGAGTTCCTTTCGTTCCTCAAGATTTGGCGGGAGCGCCCGCAGCATTCGAATTCTCCAGTGAGAGACCGGCACGGGTCTCGGCCACGATGTGCTGCACTACAGCTTTAAGGTCGCCGGTCTGCTGAAAAACGCGCAACTGGCGCTCCGCGCTGGTGCCCTCGCGCAAAATCTTGTGAATGCGCTGGATTGTCTCGCGGCTGCCAAGGTCGTCTACCACATCGTCCACAAAGGCCAACAGTTCGACGCCCAATTCCCGCATGGGGACTTCCGCTTGCTTACCGAAATCGATGAGCTTGCCCTCGATGCCCCAGCGCGCGGCGCGCCATTTGTTTTCCTCGATCAACGTGCGCGAGTAGAGGCGAAAGCCCATGTTGCGCGTATAGAGCCGGTGCAGTTTGACGACGATTGCCTGGACCAGCGCGGCAATGGCGATGGCGTCCTCGACGCTGGTGGCCACATCGCAAATGCGAAATTCCAGCGTGCCGAAGGTCGGGTGCGGGCGCACATCCCACCAGATTTTCTTGGCGTTGTCGATACAGTGCAGCTTCATCAACAGCGTGACGTAATCTTCGTATTCGCTCCACGAGCTGAAATAATCGGGAATCCCGGTGCGGGGAAAGCGGCGAAATACCGTAGTGCGATAAGACTTCAGGCCGGTGTCGCGGCCCATCCAGAAAGGGGAACTCGTGGAAAGCGCGAGCAGGTGGGGCAGGAAATAACGCGCCATGTTCATCAGGTCAATCATGGTGGTGCGATCCGGCACGGCGACGTGTACGTGCATGCCGAAGATCAAGAGAGATCGCGCGAGTTGCTGCAGCTCGTCCACGATATTTTTGTAGCGCTCACCAGGGGAAATCACCTGGTCAATCCAGTTCGAAAAAGGGTGTGTGCCGGCGGCGGCTACGCGTAACCCCACGCGCTCCGCTGCGCGCACCAATTCCCCCCGCGTCCGCAGCATGTCCGTGCGCAACTCTTCCACGTCGGCGCAAATCTTGGTGCCGATCTCGACGATGGATTGGTGCATCTCGGGCTTGACCTGCTCTCCCAAGCCCGAAGAAGTGGCGGCCACGAGCTCGCTCACATGGGAGCGCAACTCCCCCGTATCAGGATCAATGATCTGGAATTCTTCTTCGACGCCGATGGTGAACCGGTGGCTCATATAACCCCCTGCCGGGCCCGCGGGGCTAATTTTGAGGGGTTATCATACTCCCAGGCGTTCGGAATTACACGGACAGCGGGGAGCGAAGCGATTGCGCGCGACCTTTGCACAATTCAAATGCACGAACTGAGCCGCGATGATACATACGTAGCTTTGAAAATGAGGTGCAGATTGATGGATGCGCGTTCGAAACGAACTACCAAAACCGTGATAGCCGCAGCGCTGCTCTTTTTGGTGGGAGGAAGCCTGGCAATGGCACAGACCGATTGGAACGCCGCCGGCGAGGCGTGGTGGGCGCACGTGCGGTTTCTGGCGTCCGATGAGATGCGTGGACGCGAGACCGGCAGCGACGATTACAGGCGCGCTGCAGATTACGTGGCCAAGCAATTTGCGTCGGCCGGGCTCCAACCCGCAGGCACGGAAGGCTACCTGCAGCCGATCGATTTCGAAGAGCGACAGCTCGATGAGGCGCATTCCGATTTGAGCTTGGTCCGCGACGGCAACGTGGAGCCGCTGAAGCTCGGCGAAGATGCGGCCCTCCGCGTGAGTGGCGAACCGTCCCCGTCGATCGAAGCGCCAGCCGTCTTTGTGGGCTACGGATTCGCCGTGCCCGAGATGAAATATGACGAGCTCGCCGGCCTCGATCTGCGTGGCAAAATCGCGGTCTATCTGAGCGGGGGCCCGAAGACAATTCCCGGACCGCTCAAGGCGCACTCGCAGTCCACGGCGGAGCGCTGGGGCGCTCTCCGCCGCGCGGGGGCCATTGGCATCGCCACGATTGGGAACCCAAAGACGACGGATGTACCGTGGGCACGGTCCATGCAAGCGCGGCTGCAACCTTCGATGGATCTAGCCGATAAAAACCTGCTGGAAACACGCGGAATGCAATTTGCAGTCTCCATCAATCCCGCACAGGCGGACAAATGGTTTGCGGGCACAGGGCACACGGTCGCCGAAATGCTGGCGCTCGCAGACGAAAATGCGCCGCTGCCGAAGTTCCCTTTGCAAGTGAAAGTGCGGGCGCACGTCGCCGTGATTCGCAAACAAGCCAGCGCGCCCAACATTGTGGGCGTGCTTCCTGGGACCGATCCCACGTTGAAAAGCGAATATGTGGTGATCAGCGCGCACCTCGATCACTTGGGCATCGGGCTGCCGATCAACGGTGACAGCATCTACAACGGCGCGATGGACAACGCGGCGGGAATCGCTTCGGTGATCGAAATTGCCAAGCATCTACAGGGGCACGCGCCACGCCGCTCGGTGCTATTTCTGGCAGTGACCGGTGAAGAGAAGGGTGAGTTGGGTTCGCGATACTTTGTTGCGCATCCCACGGTCGATCGGCGTCATATCGTCGCGGACATCAACATGGATATGTACCTACCGCTCTTTGCGCTGCGATATCTGGAAGTGCAAGGGCTGGACGAATCGACCCTGGGCGACGACATCCGCGCCGTGTGCGAATCGCAGAACGTGATCGTGCAAGCCGACAAAGAGCCGGAGCGGAACCGCTTTATCCGCAGCGATCAATACAGCTTCGTGAAGGCCGGAATTCCCGCGCTCGCTTTTAAATTTGGATGGGTGAAGGGTACTCCAGAAGAAAAAACCTTTGAGGACTGGATTCGCGTGCGCTATCACGCTCCCTCGGACGACCTAGATCAACCGGTGGACAAGGCCGCAGCCGCGCAATTCGACCACATCCTCGAATTGCTGGCACTGCGAGTCGGCAATGCCGATGGCCGTCCGGCGTGGAAGGAAACAAGCTTCTTCCGCCGCTTCGCAAAATAGGTATTCGACTTACGCGAACTGTTACTGAGCGAGCGTTTCGCTTTCCAACGAAGTCTCTTGCGCACTGCCGTCCGTACGGCGCTTCTTCCAGAGCAAGAATATGGAAAAGATTGCGAAGGGAATGTAAAGGCACAGATTGATCCCCCAGCGAAGCCCGCCGGGATCCTGCAACGGAGTCTGATTCATGTAAAACGCGGCCGCGGTGAAAACGGCGACCGGAAAAAACGGCACGAAACACGTAAAAGGAATCAGCCACGAGAGATACCACGTGTACTCCGGCGAGAGCAGCAGCGTGAATGTGGCGGCGATGGCAAACGCCGGCGCAAGAGAGCTTGCTGGTGCGCGTTCCGTACGCCAAAGTGCCCGAACGGCGAGTGCCAGCATAGCAAGGGCGGCTGCGGCCGCAAAAGCGGCCACCGGTAATCCCGGCGCGTGAAACAAACGTCTCGCTGCTACCAAAAGAAAAAATCTTTGCCCATTGGCGAGACCCTCTTCTTTTGTGTATCCGGGCAGAAACCCCAGCACCCTGGTCCCGGCACGAACGTAGGGCGAGTATCCGCCGACAATGGTGGCGGCCATCGCCGCCGGCATCTTCCAATTCCATCGCCGGTAGAGTGCCGGAAATAAAACAACCGGATAGAGCTTCACGAGCGCCGCCAAGCCCAATGCGACGCCCGTCCACCCGTCTTTGCCGCGCCAACGGCACCACAGTGCGAGCAAAACAAAGAAAATCATTGCGGCGTCCACATGGCCGTTGCCCGCGAATTCCCAGACCACCAGCGGATGCCAGGCGAAAAGCAGAAGCCGTTCGCGCGGAAGGCCGGCCGCGGCGATCAATTGCAGGATCAACCAGAAAGAAATCAGGTCGAAACCCATCATCACCGCTTTCATGCAGGTGACCGTCTCGCTGATGCGCGTGGCCAGTAGGAAAATAATCTGAGCGGCCGGCGGATAAATGGTCGGCGCGTAGGCGGCGCGGTTGATGTTGGGATAAATCGTGGCGTCGCGCAGATGTTCAAGCTCCGGCGCAGCGGGAATGTAACGATACGGATTGATTCCGGCAGCTTGCACGCGGCCGTCCCACACATAGCGGTAGACGTCGGAGGAAAGTTGCGGCGCTGGGAAAAGCACGGTGAACCGAAAAAGAATCGCAAATCCCACAATGATGAAGAGCACGCCACGATTTGATTTTCCGTACGCGACCACCCAGGCAGCGGCTAGAAATAGAACGACCTGGATCAGAATGGTAAGCGGAAACGGGCCGGCGTCGTCCACATCGAGCCTTACAGTGAACTGATAAGTGGCAAGAGAAAGAACGCCTATCAGGAGCAACGCGATATTTGTTTTGGTGAAGAATTTGCGCGCGGAACCCTTTTCACCGATGCCGCTTGGGGCGTTCATGATTGTGCAAGCTTCCCGCCATCGTGTTGAGCAATCATACAAAAATCCGCAGCCAGCAGGCCATCGAAGGCCGGTTCGGCGCTTACGCGCGCATAGGTCACAACGCCTTCGCTCTCACGCTGGCTTTCACGCGAGAGGTGTTCCTGCGGTGTCGCGCAGGAAAGAAATATTCAGCTGCGCGGCCTCTTCCGGGGTGAGCGGAGGAATGAACCGCGTCTTGACGCTGCCAGCCTTCGGCGCCTTCGCCATCAGGCCCGGCGCGCAGCTCCCGTCGTAATAGGCGCGGGCAGCTTCGCATCGACAATGGAATATTGTTCCGGCAAGTCCCGTCCGCTTCGGCCCTGCTACTCGGCTATCTCACAGATGGCGTAGTGACAGTGCGCGTCGTCCCAGACCGGCCGGTTTTCCCAAGGCTGAGAAGCGACGCGACGGAATTCCTCGCGGCAGAGCACAACGGCTCCCGCCGGCTCTTTGTGAGGCCCGGACGGTGAACGGCACGCTCCAGAAACCCGGTGAAGTAGCGCAGGATCAGCATTATCAGCGTCATGAAGATGCCACCGATGGCTCCCGCAAAAAAACCGAGTGCAAGCACAGGCCGGCGATTGATAGACGTTATAAGCAACCTCAGCCAACATCGTGCGACGAACGCCTGGAAGGATAACCCTCCGACTGCATGAGGGGAATCGCAATTCCGCCACCACCCGTCGAGTGCTGTGGATTTAAGGTGCTTACGATCAACGTGGCGGCGGTTTATGCCGTAAAATTGAAACGCTGCCCTTCGGTGCGGCGTACCACAGATAGCCTAAACTTTCGGTCCCCGAGGAAATCATGACGCGAACGAACGTTTCGCTGGCTCTGCCAGAGCTATCGCGAATTACATGGCAATGGCACCGTCCGTTCGCTGCGTTTCTTTTCTTCCTCCCAATCGCAGGATTTCTTTATGCGGGTGATGGACCCGCGAAAATCCTGCGCGGCGAGTTGTGGCGGCAGGAGGCGCAGACAGCGACTCAAGCAGCGCAAGACGGGGGCGCCGCCGGCGTGAGCGCCTTCGTAAAACTACATGAGGATTTCCCAGAGAACGCGAGAGCGCTCCGCAATCTTGCCTGGATGCAACAGAAAGCGGGCAATCGGGACCGGGCCGTAAGCTCCTTACGCGAATATGCCGCGATGGGCACAACCCTAGATCCACAGGGGCCGATTTATAAGTTACTGGAAAGTGCAGGGGTGTTGGACAGTGTGCCGGAACTGAAACACAACGGCGCCGCAGTGTCCACCGGCAGTCCCGTCTTCCCGCTCCCCGATCCGAACCTCCTGGTAGAAGATGTTGCTTTCAATCCTGCAACGCGACACTTGTTCATGACGAGCGTTCATCAGAAGAAGATTCTGGAGTGTGATCTGGCGGGGAAATGTGAGGATGTGATCCACCCTTTACCGGATATGCCGTTACATGCGCTGCTCGCAATCCACATTGACGCTCCGAGAGGAATTCTTTGGGCAACGACCGCGGGAATGAACAATGAGATCGATTTCCGTCCTGAATATGCAGGACGTTCCTCCGCATTGAAGTTTGATTTGCATTCGCACCGGCTGCTCCGACGCTATGAACCCGCCGACGCTCGCGCGCATGCCCTTGGAGACATGACGGTGGCATCGAATGGAGACGCTTACATTTCAGATGGAGAGTCCGGTGACGTCTACGTGATTCGCCGTGATGGCGGCGAATTACAAAGCTTGGCGCCTGCGGGCGTTTTTATCTCTCCACAGACTCCAGCGCTCAACGGCGACGAGAGCCTGCTGTATGTGCCGGACTATGTGGAAGGAATTGCGGTGATCAATCTGAAAGACGGTTCGATCGAATGGATGAAGAGTACAAATCCGGTAGCACTTGACGGGATTGACGGGCTGTACTGGACAAAGACCGGACTACTCGCCGCGCAGAACGGCACGAGTCCTAAACGAATTGTGCGTTTTCGCTTAGACGCCTACAACCGCATCGCGGGCTTCAATGTTCTGGAGGCAAACTGGAGCGGATTAGGCGACCCTACCCATGGTGTGATCGCTGGAGACGATTTCTATTACATTGTAAACAGTGGCTGGGACCGGGCGGATGACCAGGGCGCGCTTCATGAGGGGGCGCCCGCAGCCATTTGGAAAATGCGCATCAGCCCCCGTTAAACCGGCCAAGCTTGGTTATGAGAGAAGGGCGTGCCAGCATAACTGCACAACGTGTGGCGGAAAGACGCGCCGCGCACCAAGTATTTGACATCCCCAAGGTGTTTGACGACCCCGTCGCTCTGGCCATCATCGGCAACGAAGCCGCCGCGCAAATACGCGCCGAGCCGGCCAGAGCGCAAACGCCGGTGTCTCGCGGGCTGCGCGCCTTCATGGCGGTGCGCAGTCGTTACGCGGAGGATCAGTTGGGCGAGGCGGTGCGCCGCGGCGTGACACAATATGTGATTCTTGGCGCCGGTCTGGACACCTTCGCCTATCGCAATCCCCATCCCGAACTACGCGTTTTCGAAGTGGATCACCCGGCGACGCAAGCGTGGAAGCGTTCGCGGCTCGAAGCGGCAAGCATCCCCGTTCCCGCAAGCTTGACGTTTACGCCCGTCAATTTCGAACGCGAAACATTCGAGCAAGGTCTGGCACAGAGGGGGTTTGATGCTGGGCGCGCAGCATTTTTCTCGTGGCTCGGGGTGACGCCGTATCTGCGCCGGGAAATCGTATTGAACACGTTTGAACGCATTGCGGCGCTGTGTCCCCAAAATGGCGTCGCATTCGATTATGCGATCCCGCGAGACTCGCTGGGGCTGCTCCAAAGGATAGCGTTTGATACGATCGCAAACCGGGTTGCAGCGGCGGGCGAACCTTTCGTAAGTTTTTTCAAGGCCGATGAGCTGATGAGCGAACTATGCCGGGTGAATTTCCGCCATATCGAGGATCTGGACACAGAGCAAATTAATGCGCGCTACTTCCAGGACCGAAAGGATGGACTGCAGATCGGCGGCGGAATGGCGCACCTGATGTGCGCTCACGGCTAAACGTGCCAAGTCCCAATTTCGATTGCGCAAAAAACAGGGCACGGATGCCAGAAAGGCGTCTGTGCCCTATTTGTCATAAATCGCCAGTTACAATTCTGCGAATCAGCTCACGCGTAGAATACGCCGCTGTGTAGCTGGAAATTCAGCATATTGCCGGTCTTCTGCGCTGAAATCTCCTTCCTCGGCTTCCAAAAATGCATTTCCAATTTTGGATTTGTGAGAGGCCATGACCTCCAAAAGGCGCTTGGCTGCGCGACCTGGAGCCTTTGTTCCGAAGAGGACTACCGGCGCGAGCTGCACGGTGACGGGTTGAAAAGATTCGCTCGACTGCGCCAAGCCCACCGGCACCGCGTCCAACTGCATCGCGTTCGCCTGCACGTAATTTCGTTCCATCGTGTCCACGGCCTGTGAGTCGCAGCAACCGCAACGACCGTGACGATTCAGTTCCACCGGCGCCCTGCAGTCTATGCACCACCAACGTTCCATGATGTCTTCCTCCCCAGGGGCTCCAAGACAACTTCTGATGCCCCCTGACATTTCACAGTCTGCCGGACGGAAGCGCGGGGCTATATGGGCGAAAAGTGGGCTTTTGCGGGGTACAGGTGTACTAGGAGTAAATTAGTATGGCGTAACAAACTAAACGACTTATATAGACGCCCCGCCGGAGATCGCGAAAAGCGCCCGCCAAGGTCACTCGCCGGACTTTTTCAGCGCAATGCGTCGCAGCGAATGAACAATGCCGGACGGCGACGCATCACCCCGAAAGCCGTAAGGTGAGGTTCCTATTTAAGATACAGGATTCACCGTATCGCCAGCTTTCGGGATAGACCCAACCCTATGTCAGCACTTTAACCAGGCCACTTTCCCCTCTCCAGTTCGCCTCAGAGTTCGTTTCTCCGGCCGACTCCTCAAGAGTCGGCCCCTTCTTTTTCGAATGAGTCCTCTGGAAAATCGGGCACGTAGTCTCTTCGACACGCGCACTTTTCAACGACGCTTAAAAGGGATATTGTGTCGCCAATGCTAGAAGTGGGCGGGCGGTCCGTTTGAGACGATTTTTGTATTTGGCTCCGGGCCGCCCGAACCAAGCCTCGTGCTGAAAGCCCTCGCGCACCGGAGGCTTTTCGAAACCGCCGTCACCGAAACCGACCGTGTGAAGCATCGCGGGACTGGGCGTGCGCTCTATGCCGTGCTGGCTTTGCTGCGGCCTTTGCCGCTCATATCGAACGCGGCTCACCGTTCCGTAGGCTGTGCAGCCAGCGGCTGTATTTCAGTTCGCGGCCGGAAATCACACGGGCAAAAACGTCCTGAATTCGCTTCGTTACCGGTCCTGGTGCGACGGCGCCGATTCGTTTGCCGTCAACTTCGCGGATGGCGGCGACTTCCGTAGCCGTACCGGTGAAGAATGCTTCGTCAGCGGAAAGCAGCTCTTCTAAAGCGAGCGAACGTGTTTCGAGCGAAAAGCCGAGATCTCTGGCAATTTGGATCACCGAATCGCGAGTGACGCCCAGTAGGATGGAATCCTGGGCTTCGTTGGTGAAGATTCGTCCGTTGCGAACCACGAAGATGTTTTCGCCCGCGCCTTCCGCGATATTTCCTTCCATATTCAGAAGCAATGCTTCGTCGAAACCGCGGCGGGCGGCATCTTGCCCCGCCAGAACCGAATTGATGTACTGGCCACAGGCTTTTGCCGTGGTCGGCATCATTTGCGGATGGAATTTTTTCCAGGGTGACACACAAATGCGCACGCCGGGGGAACCTGGGCTTGCAAGATACCGACCCCACGGCCACACGAGGATCGCCACCTCAACCGGGCAATTGCCCGGATGGATGCGCAGATCATGGCTACCGCGAAAGCAAATCGGGCGGATATAACAGCTGCTCAAGGCATTGCGGGAGATCAACTCGCAGATGGCCTTTTCGAGCTGCTCCAAGCTGTAGGGGATTTCGATCTCGTAGAAGCGGGCGGAAGCCAAGAGCCGTTCGAGATGCTCACGAAGGCGGAAGATGCAGGGACCGTCTTCTGTTTCGTAACAGCGAATACCCTCGAAGACCCCACTTCCGTAATGAAGCGCATGCGCCGAGACGTGCAGCGTCGCGTCCTTCCACGGCACAATCGAACCATTCATCCACACCCAGGGAACATTTTTAAACCCCATCAGTTATCCCATCGAGCCCGCCACACTACATCAGCCCTCGTTCGGGCAGCGAGTCAAATTGATAATGCGACTACACACTATAAGCACGGATTATGATTTATTCAACCGCGGCGGCACACCCGTGATATTAGGCCGCGCTCTTCCTTGACGAATGTCCGCGCGCCCGGATAGGGTCTAAGCGCACGTTGCAACGGTGTTCTTATATTTCCGCCGATCTGGCGTTCCGGGAGGAATTGCGTGCGCACGATGCCATGGGGTTCCGCGAAAGCGATCTTGAAACCCTTCCTAATAGGGTGCTCACTTGCAGCGATTTTGTCTGTCTATGGTTTGGCGGCGTGGGCACAACAAACACCGCGGACGATGAATCTGGACGATCTCGCGCGCATCCGCGAGGTCCGCGATCCGCAATGCTCGCCCGACGGCAAATGGGTAGCGTATGTGACCGGTACAACCGACGCCAAGGAAGATAAGCACTACGCCCACGTATGGATGGTGAGTTATGACGGCGCGCACGATCTGCAATTGAGTTACAGCCAGGATTCGGAAAGCGCGCCGCGCTGGTCGCCGGACGGAAAATATCTGACGTTCCTATCGTCGCGTCCTGGAAAATCCAAAGGCAATCAAGTATGGATCATGGACCGCATGGGTGGCGAGGCCACGCAGTTGACGGACCTGAAGGGCCGGCTGCAGAGCTACGAATGGTCGCCCGATTCGAAACGGCTGGCGCTCGTGGTAGGCGATCCCGATCCGGAAGCCGAAGTAGCGGAATCCGCGCCAAAATCGGCCACCGCGCCTGCACCTAAACCGATTGTGATCGACCGTTACAAATATAAGCAGGATGGCACAGGCTATTTGCTGAGCGATCGCCACACATACATCTATCTCTTCGATATCGCCACGAAGAAATCCGAGCGACTGACGAAAGGCAAGCAAGACGAGGGTTCACCGGTGTGGTCGCCCGATGGATCGCGCATCGCGTTTACCAGCAATCATGCCGGCGATCCCGATCGTGAGCCTTCTCCGCAGCTGTTTGTGGCGGACGCCAATCCGGGCGCAACCGAAAAACAGGTGACGGATTTCAAGACGCGTGGGGCGCAAGGCCGCCCGGATTGGAGTCCTGATGGGCAGACGCTGGCGTTCCTGGTGACCGACGAGAAAAAGTGGAGCGCCTACAACATGGATCGGCTGGCGATCGTCTCAGCAGACGGATCGGCAGCGCCCACGGTGATTACAGATAAATTTGATCGCGCCGTGTCGTCGCCTTACTTTCTGCCGGACGGGAAAGGGATCGTGGTGCAGGTGACCGATGACCGCTCCGAATATCCGATGGTTGTAAACGTGGCGGATCACAGTACGCAGAAGATGCTGCAGCCTCCGGTGGCAATCAGCAGCATCACGCATCGCGGCGGATGCGTGGCGATGTTATCAAGCCAGGACGATAAGCCGACCGAAGTCTACGCCTTCGAAAACGGACAACTGCGGCAATTGACCCATCAAAACGATGCGTGGATTGCCGAATTGCAACTGGCGAAGACCGCGGACGTCAGCTTCAAAAGCGCGGACGGTGCGGAAGTACACGCCATACTGACGACGCCGGTTGGATACGTTCAGGGCACGCGAGTCCCGCTGCTGCTGCGCATTCACGGCGGACCGGACAGCCAGGAAACGCACAGCTTCAACATGGAGCGCCAGATTTTTGCGGCGAACGGTTATGCCGTGCTCAACGTGAACTATCGCGGCAGCTCCGGGCGGGGCCAGGCGTTCCAGCGTGTGATCGCCGCCGATTGGGGACATTACGAAGTGGAAGATTTGAAGGCGGGAATCGATTTCGCGATCAAGATGGGATTGGCCGATCCGGACCGCCTCGGAGTGGGCGGCTGGAGCTACGGCGGCATTTTGACGGACTATATGATTGCGAGTGATCCGCGCCTGAAAGCCGCGACGAGCGGCGCGGGAACAGCCTTTACCGTATCTTTTTACGGTACCGATCAATACATCACGCAATATGACAACGAATTCGGTCCACCGTGGAATCCGAAAGCTTGGGACATGTACGTGAAGGTTTCCTATCCCTTTCTTCACGCCGACCGGATCAAAACGCCCACGCTTTTTCTGGGCGGAGAGCGGGACTTCAACGTGCCCGTGCAGGGCGGGCAACAGATGTACGAAGCGCTCAAAAGCCTGGGCATCGATACCGAGCTGATCATTTATCCGAACGAGACTCACGGCATACAACGTCCGAGTTACCAGCGCGATCGCTACGAACGCTATCTGGCGTGGTATGACAAATACTTGAAGAAGAGCGCACCAGCGGCCACTACTACGGACAAGACTGCCGCCACACATTAAATGAAAACGGTATTACCACCGCACCTCCCTTCAGAGCTTGAGCGTAAGCTCGCGAGCCCAGCAGGGCCCATCCCCGGCGGTGGCCGGAATGGTGCCGTTAGGCAGCCGATCCATGTGGTGTATGGGGGCGCTCATCTTTTCCGCGCGGACACCGCGCAAAAGCTCGGCGCGATTGCGCAACGCAGTCTGGCGGATTACGCCCCTGATGCGGCTTCGCTCGCGAATGCCATTGGCTTGCGAAGTGGTCTCGCCGAAGCCGTTTACGGGCGCGTGGCGGAAAGACTTGGGCGCCAGCCGGTGGAAGACTATCGACTCGATTTCGAAGATGGCTACGGCTACCGTCTAGACGCAGAGGAAGATGGCCATGCCGAGTCCGCCGCATGCGAAGTGGCCCGGGGCATGGAGACTGACCAACTGCCGGCGAATATCGGTATTCGAATCAAGCCGCTGAACGCGGCCTCTCACACACGAAGCATTCGAACGCTGGACATATTCGTTAGCACATTGGCGCAGAGAACGGGCGGCAAGCTACCGCTCGGCTTTGTAGTGACGCTGCCAAAGATCGTCTCTCCGGTTCAAATTGAAGTGCTTGTCGGCGTTTTCGAAAAGCTGGAACCGGCCTTGGGGTTTGGCTCTGGCGCGCTGCAAATGGAGATGATGATCGAGACGCCGCAATCCATTCTGAACGAGCGCGGCGAATGCGCTTTGCCGGGTTTTATTGCGGCAGCGGACGGCCGATGCCGAGGCTTACACTTTGGTCCTTACGACTACACGGCGTCGCTTGGAATCACCGCGGAGCATCAACACCTGAGGCATCCAGCATGCAATTTTGCACGGGCGATAATGCAGGTGGCGGCCGCCGGGACGGAGGTGTGGCTCGCCGACGGCCCCACAACCGTGCTGCCCATTCCATCCTATCGGGCCTCACCGGGCGGACCGCCGCTTTCCGCCATACAACAGGAGCAGAATCTCTCGTCCGTGCATCGTGCCTGGAAATTGCACTTCGAAGATGTCCAGCACTCGCTGGCAAACGGCTTCTACCAGGGTTGGGATCTGCACCCTGCACAACTCGTCACGCGCTATGCAGCGGTTTACGCATTTTTTCTTTCGGGCCTAAAGGCGGCTTCGGCGCGTTTGCGCAACTTCGTCGAGACCGCGGCGCAGGCCACGCGGATCGGCAGCATCTTTGATGACGCAGCTACCGGCCAGGGCCTTCTGAATTACTTCCTTTGGGCCATCCACGCCGGCGCCGTTACAGAAGATGAAGCGCGGGAACAGACCGGCCTGACGATGGACGAGCTTCGGAGCGGCTCATTTCTGGAAATTGCGACAGTTCGGCGCGAAGGGCATCCGTCGCGCTGATTGCTGCCATTCAAAGAATGAATCGCCGAGGGCAGCGATTCGGTTGCCTAGGCGCGGCAAACTTCGTATCATTGCGAACCAGTTCAACTTTTCCCACGAGGGAACATCGTGAACGAACTCCGCGACTTTTTGGCATTGCCGTATGACGAGCTCGAAGAACTGAATCTGCGCGCAAAAGAGCAGCGCCGCAGCCGCATGCGGCCCGACCAAATCCAAGAAGAGCGGCTGAAGTATCTGACCGACGAGAAGCGGATCAAGGCCGTTACGGTCTTGTTCAGCGATCTCGAAGGCCGCTTGCACATGCTGGACTACGATAAAAAATTTCTCACCAAGAGCTGGGACAACCTGACGTTTGACGGTTCCTCGATTCGCGGTTTCACCGCACAACGCGAAAGCGATCTGCGTTTGGCAATGGATTGGAGCGCGTTTTATTGGGCCCCTGCCGATGTATTCGGCGCCGGTAAGGTGCTGGTGTTTGGCGAGGTGATTGATAAGGGTGGAACGCGTTATAGCGCAGATATTCGCGGCGTGCTGAAGGCATTCGCCGACGAGCAGTATGAAGAAAAGGGTTACACGCTAAACGCCGCCAACGAAATCGAAGGGTTTCTCTTCCACACGCCCGATGCGGAGCGAAATTATCATCAGACCGGAAAATTCGAGTACGTGAATACCGGCGGCTATTACCATTCGCTGCCAGGCGATCCGCTGCGCACCTTCATTGACGCGTCTGCCGAAGTGCAGCGCTCAATGGGCTTCCAAAATGAGAAAGATCATCCGGAAGTGGCGCCCTCGCAATTCGAAATCAACTATGGCTACGGCGAAGTGGTGGCCGCGGCCGACCAAATTCAGCTTTACAAGCTCATTTGCAGGCAAGTGGCGACGCGTATGGGTTTGACCGCCAGCTTCCTGCCCAAACCCGTGGTGGGCGTGAACGGGAACGGGATGCACACGAACGTGTCGGTGAGCAAAGAAGGAAAGAATGTGTTCTGGGATCCCAAGGGTGAGGAAAAGCTCAGCAAGTTCGCCTGGTCTTTTGTAGATCGCATCCTGACGCACGCGAACGATATTTGCTTGCTGCTGAACGCCAGCGTCAACGCGTACCGGCGGCTCGATCCGCACTTCGAAGCTCCGAACCAGATCAAGGCTTCGCCGACGGACCGCGGATCGATGGTACGCATCCCCATTGGCAATGAGAAGAGTTCGCGCGTGGAGGTGCGTTCGGTTTCGCCGGACGCGAATCCTTATCTCGTGATGTATTCGATTTTCAAAACAGGGCTCGACGGCAGCACGGCGAAGATCAAGAATCTCCGTCAAGCCGAGCGATATTTGCCGGACAACGTTTACACAGCGCTCGAAAGTTTTCGCGAAGCCGAATGGACCACCAAGCTCTTGGGGCAGGATGTGAAGGGCCGCTACGCGGAGCTAAAACAGGCGTCGGCCGATCGCTGCGCGCGCCAATTGGGAACTTTCGTAAAAGCTCCCGAAGTGCAATACCACCACGAAGTGTACAACCAGTTCCTCTGGAATCTTTTCTAGAAAAATCGCGCCGGCTGCCGGCGACCAACCTGAGTTCGCGAATCAGTGCTTCGCGGAGTTCGCATTGCCGTTCACCGTCAATACGCGGGCAAGCACCTGCCCGGTGAATGATTTCTTGTTGCGCGCGACCAGTTCAGGAGGGCCCTGCGCCACAATCCTGCCGCCGCCTTCCCCGCCCGTGGGACCCAGATCGATGATCCAATCCGCCTGCTTGATCACGTCCAGGTGGTGCTCGATGATCAGCACGGTGTTGCCGAGATCCACGAGGCGGTTCAACACGTCAAGCAACTTTCGCACATCGTCAAAATGTAAGCCGGTGGTCGGCTCGTCAAGAATGTAGAGCGTGCGGCCGGTTTGGCGCTTGCTCAATTCGCGCGCAAGCTTGATGCGCTGCGCCTCGCCGCCAGAAAGAGTGGTGGCGGATTGTCCTAGCTGTACGTAGCCGAGGCCCACGTCTACCAGAGTCTTCAACTTCTGATAAATTTGCGGAATGTTTTCGAGCAGCGGCAGCGCTTCCTCGATGGGCATATCGAGCACTTCGGAAATCGAGCGGTTCTTATAACGGACAGCGAGCGTTTCAGCATTGTAGCGGCGCCCGCGGCATACTTCGCACGTCACATAGACATCCGGCAGAAAATTCATCTCGATGCGGCGCAGGCCACCGCCCTGGCACGCCTCGCAGCGGCCCCCCTTCACGTTAAAACTGAAACGGCCGGGCTTGTAGCCGCGTTCGCGGGATTCCGGCAACATCGCATACAAGTCGCGGATGGGCGCGAACACTCCGGTGTAAGTAGCGGGGTTCGATCGCGGCGTCCGGCCAATGGGCGCCTGATCAATTTCAATCACCTTGTCAATTTGCTCGATGCCGCTGATAGCGCGGTGTTCGCCCGGCCGCTCCATCGAATGGTAGAGCTTTTGCGCGAGCGCCTTATAGAGAATGTCATTCACCAGGGTCGATTTGCCGGAGCCTGAAACTCCCGTGACCACAATGAGCAAGCCCAACGGAATGCTCAGATCGAGATTCTTCAGGTTGTTAGCCTGCGCACCCGAAATTTGAATCGCTTTGCCATTCGGCGAGCGGCGCTTCTCAGGAACCTGGATACGCAGTGCGCCGGAAAGATATTGTCCGGTAAGCGAAGCGGCAGAATCCGCGATCTGCGTGGGGCTGCCCGAAGCAACCAAATGACCGCCGGCGTTGCCGGCTCCCGGACCGAGGTCTACGACATAATCGGCGCGGCGGATAGTTTCTTCGTCGTGTTCGACCACCAGTACGGTATTGCCGAGGTTACGCAAACGCTCGAGCGCACCGATGAGCTGGTCGTTATCTCGCGCATGCAAGCCGATCGAGGGCTCGTCCAACACGTATAAAACGCCGCGCAACCGTGAGCCGATTTGTGTGGCCAGCCGGATGCGTTGTGCTTCGCCGCCGGAAAGTGTGGCTGCCGAGCGGCCCAGGCTCAGATAGCCAAGGCCCACGGCCTGCAAAAAATCGAGCCGCGCGGCAATTTCCTCCAGGACGCGCGAGGCAATTTCCCGCTGGCGTGGCGTAAGCTGCGCGAGAATCTCATCCACAACCGGTCGCGCGTCACCAATCGGCAGGCTCACGAAATCGGCTATCGAGCGGCCCGCAATCTTCACCGCCAGGCTTTCTGGACGCAGACGCCGCTCAGCGCAAACGCTGCAAGGGACCGCTGACATATATTGCGTCATCCATTCGCGATAGGAGTCCGAGCTTGATTCCTCAAAATTCTGTTCGAGCAGCGGCAAAATACCCTTGAAGAGCAAGCCGCTCTTACGCTGGGCGCGGCGCTCCGCTTTCGAGCCGGTCTCTCTGCTCGCTTCGCCATCGCCTGATTTGGCCGAGTTTCCGTAGAGAATCAAATTCTGCACGTGCTGCGGGAAGGCCTCGAATGGCTTGCTCAAATCGAAGCCGTGCGCGTACGCCGCGAGCTCGATGGTTCGTTTGATAAACGCCGAGCCAGAACCCGGGCCCAAGCCGCCTTCGAACAACGGACGCGACCAATCCACCACCACTTTCGCCGGGTCCATCTCGTATTTTGAGCCAAGGCCGTTACATGCGGGACACGCGCCATAAGGCGAATTGAAGCTAAAGGAGCGCGGCTCAAGCTGCGGTACGGAAATTCCGCAGTCCGGGCAGGCCAGCTTTTCGGAATACGTGCGCTCCTCGCCGCTGACTACCGAAATGGTCACCAGACCTTGCGCCAGCTTCAGCGCGGTGTTGATGGATTGCTCGAGCCGCTGGGCGATGCCGGGCTTGAAGAGTAGCCGGTCCACCACGACTTCGATGGTGTGGTTCTTGCGGCGGTCGAGCGGAACAGGCTCATCGAGTTGCCGGAGTTCGCCATCGATGCGCGCGCGCAGAAATCCTTCGCGTGCGAACTTCTCGAGCTCCTTGCGATACTCGCCCTTGCGCCCGCGCACGACCGGCGCGAGCACCATCACGCGGTCGTCGGCTTTGCAGAAATCGCCTGCGAGCGTCATCTGCACGATCTGGTCGGTGGATTGGCGGCGAATCGGTTTGCCGCAGTTTGGACAATGCGGCACGCCAATCGAGCTATAGAGGACGCGAAGGTAATCGTAAATTTCGGTAATGGTGCCGACGGTCGAACGCGGCGAGCGCGTCGTTGTTTTCTGCTCGATGGCGATCGAAGGCGAAAGGCCCTCGATATTGTCCACGTCCGGCCGCTCCATTTGGTCGAGGAACTGTCGCGCGTAGGCGGAAAGCGATTCGACGTAGCGGCGTTGGCCCTCGGCGTAAATCGTATCGAAAGCCAGCGAAGACTTGCCGGAACCTGACAGGCCGGTGATCACGGTCAGCGAGTTGCGCGGTATCTCAAGGCTAATGTTCTTCAGGTTATGCTGGCGCGCGCCGCGAACGATGATTTTGCTGAGTCCCATGGACGTTGGGGGATCCTTCTACAAGCAGGCCGCCCCAGTTGAGTAAAATGGGGCTAGTGCAATCCTTCACGTTAATCAATCCGGAAGGTCGCGGTCAAGCTATCGCGGCCAATTGCGCTCGGGCCGCGACTGACTCGATGGCTTTATTGCTTTGCAATACATCGCCGGATTGCACCCAAGCAAAATTTCCACCCGCGAGAGCTTTTTTACTCACGACGTGCGCTTGCAAAGCCCGTGTTTTCAATAAGGTCACTTTGGCATGGAGAATGCATCACATAGCGGTGACGAGGGAAGGCGAGCCGAGGATCCCTTTAGGGGATTGAGGGCTGGGCCGGCGCGCCTTTCCTCTCACACTTTCCGCCGCCTACCTTCCATCACACCCAAACGACCGTACCCAAACAAGGCGGGGGTGTGTTGGGGTAGGCCCGTAATTCCAATTCCTGCGACTTCATTCCTTCCCATATCCTCGCACCAGCGAACCGATTGGGATTTCTCTTTCCAGAGTGGAAAATGAATCCTGAAAATTCGCGGCTACGAATTGCACGTCGCCGGGCGTACACTTCGCGAGATTTATTTTTGCCGCGAAATCTTGCATCGCCGAATAATCAGCGTTATGCTCTCCCCTCGGTTTTGCCCCTTCGAAGGCCCGCCGAGAGCGCAGTGCCCTGGCAGTTCGCAGTCGAAGTCGAGTCCATTCGGCGAATCTCCCGCGCAGTGCAGTGCATCAGACTTGGCGGGTAAATAAGAACGCCATTTCGACATCGTGCGGCGTGTAGCGACCAGCCCGGCAACGCGCATCATGCAGTAGCAGAAGCGGAGCACCACGTTTCGAAGCACATGGCAGCTGCCCCAAACCCGCCCGTCATCGAGCCAGGCCATACTTACGCGTCGGTAACCGACAAAATCAGCTCCATCGTCCTGACGCGAAAAACTCCTCGCGGCTGGTACGTCGGTTTCGGTATCTCATTCCTGCTTTTCATGATGTTCAATTACGCCGTGACGTATTTGCTGGTGAAGGGCGTAGGCATCTGGGGCATCAATATTCCGGTCGCGTGGGGATTCGCGATCATCAACTTTGTTTGGTGGATCGGAATCGGACATGCCGGCACGCTGATCTCCGCGATCCTGCTACTGCTCAAACAATCCTGGCGCACCTCGATCAACCGGTTCGCCGAGGCCATGACGCTTTTTGCCGTGGCGTGCGCGGGTGTTTTTCCTCTGCTGCATATGGGTAGGCCTTGGCTCTTTTACTGGCTCATCCCTTACCCAAACACGATGTTCCTGTGGCCGCAATTCCGCAGCCCGCTCGTTTGGGACGTGTTTGCGGTTTCCACATACGCGACGGTTTCGCTGCTCTTCTGGTTTGTCGGGCTGATTCCAGACCTGGCGACCATGCGCGATCGCGCGCGCAGCCGGTTCGTGAAAGTGATCTACGGCTTCCTGGCCATGGGCTGGCGCGGATCGGCCGTGCACTGGTCGCGATTCGAAATGGCTTCGCTGCTGCTGGCGGGATTGGCGACGCCCTTGGTCGTATCGGTCCACACCGTGGTGAGCTTCGATTTTGCAATCGCCCTCGTGCCCGGCTGGCATACCACGATCTTCCCGCCATATTTCGTGGCCGGCGCAATCTATTCCGGTTTTGCAATGGTGCTGACGTTGGCGATACCCATGCGCAAGTTCTACCAGTTGCAAGACGTGATCACCATGCGCCACCTGGACAACATGGCGAAGGTGATGCTCGCGACCGGTATGGTGGTGGCGTACGGCTACATCATTGAAGCTTTCATGTCCTTTTACAGCGGGAACACATTCGAAAAGTTCATGACCCTGAATCGCTGGAAGGGTCCCTACGCGTTTTTCTACTGGTGCCTGATCGCCTGCAACATCGCGATTCCGCAAATGTTGTGGTCGAAAAAGGTGCGTTCGAATGTAGCGCTGCTTTTCGTGCTGGCGTTGGTGATTAATGTGGGCATGTGGCTTGAGCGTTTCGTGATCGTAGTCACCAGCTTGCACCGGGATTTCATGCCGTCTGCGTGGGGGCTGTACATCCCCACGAGGTGGGACTGGGCGGTGTACGTCGGAACCATCGGTTTCTTCTTAATGCTGTTTTTCCTGTTCATCCGTGTCCTGCCGGCGATTTCAATTTTCGAATTGCGGACGCTGGTGGAATCCGAGGAGGCCAAGCCGGCGTCTTAGTGCGAGCGTAACGCTGCGCGACGGACGAAACACCGCCGAGAAATTCGATGGCACAGATTTTCCATCGCAGCACGAACACCATCGCTCGCGTGAGCATCTATGGGGCGGCGCTCATCGCCTTCTCGGCGGTCTATCTCCTCTATATATTCGCCGGTTCGCCCTACGTCACGGAAGTGAATATGGCTAAGGTGCAGCCGGTGCCCTTCAGCCACCGCCACCATGCGGGTGAATTGGGGATTGACTGCCGGTATTGCCACACGTCCGTGGAAGAATCGTCGGATGCAGGCATCCCGCCCACGCAGACGTGCATGACGTGCCATTCGCAAATTTGGACCGGGAGCCCAATGCTCGAGCCGGTACGCGCCAGCTACCGCGACGATCAATCGATCCCGTGGGTGCGCGTGAATCAGGTACCTGACTACGTCTATTTCAATCACAGCATTCACATCAATAAGGGTATCGGCTGCACCACCTGCCACGGTCCGGTGGGAGATATGCCGCTCACTTGGCAGGCCAACTCGCTGCAAATGGGTTGGTGCCTGGATTGCCATCGCGCGCCGCAGAACTTCGTGCGGCCGCGGAATCAGGTTTTCAGCGTGACCTACCAAACGCCTTCCGACCAGGCGGAACTTGGACCGAAACTCGTGAAGCAGTACAAGATTCAAAGCCTGACGAACTGTACGACGTGCCATCGGTAGCATCGTGCATGAAGAAGCTATGGAGAAAATGACCACGCAGCCCAACGCCAATACGCCTCTGGATTCCGAGAAGCTCCGGAATCTGCTCGAAAAGCCGTCTGGAAATCGCCTCTGGCGCAATCTGGAAGAGTTGGCGGACACGCACGAGTATCGCGCGTTCCTGGAAAACGAATTCCCGCACGATCCGGCGAAAGAATTGACGGGCACGCCCCGGCGAGATGTCTTGAAATGGATGGCAGCCTCCGCAGCGCTGGCGGGGCTTACGGGCTGCACCAAACTGCCGGAACAAAGAATTGTTCCTTACGTGCACCCGCCGGAAGAAGTGATTCCCGGCAAACCGCTCTTTTACGCGACTTCTATGACCGAGGGCGGCATCGCCACCGGCTTGTTGGTAGAAAGCCACATGGGCCGGCCGACCAAGATCGAAGGCAATCCCGAGCACCCGGCAAGTCTTGGCTCGACGGATATTTTCGCGCAGGCCTCGGTGCTAGGCCTATACGACCCCGACCGTTCGAAAACGGTGATTCGCGAGGGTCGAATCAGCAGTTGGGGCGCCTTCTTGAATGCTGTCTCCGACCTGCGGACAAATTTCGCGCCGACGAAGGGCGAGGGACTCCGGATTTTGACGGGCACGGTCACTTCGCCAACATTGGCCGCGCAGATTCAAGATGTGCTGAAGCAATTCCCGCAAGCGCAATGGCATCAGTGGGAGCCAGTGACCCGGGACGGCCCGCGCGAAGGAACAAAGCTTGCGTTTGGACGCTACGTAACGCCCGTCTACCATTTCGAAAAGGCAGACGTGATTCTCTCGCTCGATTCGAATTTCCTGTTTACAGGACCCGGCACGGTGCGCTACGCGCGTGACTTTGCCGCGCGGCGGCTGACGGAGGATGGAAAGCCCGCGCCGGACGGTGGCGGACAGACCGGGCCGCACACCGGAATGAACCGGCTCTATGTGGTCGAGCAGACCAGCACTACCACGGGCGCGATGGCCGATCATCGGCTGGCGATGCGCGCGTCTGATATCGAAGGCTTCGCGCGAGCCTTGGCCGCAAAGCTGGGAGTGAATGCCGTTGGAGCTGCTTCCTCACCTGCAGGAGTGCCTGCGGGATGGATCGAAGCGCTCGCACGGGACTTGCAAAGCCACCGCGGCGCCTCGCTCGTGATTGCGGGCGAGCAGCAGCCCGCTATGGTTCATGCGCTGGCGCATGCGATGAATGCGGCACTCGGCAATGCAGGAAGCACCGTCGTTTACATAAATTCGATCGAGGCCAATCCTGAGAATGAAATGGCTTCGCTGAAAAACCTCGTGGCAGACATGGCGGCCGGGCGCGTGGAAGCGCTTTTCATGATGGGGCCGAACCCGGTTTATGCGGCGCCCGCCGATTTGGAGTTCGCGCAAAATCTGCTGAGGGTGAATTTCCGCGTTTACCTGGGGCTCTACGGAGATGAAACTGCCGAACTTTGCCACTGGCACGTCCCAGCCGCGCACGAGCTTGAGTCCTGGAGCGATGCGCGCGCGTATGACGGCACGTTGGGAATCATCCAGCCATTGATCGCTCCCCTCTACGACGGTAAGACGGCGCACGAAATTCTTTCGGCGCTGCAAGGGCATGCGGATGTGCTGCCCCATGATGCGCTGCGCCAATATTGGCAATCGCAAAGGACCGGACCAGATTTTGAAGCATTCTGGGAAACCTCACTGCACGATGGCCTGCTCGCAGGCAGCGCTTCGCAGCCGGTAACGTTTTCTGTTTCCGGAAATTTTGGCGCATCATCCACTACGGCCGCGCCCGGTACGATGACGAGCGGTCTCGAAGTCGTGTTTCGTCCCGATCCTTCCGTGGGCGACGGCCGCTATGCGAATAATGCCTGGTTGCAGGAATTGCCGAAGCCGATCACGCGGCTGACCTGGGACAACACGATCCAGGTGAGTCCCGGCACCGCTCTGCAATTCGGCGTGACCAATGGCGACTATGTTCGCCTCGATGTAAACGGACGTTACCTGCAAGGTCCCATATGGGTCCTTCCCGGGCACGCCGATAATTCGCTCACCATCCACCTGGGTTACGGACGCACGCGTGCCGGACGCATCGGCACGGGCCCTGGCTTCAGCGCTTACCTCGTGCAAGCGTCCTGGGCGCCGTGGATCGCCACTGGGGCGCAGATCACGAAATTGGGCAAGCGTTATTCGCTCGCCACCACGCAGCACCATAGCGCGATCAATCCGAGCGAAAGCGCCACGGAACTGGAAAGCGACAATGCATTCCGGCGTGATCTCGTGCGCATCGCAAACCTCGATGACTATCGCGCGAACCCAACGGGCGCGCAGCAAGAAGGCGAGCACGTACCCAAAGGCGATTCGATGTATCCGGCATTTCCATACAACGGCTACGCCTGGGGCATGTCCATCGATCTAAACAAATGCGTAGGCTGCAACGCCTGCGTGGTGGCGTGCCAATCCGAAAACAATATCGCGGTGGTGGGCAAAGACGAAGTCGAGCGCGGACGCGAAATGCACTGGATTCGCGTGGACACTTATTTCCGCGGCCCCGTCGAGCAGCCGGAAACGTATTTCGAACCCGTACCGTGCATGCACTGCGAGAATGCTCCCTGCGAATACGTCTGCCCGGTCGGTGCAACGGTGCACAGCCCGGAAGGCCTGAACGAAATGATTTACAACCGATGCGTGGGCACGCGCTACTGTTCGAACAACTGTCCTTACAAAGTGCGGCGATTCAATTTCCTGCTCTTCTCGGACTGGACCACACCCTCGCTGATGGCGCAGCGCAACCCCAACGTCACCGTCCGCAGCCGTGGAGTAATGGAAAAGTGCACCTATTGCGTGCAACGAATTCAAGCCGTGAAGATCGAGGCGGAAAAACAGGACCGGTTCGTGCGCGACGGCGAAATCGTGACGGCGTGCCAGGCTGTGTGTCCGGCGCAGGCGATCGTTTTCGGCGATATCAACAACAGCGCCAATCGCGTGGCGAAATGGAAGTCCGACCCGCGCAATTACACGCTGCTGGAGGAGTTGAACACGCGTCCGCGCACGACGTATCTGGCGCGACTGCGAAATCCAAACCCGGAGATGCCGGGGCAGAAGGCGAATCAGCAAGGCGGTTGAGGTTTGCATTGATGGTTCGACACAACAATTCGAGCGAAGGACGAAGAGCATGAAGCGCCATCCGCTTTACGGCATGCTTGCGGAATTTGAAAGCCCAGAGGCGTTGCTCGAGGCTGCGCGCAAGACGCAGGCGGCGGGCTATAAGCGCATGGACGCGTTCACACCCATGCCTGTCGAGGGATTGGCCGAGGCGGTGGGCTTCCATCGCACGCGGCTGCCTTTGGTTGTATTGATTGGCGGAATCCTTGGCGGATCCTTTGGGTTTTCCATGTGCTATTACGCAAACGTGATCAGCTTCCCCTTGAATATCGGCGGCAAGCCCTACAATTCCTGGCCCATGTGGATTCCGATTACCTTTGAGCTGACGATCCTGGGCGCCGCGCTCTCTTGCGTCTTTGGAATGTTGGCGATGAACGGGTTGCCCGCGCCGTACCATCCAGTTTTTAACGTCGCGCGATTCGCGCTGGCTTCGCGGGACCGTTTTTTCCTGCTGGTAAAAGCGCGCGATCGCCAATTCGAACCGGCGAAGACGAGGGCGTTCTTGCAAAGTTTGAACGCGCGAGAGGTTTCTGACGTTGAGGTCTGAGCGACAATTCGAAAGCCACGGCCGAAGCTGGCTGGCCGTCACCGCGGCGGCGTTGGTGCTCTTGCTCGGCGGTTGCCGGCGGGATATGCAGGTGCAGCCACGCTATAACCCCTACGACCCCTCGGCATTTTTCGACGATGGCCGTTCCGTTCGCCCGCTGGTACCGGGCACGGTCGCGCGGGGCCAACTCCGTTTGGACGAATTGCTGTACACGGGAAAGATCAACGGGAAGGAAGCCGAAGAATTTCCCTTCCCCATCACCAAAGCCGACCTCGAGCGCGGCCGCGACCGTTACAACATCTACTGCACGCCTTGCCATGATTTCACCGGGAGTGGCCGCGGCATGATCGTGCTGCGCGGCTTCCCGCAGCCACCTTCTTTCCATATGGACCGTCTGCGGCAGGCACCCGCCGGACATTTCTTTGACGTGATGACGAACGGCTTGGGCGTGATGTATAGCTACGCCGCGCGAATCACTCCGGAAGACCGCTGGCGCATCACCGCATATATCCGCGCGCTGCAATTGAGCCAGGGAGCCACGCTTGGGGATGTGCCGGCCGCGGAGCGGCAGACTTTGCAAACGCAGTCAGGACAAGGAGCAGCCCCGCAGCAATGAACGCAGGCGAATATCATCTGCCTTTTGACCGTTTGCGCCGCAATGCGCTGTTTGCCGGCGGTGCGGCGCTGGTGCTTTCCGCAATCGAGCTCATTCTGAACCCGACGGTCTTTTTTCACTCGTATCTCTTCGCGTTTATTTTCTGGCTGGGGTTTCCGCTCGGTTGCATAGCGATGCTGATGATGCATCACCTCACGGGCGGCGGTTGGGGTTTTCTGATTCGGCGAGTTCTGGAAGCCGGCACGCGGACGATGTGGCTGCTGGCGGTGCTTTACGTGCCGCTGTTGCTGGGGATGACGCACATCTATGCGTGGGCGAGACCCGGCGCCACGGCCGATCCGGTGCTGAACCAGAAACATTTCTATCTGAACGTGCCGTTTTTCCTGGTTCGCAGCGTGATTTATTTCGGCATATGGCTACTGATGGTGTTCCTGCTCAATCGCTGGTCCAGCGAACAGGATCGCAGCAGCGATCTCAAATGGGTGCACAGGCTCGAAGCCGTGAGCGCGCCGGGGCTCGTCATTTATGCGTTCACAATCACGTTTGCCACGGTGGACCTGGTGATGTCGCTTGAGCCTACCTGGTATTCCACGATCTACGGCATGATTTTTATGGTGGCGCAGGCGCTGGTAGCAATGTCGCTGGTGGTGCTGATCACGCGCAAGATTTCCGAGGGGGAGCCCCTGGCGACCCTGGCCACGCCGATTCGCTTCAACGACCTGGGCAATCTTCTACTCACGTTCGTAATGCTTTGGGCTTATCTCTCCTTCTCGCAATTTCTGCTGATATGGTCCGGCAACCTGCCCGAGGAAATCTCGTGGTACATGAGCCGCGCCCGGGGAACATGGGCCGTACTCGCGCTGATCCTCATTCTCTTTCACTTCGCGGTGCCCTTCGTGCTGCTGCTCTCGCGCAAAGTGAAGCGCCACGGCGCGATCAATTTCGTGGCGGGAATGCTGCTCGCGCTCACGCTGTGCGACGTTTTCTGGATCATTGTGCCTGCCTTTGACCCGAATTCGCTGCGCGTGCATTGGACCGATGTGACGCTGGTCATTGGTATGGGCGGGCTATGGTTCTGGTTGTTTCTGGGCGAATTGGCGGGTAGACCGCTGCTGCCGCAGCACGATCCGCGACTGGTTGAGGTTCTCGAGCATGTCGAAGGACACTGAAAACGGGGCAGTTCCGCGTCCGGGATACGAAACGCGAGATGTAAATGCGCGCGCCATCTATGCGTTCGGCATAACGTTGGCTCTGGTGCTGGTGGCAACGATTCTGGTGACGCGCGGTATGTTTGGATATTTCAGCAAAACGCAGCCGCTGGGTCCGCCGACGACTCCGTTTTACACCGGGCGGGTCTTGCCGCCTGAGCCGCGCCTGCAGCCGGAGCCAAAGCTGGACTTGCACACGATGCTCGATGAACAGCAAAAACTGCTCAACTCGTATGGGTGGTCCGATCAGGCGACGGGCAAAGTACGTATTCCCATCGACCGTGCGATGGAACTGGTTTTACAGCGGGGCTTGCCTGTACGGCCACAAACAAGAACAAATGCCCTGGAGAACGCGACTCAGCCCGCAGTGGGAGCCTCGGGTCAGCCAAGTGCCACGAAGAGGCGGCGAGAGTAGATCGAGCGAAATGAAATATGTGGTGCGGCTTAATTCGTAAGGGGTTGAGTCAATGGGTTTGAATCGATGATGACGATGATCAAGGTTCTGCAGCGCGATTTTTCTAAGGCCGCTCTGACTGCGTGCGTGGCGCTGCTGATGATGCTTCTGGCCGGTGCGAGTCCGGCGAGCGGCCAGCAGAACTGGTTCGCGCAGAACCCCAGCGGAAAGCCGGAGGTCTTGCGAAACGTCGGCTTCGATCAAAAGCTGAATCAGCAGGTGCCGCTCGATCTAGCCTTCCGGGACGAGCACGGCGCCAACGCAACACTCGGACAACTGATGCATGGCAGGCCCGCAATTTTGACCTTGGTGTATTACCAGTGTCCGATGCTCTGCACCGAAGTGCTCAACGGTACCGTAAATTCTTTGAAAGATGTACCGCTCGATATAGGCAAGGATTTTGAGGTGATCACCGTAAGCATCGATCCGTCGGAGCGCCCGGTGCTTGCCGAGGCCAAGCACATCATGTACGCCGGAATTTACGGCCGGCCGGGAGCGCTCGCGGGATGGCATTTCCTCACGGGCGATCAGCCGCAGATCCAGCAACTCGCCGCTTCGGTGGGATTTCGCTACGTCTACGACCAGGACTCGCAGCAATTTGCGCACGCCAGCGGGATCGTGGTGCTCACACCGGAAGGGCACGTTTCGCGCTACTTTTTCGGGCTTTCCTACCCTGCGCGTGACGTAAGGCTGGGTTTGGTGGAAGCGTCTTCGGAGAAAATCGGCTCGCCAATTACGGATGCCATACTCCTTTTTTGTTATCACTACGATCCGCAGACCGGCAAGTATGGGCTGGTGATTCAAAATGTGATTCGAGCATCGGGCGCGTTGACGATCCTGGTGCTCGGCGGGGCGGTGCTGGTGATGTTCCGAAGAGAAAAGCACCGTATCGCTCCGCCCGGCGTGGCGGCAAGACACTAGCGCAACGCGCTGATTCGTTGGGCCCGGCCTTCCTCCAACGGGAAATCCGGGAGGGACCTGAGAGAACATGCTGAAGTCTTTTGCCATTTCGATCGCCGCAGTGCTCCAAGGGATCGGGTTTCCTTTGCGGCCCCAGCCGGGCTCGACCATCGCCGCCGGCGTCGACAGGCTTCATTTTTTTCTCACCGGGCTCACGCTGATCTTCACCTTCGGAATCTTTTCGGCCATTTTTTATTTCGCCGTACGGTATCGGCGGCGGTCTCCGGACGAAGTTCCACCGCCCACGCCTGAATATCTCTGGCTGGAGTTGAGCTGGACGATCATCCCAACGCTGATTGTCGCATTTGTTTTCGTGTGGGCCTCAAGCCTTTACTTTCAAAACTCGCGGCCGCCCAACGCCTCGATGGAAATTTTCGTGGTTGGCAAACAATGGATGTGGCATCTGCAGCATCCCGAAGGTCCGCGTGAGATCGATGAATTGCACGTGCCGGTGGGCGTTCCGGTGAAGTTGACGATGACTTCGGAAGACGCCATCCACGATTTCTACATCCCCGCGTTTCGCGTGAAGAAAGACGTGCTGCCCGGAAGATACACTTCCATTTGGTTCGAGGCGCGCGAGACCGGCACATTCCATTTTTTCTGCGCACAGTATTGCGGCGCGGAGCACTCGGCCATGATCGGCTGGGTTTATGTGATGGAGCCCAATGATTACGCCGCATGGCTCGCCGGCGGGGCGCGGGGCGAATCCATGGTGCAGACCGGCGAGAAACTCTTCACCCAGTATGGTTGCAACACCTGCCACGCCCCGGACAACACCGGCCACGGACCATCGCTGCTGGGACTCTACGGCCACCCGCAAAAACTGCAGGACGGTAGGACGTTGATGGTAGATGAGAGCTTCGTGCGCCAAGCCATCACGAATCCCAACTCGATGCCTATTCCGGGATTCACGCCAGTGATGCCCTCATTCCAGGGGCAGCTGACCGAAGATCAAATTCTGCAGTTGATTGCTTACGTGAAGTCGCTGGGAATTCAGCAAAGGAAGAATCCATGAGTAACGCAGTTGTAGAACCGCCGCTGGCATCGTCAGGGGAGCAAGTTAACTACCTGAATGCCAGCTACGGCATCCGGTCGTGGCTTTTCACCAAGGACCACAAGCGCATCGCGCTGCTTTATCTGCTCTCCATTACGTTCATGTTTTTTGTAGGCGGCACGGCGGCCGTCCTGATGCGCATGCACCTGCTAACCCCGGCAGGGACCCTGGTGCAGCCTGAAACGTACAACAAGCTTTTCACGATGCATGGGATCGTGATGGTGTTTTTCTTTTTGATTCCTTCGATTCCCGCGGTGCTTGGGAACTTTCTGGTACCGATGATGATCGGCGCGCGGGACCTGGCCTTTCCGAAGATCAATCTCCTGAGCTGGTATGTATACGTGGTTGGCGCCGCCTTCACGCTCTATGCGATTCTCGCGGGCGGCGTAGATACGGGCTGGACGTTTTACACGCCGTATAGCAGCACCTACGCGAATACGCATGTGGTTGCCGCGGCGCTCGGCGTGTTTATCACGGGATTCAGTTCGATTCTCACGGGATTGAACTTCATCGTCACCATTCACAAGATGCGCGCTCCGGGGCTCACCTGGTTTCGCATGCCGTTGTTTTTGTGGTCGATCTACGCTACCAGCATCATCATGGTGCTGGGCACTCCGGTGCTGGCGATCACGATCGTGCTGTTGGCGGCGGAACGCCTGCTGCACGTGGGTATCTTCGATCCGAAACTCGGCGGCGACCCTCTTCTCTTTCAGCATCTTTTTTGGTTTTACTCGCACCCGGCCGTCTACATCATGATCCTGCCCAGCATGGGCGTGGTAAGCGAGTTGATTGCGTGCTTTTCGCGCAAGCGGATTTTTGGCTATTCGTTCGTAGCGTTCTCAAGCCTGGCAATCGCCGTGCTCGGGTTCCTGGTCTGGGGACACCATATGTTCGTCTCCGGACAATCGGTGTACGCCAGCCTGATTTTTTCCATGCTGAGTTTTTTGGTGGCCATTCCCTCGGCAATCAAGGTCTTCAACTGGACGGCCACGCTCTATAAAGGTTCGATCTCCTACGAAGCTCCGATGCTGTACGCGCTGGGATTTATCGGTCTCTTTACGATGGGCGGCTTGACGGGATTGTTCCTGGCTTCGCTTGCTACGGACGTACATCTGAACGGTACATATTTCATTGTGGCGCACTTTCACTACATCATGGTGGGCGGTGCGGTGATGGGCTATATGGGGGGTCTGCACTTCTGGTGGCCGAAAATCACGGGCCGGCTTTATCCCGATGGCTGGGCGCGATTTGCCGCACTGATTATTTTTGTGGGGTTTAACCTGACGTTCTTCCCGCAATTCGTGCTGGGTTATCTCGGAATGCCGCGGCGCTATGCTACGTATCCTGCCGAGTTCCAGGTGCTCAATGTAATGTCCACAGCGGGCGCTTCCGTTTTGGCCGTGGGCTACGCGATCCCGCTGATTTACTTCATGTGGTCCATGCGCTACGGTGTCGTGGCGGGCCCGAATCCTTGGCGCGCCAAAGGTCTGGAGTGGCAAACGCCTTCGCCGCCGCCGACCGAAAATTTTGAAGTGACGCCGATCGTGACCGAGGAAGCCTACGCGTACAACCTTCCGCCCCGGCAGCTTGCTGGCCAGGGCGCGCCGGGGGCCGCACGTGTCTGAAGCAACGGTTGTATCGCACGAGAGCGTTCCCGCTCGCGCACATCATTTTGAGGATATGCAGCAGCAGCAGGAGGCCGGGAGCCTGGGGATGTGGGTGTTCCTGGTCACCGAGATCATGTTCTTTGGCGGGCTCTTTTGCGGTTACGCCATTTATCGCGGAATGTATCTTCCGGCGTTCGAAGTGGGCAGCCGCATCCTCGAAGTGAAATTTGGCGCCACAAACACGGCGGTGCTGATCGGTAGCAGCTTGACGATGGCTCTGGCGGTGCACGCAGCGCAAACCGGCAAGCGCAAGGCGCTGATGATCTTTCTGGTGGTAACGATGGTTCTGGGCATGGTCTTCCTGGGGATCAAGTTCACCGAATACGTGCACAAATGGAATGAGTTCCTCGTGCCGGGCTTGCGGTTCGCGCCCACCGAGGGCATCCCGGCGGGGACTTCGCTGCCTCATGTAGAATTGTTTTTCTGTTTCTACTTCTTCATGACGTTGGTGCATGCGCTGCACATGGTGATCGGGCTTGGCATTTTGACGACCTTATTGATCCTCGCGTACAAGAATCGCTTTTCGAAGACTTATTTTGCGCCGGTCGAGGTTGCCGGGCTCTATTGGCACTTCGTGGATATCGTGTGGATCTTTTTGTTTCCCTTGCTTTACCTGATCGGAGGGCGCTACCCGCATGGCTGAGCATGCCGAGCATATCGTTCCGGTAAAAACCTACGTCATCATTTTTCTCTCTCTTCTATTTCTTACGGGATTGACCACCGGGGTGGCCTACATCGATCTCGGGCCCTTTAACACCGTGGCCGCGCTGGCGATTGCCGTGATTAAGATGCTGCTGGTGATCCTCTTTTTCATGCACGTGAAGTACAGCCCCAAGCTCACAAAACTGGTAATCGTCGCTGCGTTTTTCTGGCTGGCGCTGCTCTTGACCTTCACCATGGCGGACGAGTTCACACGCAATTGGAGCCCGATCCCAAATAACTGGGGACCCTCAATCTCCGCGCCGGCCCCGCGCATGCAGTAACTCCGTAGGCGTATCCGGCCGCCCGCTCGTGACCTCAAGAGGTTTGGCTGGGGCGGGAGGATTCGAACCTCCACCGTCTGCATTAACAGTGCAGCGTCCTACCGGTTGGACCACGCCCCAGAAGTCAGTACTTTCCTGATTGTACGGACAAGAGGAGCCTCATTTTATCATGCGTCCCGATTCATTCGGGCCGATGTACCGGTCGTGTGGCGTTTGTAGTATCAACGTGCAGTGCACGGGCGAGGCGTTTGAGCCGGCAAACGCGGCGTGAATCTCTCCGTTTCGAGGATCAATCCTTGGCGGTGGGGTTTCCGGCTTCGAGCCATCCGCGCCAGCCGCCATCCATCGAGCTAATGTTGCTATAGCCCATCTTCTGAAGATTGTCGGCCGAAAGGGCCGAGCGAAATCCGCCGCCGCAGTAGAGCACCAGTTCCGTCTTTTTGTCCGGAAATTGCGTTTCGACATCGCGTTCTATGATTCCGCGCCCCATGTGAATCGCGCCTGGCAGGTGGCCGCGCGCCCACTCATTATCCTCGCGGACGTCCACAAGCGTGAATTTGTCGCCCGCATCCATGCGCTTCTTCACCTCCTGCACGTTCGTCTCGTGCACACGCGCGCGCGATTCGTTTACCAGCCGTAGAAACGCTTCTGAATGCTTCATCGCTTGGACCTCCCACGGGAACCCGAGCCTAGCATATTGTTCGATGCACGAACCGCGCAGCAGGCGTTAGCCCTTTAGCGGCGTCATGTCCCGCCAGTTCGGTCCCGCTTTGCATTCCGCCAGCAGAGGCACCTGCAACGGGTGCGCCCGCTCCATGCACTCCTTCACTAGCGTGCGCAACTTTGGCAGCTCCGCGGGAGGCGCTTCAAAAAGCAGTTCGTCATGCACCTGCAGGATCATTCTCGCGGAGAGCTTCTCGGCGGCCAGGCTGCGGTGAATCTCGATCATCGCCAGCTTGATTAAGTCCGCCGCCGTACCCTGTAACGGCGTATTCAGCGCGGTGCGCTCGGCGAAATTGCGCAGATTCACTTGGGGCGAGTTGATTTCCGGGATGGGCCGCACGCGCCCGAAAAGCGTTCGCGTAACGCCACTCTTGCGCGTCTCCTCGAGACACCGGTCGAGATATTCCTTTACGCCGCGATAGCGCGTGAAATAAGCATTGATGAACTGTGCGGCCTCGCGCGTTTCGATGCCAAGCTGCTGCGCCAGACCAAAAGGCGAAAGCCCGTAAACGATTCCGAAATTGATGATCTTCGCGACACGCCGGTGTTCCTGCGTCTGTGCCAGCGGCCCTACGTTGAAGACTTCCTGCGCTGTGCGTGCATGGATGTCCTCTCCGTTGCGAAATGCCGCCACCAACACAGGATCGTGCGAAAAATGCGCCAGGAGTCGCAACTCAATCTGAGAATAGTCGGCCGAAAGTAGCGCCATTCCCGGACCGGCGGCAAACGCAGCGCGAATCTGCCGGCCCAATTCCGAGCGCACCGGAATATTCTGCAGATTAGGCTCGGACGAGCTGAGCCTGCCGGTCGCCGTGCCCGTCTGGCTCAAACTCGTGTGCAGACGCCCGGTCGCCGGGTCGATCAGCTTCGGCAAAGCATCCACGTAGGTGGACTTGAGCTTGGCAATTTCGCGGAACTCGAGAACCTTCCGCGGCAACTCGTGCATCAGGGCCATCGATTCAAGAATATCGGCGGCCGTCGAGCGGGCTTTTCCCCCACGGCGGGGCGGCGGCCGTAGACCCATCTTGTCAAAAAGAATCTCCGCAAGCTGCGTGGGTGAGTTGATATTGAATTCAGTCTCGGCGATTTCCCAGATTGCGCGTTCGATACCGCGAATTTCCTTTTCCATGGTGGCCGACATCGCCGCTAAAGCCTCGGGATCGACCCGCACTCCGTCACATTCCATCCGCGCAATCACAAACGCCAGAGGCAAGTCCATTTCCTCGTAAAGTTGCGCCAGCCCGAGATCTTCCACTTCCTTGCGCAAGACCGGCGCCAGCCGCTGCAGCGAGTCCGCCCGTTCCCCCGCAATGCCCGTAAAGGTTGCATTCAAATGGCGCGCGACGACGTCCGTGTGTTGATGATTTGCGGTCGTAGGGCGCACCAGATAGGAATAGAGCATCGTCGCGTGACGAATTCCGGCGACGGGACCCAGCAGCATTTCTACAACTTTCGGATCGTGAACGATCTTCGGCCTTGACGGATCGGCAAGCCACGGATGCAACTCCGCCAGAATCGCATTTGCGCGAGGCTCGTCCACCCGCGCGCTGCGGCAATCGGGCTCGGGCGCCAGCAACGGCTCATCGGTGATGCCACCCGCGACGGGCGGCTCCAAAAGCCAAACCGTTTTGGCCACGCCCGGGCTGGGGGAAAGCTCGATAGCCGCCACGCAGCTGCCGAAGCCTTCTTCTTCGCGGTCACCGGGCGCCAGCGTGATCCAAAGCGCAATTTCCTGATTGGTCGGCACCGCCGCCAAGAATGCCCGGACGTCTTCCGCGGAATCAAGCGTGGCGTAATCGCGTGGCGTGGAAACAGGTTCGAGCGCCGGCGCCAATTCCTTCAATAGAGAAGTGAATCCCAGCTCGCCATAGAGCGCGCGCAAAGCTTCTGTGTCCGGCGTTTGCAGCACGAGTTGCTCGAGATCGAGCTCGATAGGAGCGTTCGTCGCAATCGTGGCGAGCTGCTTGGACATCAATACTTGTTCGCGTTGAGTCTGCAGCGCCTCGCGGTAACGCTTGCCTTGTACTTCGTCCGCGCGATCGAGCGCAGACTCCACCGAACCAAAGCGTTGGATCAGTTCGCGCGCGCCTTTTTCGCCGATTCCCTTGGCGCCGGGAATATTGTCAATCGAATCGCCCATCAGCGCCATCACGTCCGGCACCTTTTCCGGCGGCACGCCCAGCAATTCCTGCACCTTGGCTTCGTCGACGAGCAGGTCCTGCTTGGTAGGGATCAACACGCGCGCGGCGGGCGTCACCAGTTGCAGCAGATCTTTGTCGCTCGTGACGATGTAAGTTTCCAGCTTGCGCTTCGCCGCTTGCTTCGCGAGCGTGCCGATCACGTCATCCGCTTCGTACCCGGGAACGGCCAGAATCGGCAGCCGCATGGCCTCGCACAGCTTTCGCACGTAAGGGATTTGCTGGCCCAACTCCGCAGGCATCGGCGGACGCTGCGCTTTGTAGGAGGCGAAAAGCTTGTCTCGAAAGGTAGGCTCGGTCAGGTCAAACACCACCGCTAGGTAGTCCGGCTGAAATTCACGCAAAAGCCGCCGCAGCATATTCAGGAAAAGATAAGGGACCTTGGTGGGCATGCCCGCGGGATTGCGCAGGTGCTCCATCGGCGCGAAAAACGCGCGAAAGATAAAGCCCATCGCATCCACTAAAAAGAGCTTCTTTGCCGCTCTGCTTGGCATTTCCCGGAGTATAACAAACGGCCACGCCCCTCGCCGGATGCGTCACGGGCGTAAACGAGGGGCTGAAGCGTGCCGCGAAATGATGTGCTAAGGTGTTCTTTCAATCAGCCGTTGCTGCGCATGTCGTTTTAGGGCTCCAGTGCCGAAACGAACCCCAAAATCCTCTGTCAGTCCAGAAGACACCGAGCGCGGCCCAGTGCCGGAGCGCCGCTACGTGCCCGACCCGTATAGCGACGACCCTGCGCGTTCGCTAGAGGAAGAACTTTCCGTCACATTCGTATCCGCGACGGCTTCGGAGCCGGCCGCAATCGACGAATCATCCGGCCCTACGATTCACGATATCTTTGGACCGCGTGGAATGCTCCAGCAGTGCATGCCGCGCGGCTACGAGCACCGCCCATCGCAACTTGAAATGGCCGCCCTTATCGAAAAGGCCTTTGCCACCAAACAGCACGCCATCGTCGAGGCGGGCACCGGCACCGGCAAAACTCTCGCCTATCTGATACCCGCCATCCGTAGCGGCAAGCGGATCGTGATCTCCACGGCCACCAAGTCCTTGCAGGAACAGCTCTTCAATAAAGACATTCCCTTCCTGCAAAAGCACTTTGCTCCCGACTTGAAAGTTGCGGTGATGAAGGGCCGCGGTAATTTCCTGTGCCGGCAAAAGGTTTATTCCATGGAAGGACAGCCGGTGTTGAAGGGATTTGACGAGGTGGACTGGTTTACGCAAATTTCCACGTGGGAGAAACTCACCGAAACCGGCGACCGGGCGGAGTTGTCGTTTCTGCCGGACGACGCCGAGCTTTGGCATCGTCTCGATGCGCGGCGTGAGATGTGCACCGGTCAAAAGTGCCCCGAATTCAACCGCTGCTTTGTCACCTGGATGCACCAGCGCGCCGCTACCGCCGATATTGTGATAGTGAACCACCATCTTTTTTTCGCCGACCTCGCGCTCCGGCAAGACGATTTCGCCAGCATCCTGCCGGAATATGACGCGGTGATCTTCGATGAAGCTCATGAAATCGAAGACGTTTCCGGAGATTACTTCGGCCGGCAAATTTCGAATTACCGCTTCGAAGAACTGGCGCGTGATACGGAGCAGGCTCTCCGCGGCCTCCGCGAAGGTACCGCTTCGCTGCTCAAACGCGCCGTACGGGTACGGGAGCGTTCACGGACATTTTTCGAGGGCTTTCCGCCGCGCGAGGGCCGCTCCCCCTTTGAACGGAGCGAACGTGAGGCCTTTCTCGATCGCAATCGCGAGCCCTACAACGGCCTGCTCGACGCGCTGAAGGCGCTCGAAACGGAAATTGGCGCAATTCCCGCAAAGCCCGATGAGCTTGCGAATATCGCGCGCCGGAGTTTCGAACTCCGCGGCGAAACTTCTTTTCTATTCGAATCGGATGAGAGCAATTACGTTTACTGGATGGAGCGTCGCAACAAGGGCATCTTCCTGACGGCTACGCCGATCGACGTTAGCAACATTCTGCGCGAACATCTTTTCGAGCGCTTCGAAACGGTGGTTCTTACCTCGGCTACCCTTGCGGTCGGCGGCCGCTTCGATTACCTCAAAAAGCGTTTAGGTGTGCCCGCCGCCATTGAACGCGTGCTCCCCACTGAGTTCGATTATCCGAGCCAGGCCATGCTTTACATCCCTGCACATATGCCCGATGTGCGCGACGCGGGTTTCATCACTCAAGCAGCGCATGAAATTACGAAACTGCTCGAAACGACCGAGGGCCGTGCTTTTTGCCTTTTCACCAGCTATAGCCAGATGAACGAACTGTTTGGACGCGTCCGTGAGAAGGTTGACTTCCCGCTGCTTCTGCAGGGAACCGCTCCCCGCGCCGCGCTCCTCGAAAAATTTCGAAACACCCCCAACGCCGTGCTCTTCGCCACGTCCAGCTTTTGGCAAGGGGTGGACGTGCCCGGCGCCCAGCTCTCCTGCGTGATCGTAGATAAGCTGCCTTTCGCCGTGCCCAGCGACCCCATCGTCGCCGCCCGGGTCCGGGCGCTGACGGAGGCGGGTCGTAACGCCTTCGCCGAATTTCAGGTGCCCGAAGCAGTGTTGGCTCTAAAACAAGGCTTTGGCCGGCTGATCCGCACGCGCTCGGATCGCGGCGTTCTGGCGATCCTCGATAACCGCATTCAGCGCATGCAATATGGTAAAATTTTTCTCGCATCGCTGCCCGATTACTCGATCACCAGGGATCTGGCCGAGGTGGCCCGGTTCATGCTGTCGGATAGCTAGCGGTTGCAGGCAGCAGAAACGAGCTGCCGGCAAATCCTTCCCTGATCTCGCACCGGCATGAGGCTCGCAAATGTTTGAAGTCAGCGTGGACGAAACCTTCTCCGCAGGACACGCCCTGCGCGGCTATAAGGGCAAGTGCGAAAATCCTCACGGCCACAATTACAAGGTCCGCGTGACGCTCGAAGGACCGGCGCTCGATTCCACCGGTTTGCTCTACGATTTCGTGCACCTGAAGCAAATCCTGCGCGGCGTGATCGGCGAGATGGACCATAAATACCTCAACGATCAGGCGCCGTTCGATGCGATCAATCCCTCGGCCGAAAATATCGCGAAGCATCTCTACGATCAAACCGTCGGGCAGATGCGCGCTGTCGAGCAAGCACCTCGAATTTCCAGTATCACCGTGTGGGAAACGGACACCAGTTCGGCGATCTACCGCCCGAAGTAGTCGGCGTTCTTCTTGGTGAACTCGTTCCACTTCTCGGGCAGATCGTCGAGCGCAAAGATCGCCGAGACGGGGCAAACGGGAACGCACGCGCCGCAATCGATACATTCCACGGGATCGATATAAAGCATTTCGGCGTCGGGGAAGCGGGGATC
>Ga0209420_1000083_pt1 | contig 59307 bp, 50 predicted proteins | sample BlaSpr_A8_OM1_O1_FD_187972 | JGI IMG/M metagenome (GOLD analysis project Ga0209420, IMG submission 187972) | Forest soil microbial communities from Thunder Bay, Ontario, Canada - Black Spruce, Ontario site 2_A8_OM1_O1 (SPAdes) (version 2) | ecosystem: Environmental > Terrestrial > Soil > Boreal... | reverse complement strand
ATCGACGCAGTGCAAATCACCCGCGTATTCCCCACTTCTATAAGCGCCGATCCCTCTGCCGTAGTAATAAAGTCGGGAACGATAGAAACCGGCCGCAGTTGATCGACTGAACGATTATCCGAGCGATAGAACATAAGCGAGGATTGTAACCGATGCTCGTGTGGGGACGGGCACCTGCGAGCCTGACCCGAGTCCGGTCGAGCACAGCTCGACCTGCAGAGCCACAAATCCAAGGCCCCAAACACAGCCCCGCTCTACCCAACAACTTTACAAACCCTTTGCAATTCTTCACTAATCTCTATGCAACTAGTCTGGTGCACCGGGGTGTACTACGCTAAGAGGGCAAACAAAGGCTCTCCAATCGCCACACGAACGGAAGGTTCTAACCTTCAACAGGAGGAACCGCCATGGCTACACACCAACGTCGTCCTCTCACCCGCATCGATTCCTTAATTCCTCTGGCCAGAACAAGAATCAAGGAAGGCCTTGCGATAACCGCCACGCTGCTCGTAACCACTCTCTTCATAAGTGTGCCCGCGTCTGCTCGACAAGACTCACAAGCACCTCCTCCCCCGAATTTGCAAACCGATTCTCAGACCGTAGCCTCTCATGCACAACCCGTGCCCGAGACCACCAGTATCACTGTGCCCGCCGGCAGCCGGATCGCTCTCGTGCTGACTCAGCCAATCCAGACCCGCAACCTCCATCGCGGAGACGACATCTACGCTCAAGTCGTTTCTCCCGTAACCACCGGCAACGAAGTGGTCATCCCGCCCGGCACATTCGTCCAGGGAAAAATTGACAAGCTTGAGCGCCAGGGCGGACGAGGAGAGCTGCGCTTGCAATCCATGTCCGTCACCTTTCCCGACGGCTACACCGTTCCCGTCCCCGGTCCCATGACGCTCGAGAGCCCTGACGGCTACGCTCTGAAAGATCCCAGCAACGGCCGCGCCGGCGGCGCATTCGCCCTCGCCGGAGGCGGTGTGGGTGGCGGCGCACTGATCGGCCACTTCGCTGCCAGTTCGCAACCCAACGCGATCACAAGCAGTCTCCCGCCTGACTGCAGCGGCCCGCCGCCCAGTTGCCTTTCCTCAAGCGCAACCCTTCCCGGAAGCAGCGCAAAAGACACCATCATCGGCGCCACAGTCGGAGGAGCCATCGGTGGCGTAGCCGCGATCGCACTGCTCTTCAACACGCACAACTTCTTTCTCGACGTAGGCTCGCCCGTCGAGATGCTCCTGCAGCACCCCCTGACTCTCGACCAAGATCAGGTCGCCACCGCAGTCCGCCAATCCGAGCAACACCCAGTGCCGGAACAGCCCATCGCCCATCGCCCGCAGCTTCTGCCGCTCCCAGACACCGGCCCGGTGATGCTGCCTCCGCCCATGCCACCCCTCGGCTCGTAAATGGCAGCCGACGATCTGTAACTTCATCGGCGGAGAGTTCTTCATCGAGCTCTCCGCCGGGTTACACTCACATCTTCGGACGAAAATAAATCCCACATCGCGAGAAAGTCCGCATCACAGAGAACTGAGAACTGAACCGAGAACCGCCCCATGCCCACCCTAATCCCGCAACCTACGCGCATCCAATCCGCCGGCAACAAACCCAAGCTAATCGACGAATACATCGGCCGCGTCAACTCCAAGACTTCATCCGCCAGCGTAGCCCACATGCGCAGCCCCGCCGGATGGCTCGAACCCGGCCAGACTCCCGCCTTCGACGAGTTCACCATCGTCCTCAAAGGCACGCTGCACGTCGAACATGAAAACGGTTCCATCGACGTCGCCGCGGGACAAGCCGTAATCGCTCACGCTGGCGAGTGGATCCGCTATTCCACTCCGAAAGAAGGCGGCGCCGAGTACATAGCCGTCTGCCTCCCCGCTTTCTCCATGGAAACCGTCCACCGCGACCAATCCTGAAAGCATCAATTCGATAGAATGACAAACATGGCGGCCAATCGTTCGGTAGCGGTATTCGATCTCGGTGGCGTGCTTATCGACTGGAACCCGCGTTACCTCTATCGCAAGCTCTTCGACGGAGACGACCAGGCGATGGAGCATTTCCTGGCCACCGTCTGCACTCCTTCCTGGAACGCCCAGCAGGATGCCGGACGAACTCTAGCCGAAGCCTGCGCCTTACTCAGGTCGATGCATCCCGATAAGTCCGCGTTGATCAACGCGTGGAGGCGTCGCTACGACGAAATGCTCGGAGGTCCAATCCATGGCACGGTCGACCTTCTCACCGAATTGCATTCTCGCGGAGTCCCTCTCTACGCGCTCAGCAACTGGTCCGCCGAAACTTACCCCACAGCTCTAAAGCGCTTCGATTTCTTGAAATGGTTTCGCGGAGTCCTACTCTCCGGCGAAGCCCACCTCCTGAAACCCGACCCGCGCTTCTATGAGCTCTTTTTTCAAACCTTCTCCATCGATCCGGCCCACGCCATCTACATCGACGACCTGCAACCCAACGTAGAAACCGCCGCCGCCCTCGGCATGCACGGCATCCTCTTCACCGATCCTCAAGCCCTCCGTAAAGAACTGGAGCGCATTAATTTTATTTGAGCTCACTCATCAAAATCTTTGTCATTCTGGAAGCGAAGGCCGGAGAATCGCCAACTGAGGAACCAAAAACTGCGTCACTCCCACTCAATCGTCCCGGGAGGCTTGGAGGTGATGTCATACACCACGCGGTTCACGCCCTTCACCTCATTCACAATCCGCGAAGAAATTATTTTCAGCACTTCGTGAGGCAGCGCCACCCAGTCGGCAGTCATGCCGTCTTCAGAACTCACCGCCCGGACTGCGCATGTATAAGCATAAGTCCGCATGTCGCCCATCACTCCCACCGACATCACCGGCAGCAACACGGCGAACGACTGCCAGATTTTCGTATACAGTCCGGCATTCTTGATCTCGCTGACAACAATGTCGTCACACTCGCGCAACAGCACCAGCCGCTCCGGCGTGACTTCTCCCAAAATGCGCACCGCCAGCCCTGGACCGGGGAAAGGCTGCCGCTGCAAAATTTCCTCCGGCATGCCTAGATCGCGGCCGATCTTGCGGACTTCATCTTTGAACAAATCCTTCAGCGGCTCGATCAGTTTCAACTTCATTTTGTCCGGCAGCCCGCCCACGTTGTGATGAGACTTGATCACCTGTGACGGCCCCCGCACCGACCGCGACTCGATCACATCCGGATAAAGCGTTCCTTGCACCAGCCACTTCACCTTGCCTTCTTCTTTCTCGATGCGCCGTGCTTCCCGCTCGAATACTTTGATGAATTCGTTGCCGATGATTTTTCGCTTTTTCTCGGGATCACTGATGCCTTTAAGCTTTTCAAGAAAGCGCCCGGTTGCGTCTACTGCGTCCAGGCGCAGCCCCAGCTTGTCGTGCAAAGTCTTCTGCACTTTCTCGAACTCGTTCTTGCGCAGCACGCCGTTGTTCACGAAGATGCAGGTCAGCCGTGACTTGCCCCGGGCATCACGCAAAGCCCGATCGACCAGAACCGCCGCAACCGAAGAATCCACTCCGCCCGAAAGCGCGCAGATCGCCCGCCCGGTCCCGACTTGCCGCCTCACCTGCTCCACTGTCGAATCAATGAAGTGCTGAGGCGTCCATGTCGGTTTCGCGCCGCAAATCTTGAACACAAAATTGCGCAGGATCTCCGTGCCGTTCCGGGTGTGGTGAACTTCAGGGTGAAACTGCACCGCAAACCACCTCTTCGCAACATTCTGGATTCCAGCCACGGCATGCGAAGTCTTAGCAGTCAGCTCAAATCCGGCAGGCAACTCCAACGCTTCGTCCCCATGCGACATCCACACGGCCTGCCGCTTGGCCAGGCCCTGAAACAACACGGACTCGGCAACAATGTCGACTTCCGCGTGCCCGTACTCGCGTTTATGCGCAGGACGAACCTTGCCGCCAAGCGTGTGTACCATGAACTGCAGCCCGTAACAGATGCCGAGCACCGGCGGCCCCAACTTGAAGACGCCGGGATCCGCTGGCGGCGCATCTTTGTCATAAACCGACCACGGTGCCCCGGAAAGTACGATGCCCGCAGGCGAGCAACTCTTGACCTCGTCAAGCGAAGCAGTGCAGGGCAGCACCACGGAAAAAACATTCTGTTCTCGGATGCGGCGCGCGATGAGCTGCGTATACTGCGCGCCAAAGTCGAGGATGACGATGGATTCGTTAAGCTTGGATTGGGGTTCCACGGATGAGTTTCTCAAATCAGGAGTCCCGTGTAAAGAACCAGATCGCGAAGAATTACAAGCTACGTCAGTACCGCCAAGTTCGGAGTGTCGCTGAGGATCGTCTCATCGCGGTCGATGGTGCTCTGTGCAGGCGTCGGCGAAGGAGGAGCCGCGATCGGCGTAGACGCAACCAGAGCGTCAGGCGTTTCGGCGATGCAGACGTACCCGGCGAGACGTGCCATGTACAGCCAATCCACAACCGCAAAGTAGGCCAGCATCACCAGGAACACCCCGACGATCACCAGCCGCCAGGGAGCGATCTGGATAAAAGCGAGCGGCACCGATACAACGGTGGTCGCGATGCTGAAAGCCACCAAGTGCGCGATCCCGCTCCAGGTGCTCACAGCAAACACTGGTCCGGTTCGTTCTCGAAAAAAAGTAACGACAGCGGAGAGGGCGCCAATCGTGTCTTCGCCGTCGCGGACCACGAATACACAGGCGAGCGAGAGCCACCAGTTTAAGACGGGCCATGCGATGCTGATCGCTCCAGCCAAGGGCAGAAACAAAACGAAAACCAAGCCAGGCCGGGGGTGTGCATCAGGCGAGGCGAAGCCGGCAAGAATTGCTGCGCCTACAAAGGCGAGAGTCGCCGACAGCGTAACCGCCACGCGCAGGAAGTTCAGCCCGGTCAGTGAGCGAAAAGGCCGCGTTTCACTTGTCGTGTCTGTCTCAATCGCGATGTCGATTGCAGAGTCTCTACGAAAGTATTCGAGCAGAGCGTGGACTGTGGCAGCGCGACCGATCGAAGCGGCGATGATCCAAAACAACGACAGCGCGATTGCTGCCAACGACGCCCCGAGCACCGCGCGATTCAGGCTGCCGCGAAGGATGTGCGAGATCGCTTGTCCAACGAGCAACCGATGTCTGGTTGCGAGGAGAGCCACATCGCCCCTGGTCACCGGCAGCGTGTCGAGAAATTCGATCAGCCAGAAACAAACTAAGGCCCAACCGACTGCGCCGATGGTCCAACGCCAGGTTATCTCGGCCAGGGTCAGCGAAGGCCGGCGAAAACTTGCGCGAAAGCCTTCGAGCGTAGGTGAGACGCGAGGCATGAATCTATCGCACCACGAAGTTTACGAGCTTGCCAGGAACATAAATTGTTTTCACGATTTGCCTGCCTGCGATCGCAGGCTGCACTTTCTCGTCGGCGAGCGTGCGTTCGATGATGAAATCTTCGGTCGCGTCAGCGGGTACAACAATGAGGCTGCGCAGCTTGCCGTTGACCTGCACCGGGATTTCCAACTCTTCTTCTTTGGCGAGCCCAGCGTCGTACTTTGGCCAGGGAGCTTTCAACAGATTTCCTTTTTCGCCGAGCATCTCCCAGAGTTCGTGGGCGAGGTAGGGAGCGAAGGGCGCAAGCAAGAGCACGAGGCTACGCTGCACTTCGGCCAGAAACTGTGGACGAACGACATTCCGTGCGATCGCGTCTTCCATGTCATACAGCACATTCACCAACTCCATGATCGCCGAGATGCAGGTGTTGAAGTGCCAGCGGCCCTGAAAGTCATCGCTTACGCGCTTGATGGTTTGGTGAAGTTTGCGCTGGATCTGGCGTGCTTGTGGCGAGAGAGACGTTGCCTGCAACGTCTCTACGGATGCATTTGTGGCGCTGCCGGCGTTTCTTGTGACGAAACGGTAGACCTTACCCAAAAATCTTTGGATGCCTGCGATGCCGGAATCCTGCCAGTCGAGATCGCGGTCGGGCGGAGCGGCGAACAGGCTGTAGAGGCGCGCCGCGTCGGCACCGTAGCGGGCCACCATGTCGTCAGGGCTGACGACGTTGCCGAGGCTCTTCGACATCTTTGCACCGTCTTTGATGACCATGCCTTGCGTGAACAAATGTTCCACCGGTTCGTCATTCGTGATCAATCCTAGGTCGCGCATGAACTTGGTCCAGAAACGCGAGTAGATGAGGTGAAGGATGGCGTGCTCAACGCCGCCGATGTACTGGTCAATGGGGAACCAATACTGCACGATTTTCGAGTCGAACGGAGAGCGGTCATTGTGCGCGTCGGTGTAGCGATAGAAATACCAGGACGAATCAACGAAGGTGTCCATGGTATCGGTTTCGCGGCGTGCCGGACCTCCACACTTGGGACAGGTGGTGTTTACGAACTCGGGCAAACCCCTGAGCGGGGATCCCAGGGCGTGAGCGATGTCAACATTTTCCGGCAAAATTACGGGCAAATCTTTTTCCGGAACGGGCACGATGCCATCTTTTTCGCAATACAGCATCGGGATGGGCGTGCCCCAGTAGCGCTGGCGCGAGATTCCCCAATCCTTAAGGCGATAAGTTACGGTGGCTTTGCCGAAGCCGTCTTTCTCGGCGAAGGCCGACATTTTCTTTATGGCGTCGGCACACTCAAGACCGCCGAACTGGCCGGAGTTGATGAGCATGCCTTCGTGTGCGGTAAAAGGAAGCGGCGGCTCCGCTACAGTTTCTTCCGGATCGGTCGAGACAGGAAGAACTACGAGGCGAATTTCGAGTTTGTATTTCTTCGCGAACTCGTAGTCGCGCTCGTCGTGTGCCGGAACGCTCATGATGGCGCCGGTGCCGTAATCCATGAGAATGTAGTTGGCAACCCACACCGGAACCTTTTCATTGTTGAACGGATTGATGGCGTAGCGGCCGGTGAAGATGCCGTGTTTTTCGATTTCGCCGATGTCACCTACTTCTCTGGCTTTGCGCTGCTCGGCGATAAGTTGATCGACCTTGGCGCGCAAATCAGGGTTATTCGCCGCGAGATCGTCGACGATCGGATGCTGGGGCGCGAGCTGCACCGAGGTCGCACCGAAAATGGTGTCGATGCGCGTAGAGAAGATGCTGATAGTTGAGCCGGCGGGACCAAACCCTTTGTGGTTTTCCGCGTAGTCGAGCTTGAAATCGACCAGAGCGCCTTCGCTACGGCCGATCCAGTTGCGCTGCATGGTGCGCACTTTTTCGGGCCAGCCGCCGAGCTTGTCGAGATCGCGCAACAATTCATCGGCGTATTTCGTAATGCGCAAGAACCACTGCTCAAGTTCACGCTGTTCGACGCGCGTATCTTCGTGTCGCCAGCAGCATCCGTCCACGACTTGCTCGTTGGCGAGAACGGTGGCGCATTTCGGACACCAGTTGACTCTGCTTTTTTTGCGATAGGCCAGTCCCTTTTCGTAGAACTTGAGAAAGAACCACTGGTTCCAGCGGTAGTAATCGGGAAGGCAGGTGGTAACTTCGCGGGACCAGTCGTAGGCGAAGCCGAGGCGGTTCATCTGCGCCTTCATTTTGGCGATGTTGCCAAGGGTCCACTGGCGCGGCGGAGTGTTGTTCTGGATGGCGGCGTTCTCCGCGGGCAAGCCGAAGGAATCCCATCCCATGGGATGAAGAACGTTGTAGCCATTCATCCACATATAGCGGGCGAGCGCGTCTCCGATGGCATAGTTGCGCACGTGTCCCATGTGCAGGGCGCCCGAGGGGTAGGGCAGCATTTCGAGGACGTAGTATTTCTTTTTTGTGGTATGGGGTTCCGCGGCGTAGAGCTCTGGATCGCTTTGCCAACGCTCGAACCACTTGGCTTCCACGCGCTTGGGATCGTAGCGGTCGTCGGGGCGATCGGCGTCTGAACCGCCGGGACGGGCGTGGTTGATCGCGGTGGCGGTTTCCGAGTTGTCTTGCGAAGGCATAGGAACCGGAGGAAGTCCGAGTAAGCCTTTGATTTTACAATGAGCCGAGAGAACCGTGCGGAAAATGGCGGAGCTGCGCTCCGCGGACAGCCGAGGGAGGCTGTCCCCACATTTGCTCTCCATGTTTGCTATCAAGGATCACAGTAGTCCTGCGTGGTTGAGAATCTCCCAGAGACCCAGAGCGCTGCGGCAGGGCCTCCCCAAATGTACAGTAAGGATTTTAGGTTCAGCTTGGCTACGAGGTCTCGCTGGCTGTCGGTGGAGATTACGAATGGGCCCTCGCCCCGCATCAAGATCACGGAGGGATGGAAGTCGAATTTGTGCGGCGAAGCCACGGTCGCTCCTGAAGGGAGCTTGGGATCCAGGTAGGGATAAGCTTCGCGGCGCAGCAGATCGGCCTCCCCTTGTCCGACGAATCCTGGTCCGATCCTAGACAGCTCATTGCACTCGGCAATGGGATCCTTTTTCGCCCAGGGATTTTCCCGAAGCGTGCCTAGGACGAAGATCGTGTCACCGGGCTTAATGGAGTATTCCTGGGCGAATTCCGGATTGCCTCCGAATACCTAGTAAGCGCGAGGGCTAGCTTGCCATACTCCGACCTTTCGCTGGAGGCTGGCAACAGGAGTTCCGAGCCGTGGGGAAAAATCATGAGCGTGCCGGTGCCGTCGTCGAGGAACATCGGCGTACACATCTCGTGGATACTGTTACTAAGATCGCCTTGTGGGTTCGATTGGATGACCAGACGATAATAGAGGCAATCGTTATGGCTCAACGGAGCAGCTAGCGTGTAGGGACCGACCGCCTTGCCGGTTATTTCCACGCGACCCAATGCGGCGGCGGATGGTGGAGCGGGGAGTATCCATGATGAGGCGCTTGTGTTGAAGCAGAAGGAAACCGCGCCAGAAGAAATAGGGGCCGAGGGTTACGCCGAGTACGGTCCAGAGTAAGGGCTGGAGGCGGATCATGGGGCGGGCCAGAATACATTAGAGCGGGTTGGGAGCAAATGCCGCAGTCCCACACGTGTCTTTTCGTTCCAGACAGTTCGCCACGACCCTCAATTCATCGTTATAACTGCGCGGAAGCGGACTTTGCCTTCGGCCACGCGCTCGTATGCTTTGGCTATGTCATCTAGTTTGTAGGTTTCTTCTACTACTTTGACTCTGCCTTTGGCGGCGATGTCTAGGGCTTCGTAGAGATATTCTGGGCCATTCTGTGAGGAGCCGATTAGGTGGACGCGCTTGAACATTAGTTCGGGAGTGTAGTGCAGGGGTTCGGGGCCGACGCCCATCAGGATGATGCGGCCTTCGGGACGCATGCCTTTCGCAGCATCAGCGGTGGCCGACCAGGAGTTGGAAGTGGCCAGCAGAACATCGGCGCCGCCAGCGGCCAAGAGTTTCTCGCCGCTCTCGACTACCTCGTCCGCGCCCAGGTCGCGGATCATTTTTTCTTTGTCTTTGGACTTGGTGACGGCGATCGTGTCGAAGCCTGCGGCTTTGGAATATTGCAGGGCCAGATGTCCGAGGCCTCCGATGCCGACTACGGCGATGTGCTCGTGGGGCTTGGGATCGGCGAGGCGCAGGCCGCTCCAGACCGTGTAGCCGGCGCAGAAAATCGGGGCGGCCTGCTCGTAGCTGATCGCGGCGGGGAGGGGCATGGTGGCGTCGGCATAAGCGAGCATATATTCGGCGTGGCTGCCTTGCATGGTGATACTGGTGGAGGTGGGGTTCGGGCACAACTCTTTCTTGCCGCGGAGGCACCACTCGCAGGTGCCGTCGCCTTTCTGCACCCAGCCGACGCCGACGCGGTCTCCGACCTTGCGAGAGGTGACGCCGGGGCCAACTTCGACGATCTCGCCTACCGGCTCGTGGCCTAGCACGCGGGGAAACGGCAGACCGAACAAGCCGTGGGTCAGGTGCACATCGGTGTAACACAGGCCGCTGGCGTGGACCTTCATAACGACCTGGTTGGGGCCGGCTTTGGGGGTTTCCCACTGCTTTACTTCCCACTTACCGTTTACCGAGGGGACTACAGCTGCTTTCATGTGAGGACTCCAGAAGAATTTTTAAATTTGAATTGTTTGGATGCTGCCGGGCGGCGCGAGACTCAGGGTAAGCATCCCGGTACAATGGATTTCTTTTTGCAGGCAGGCTTCGATTGGGTGGGTGAGAGAACTTTCGTGGATGAAACTGCGAGTGGGCCTGGAGCGGTAACGATCAAAGTTGCACCGTCCAGAAGAGGCTGGGAGACGTATTGGTGCGTGGGTGCACTGCTGGTGGTGATGGTGTTTTTCGCGGGCGTGCGAGTGCGGCTGCGCGATCTGCCGCTGGAACGAGATGAGGGGGAGTTTGCGTATGTCGGGCAGTTGATGCTGCAAGGGATCCCGCCCTACAAAATTGCCTGCAACATGAAGTTGCCGGGGACTTATGCCGCCTATGCGGCCGTGATGGCGGTTTTCGGGGAGACGGCTTCCGGCATTCGGATCGGATTGATCCTGGTGAATGTTGCGGCGACGATTCTGGTGTTTGTTCTAGGGAAATATCTTTATGGGCCGCTGGCGGGCGCGGTTGCGGGAATTACATACAGTTTTCTTTCTTGTCGTCCCGCCGTGCTCGGCTTGTATGCGCACGCTACGCACTTTGTGGTGCTTGCGGCTTTGGCCGGGATTCTGCTGTTGCTGCGCGCGATCGACAGGGAGCGGACTGAGCTTTTCTTTGGCAGCGGAGTCTTTTTCGGAGTGGGGTTTCTGATGAAGCAGCCTGGAATCCTGTTTGCTGTTTTTGCGGGACTCTACTGGCTGTGGCGGGAGTGGAGGCGGCCATTGCCCTGGCGCAACCTTGCGGTTCGCGGGGGAGCGTTTTTTGCCGGGCTGGTATTGCCGTTCGGGCTGACTTGCCTGATGCTTTTCCGCGCCGGGGTCTTTTCCAGTTTCCGGTTCTGGACCTGGTCTTATGCGCAGGAATATGGGTCCATGACCACGCTGCGAGACGCTTGGACGATGCTGCGCGCGTCGTTGCCCTGGGTGGTGCGTCCTTTTGTGGTCTGGGAGATTGTTGCCGTTGGGCTCACGGCGCCGCTGTGGAGCCGCTATGCCCGGGCGCACGGCGGGTTCGTGGCTAGTTTCTTCTTGTTCTCGGCGCTGGCGGTTTGCCCGGGACTTTATTTTCGTCCTCACTACTTCATCTTGTTGTTGCCGGCGGCTGCGCTGAGCACGGGAGTTGGCGTGTGCGCCGTGCGGCAGAGTTTGCGGGAGAGACGATTCGGTGCGCTGGTGGTGTGGCTTCCGGTGCTTTACTTCGCTGTCGTGTTTGGAATTTCGGTACGCGGTCAGTACAAAACCTACTTTCATCTCGATCCTGTCGCTCTCAATCGGAAGATTTTCGACCGGGATCCCTTCCTGGAGGCGGTTGGTGTGGGCAGCTACATCAGGGCGCAATCGGCGGAGCAGGATACGATTGGCATGTTCGGGTCCGAACCGGAGATTTGTTTTTATGCCGCCCGGCACTGCGCCAGCAGCTATCTCTACACCTATCCTTTGATGGAGAAGCAGAAGTATGCCGACGAAATGCGACGGGACATGATGCAACAGCTGCAGGACACACGACCGAAGTTTTTGGTTTACGTCGACGTGGCGCGGTCTTGGGGAACTCCGGCTACTTTGGAAGAGAACCGAGCGTTTCTTGAGATGGCTTGGGGATATGCTGACCGCGACTACGAACTGGTTAAGCAAGTGGCGGTTGGGGGCGATGCGGGACGGCTTTTGGGAGATCGGGCTCATCTGTATGTGTTCCGGCGCACCGGGCCGTAGCACGGGAAACACGAGGGACTTGCCCCGTTTGCGGTGCAGGGCTGGTGACGGTAGACTTGATGCGCGTGGGTTTTGTGGCGCTGCGGGTCTCGCTGCGCTCGACCGGACAGTCGAGCGCGGTCGTCCCTACATGGTTTGTGTTGATTCGCGAGAGAGGAATTTATGTTGGTTGTGATGAAGGCGCACGCTACTGAGGAGCAGGTGCGCTCGGTTTGCGCGAAGATTGAGGCGCTGGGTTACCGGGCGCATGCCATGCCGGGGGCGCAGCGGACTGCCATCGGCATCACCGGGAATAAAGGCGAGGTGGAGCAAGGCACGCTGGAAGAGATGGCGGGCGTGCAGGAAGTGATCAAGGTTTCGAAGCCCTACAAGCTGGTTAGCCGAGATATCAAAGAAGACAACACCGTGATTCGTTTTCCCGGAACTGCGGCTACGATCGGTGGAACCGGGCTGGCGATTGTCGCGGGGCCTTGTGCTATCGAGAGCCGGGAGCAGGCGTTTGCCGTCGCGGAGCGGGTGCATCGGGCGGGGGCTCAGTTCTTTAGGGGCGGGGCTTATAAGCCGCGGACTTCTCCCTATTCCTTTCAAGGGTTAGGTGAAGAAGGGCTGCGGATTATGGCGGAGATCCGGCAACAGTATGGGATGAAGATTATTACGGAAGCCATTGATAATGAATCGCTTGATCTGGTGGAGGAATATGCGGATGTGATCCAGATCGGAGCCCGAAACATGCAGAATTTCTCGTTGCTGAAGCGAGCTGGACGAGCTAAGAAGCCGGTGCTGCTGAAGCGCGGCATGTCGGCTACGCTGGAAGAGTTTCTGATGGCCGCAGAATATATTTTGAGTGAGGGGAATTACAACGTGGCGTTGTGCGAGCGCGGCGTGCGGACGTTTGCCGACCACACGCGAAATACGCTCGACCTGAGCCTGGTACCGGCGGTGCAGCGGCTGAGCCATCTGCCGATTTTTGTTGATCCGAGCCACGGGACGGGCAAGCGGAATAAAGTCACTCCGCTGTCGCGGGCGGCCGTGGCTGTGGGCGCGGATGGATTGATGGTGGAAGTGCATCACAAGCCCGACGAGGCGTTGTCGGACGGTCCACAATCGCTGTTTCCCGATCAGTTCGATGAGTTGATGGTGCAGGTACGGCAGATCGCAAGCGTGGTGGGACGAACCGTGCCGGGGAGTGGGGTTAGGGAGACGGTGGGGGTGAGGTAAGTTAAGATCGGGATCGATACGGCTGATTACCGAGCATCGCATGAGAAGCGTCAAGACAGCATCAGCCAAGAACGCTTTGCTTCGGATCGCCATGGCGCTTCTGCTCGGCGGCGGCACTCTGTTGGCACAGGATCCACCAGATAAAACCGCCGATGCTGTGTACAAAGTGGGAGACGGCGTGACGGCCCCGAAGCCCGTCTACACGCCCGATCCGGAATTTGCCGACTGTGAGCGCGTGAGCAAAGTTCAGGGCACGATCGTGCTTGCAATGGTTATCACGGCTAAGGGCAAGGTTCGCGAAGTCAAGGTCACTAAGGGCTTAGATCAATGTTGCGGTAGGCGGGCGGCAGCAGCTGTGGGCACCTGGAGACTCAATCCTGCGGTAAAAGATGGGGTACCCGTGTCGGTTCACCACAACGCCCAAGTCGAATTCAGGATGTGTTAGCAGGTGTCAGCTTGTTTCCTCCGCTTGATTACACGAGCGCGGCGGGTCTCGACGGTTTGGTAGGAACGTGCAGGGTCTCGGATTTATGCAAAGAACTGTAAATTTTGTGGTCTTTTCTTTCGACCTGGGCCAAGCTGGAAGGGCGCTCCTGGATTCAATAGTTTGTAGCGCAGTCCTTCGAGGATCTGAAAGAGCGTAGGCAGCAAAAACGTATGCGCTGGGGGGCTGATGGTGCGAAGGCGGGCGAGGGATCATTCGACTGCGGTCTTGCTCACATTCGCGAAGCATGCCCCCGCTTAGGATGACAGGGTTGTGGGATCGCGCGATATGTTTCGCAGGAGGAGTTTTACTTCCGTGGTGAAGACAATCCTAATAGGAGCGGCATTGTTGGCATATCCGTGCAGCATGCTGGCGCAACACGGCGGCGGTTCGCCAGGCGGGGGCGGCTTGGCAGGCAGCGCTGGCGGCAGCGGTCTTAGCGGGCCTGCGGGCAGAGCGACTGGCGTCTCGGAGAAGGACGAGTTAAAGGATTATCGCGAAGTGCTGGCGGTACAAGCGACTAGCCAACAAGTTATTCAGTTTGCCGCGATGGTGAAGATCTCTGAAGCGGCCGGCGCTGAATTGCGAAGCTTTCGCGAACAGCTCGGGCAGGAGAATGGCGGCTCCGGGATCCCAAGTCGCGGCGCGAGTCTTGACCAGGCGCTCGAAAAAGCACGGGCAGAAAACAAGAAGTTTGTGGACGGACTTTCGGAGCGGCAGAAATCCGGGCTGAAGGAGGTCATCAAGAGACTGGCCAAGGCGGATTCGGACCTGGAGCAGCAAGCTAGGGTGCTTGATCAAGTGGCAGTGGATGCGAAGGCGGTGAGCCAGCAGATCGCCGGGTCGGCGGAGAGTCTGGATCGCACACTCACAAGTTTCCGAAGCCAACAGGCCGATCTGGGACAGCAAATGAGCATTGGGGCGGCCAACAGCGGGCAGAATTTTACTTTTCACCTTGCGCCGGTGAAGAACTCGATCAGCTTCAGGGGTCAGCCTGTCGGCATCACCACTTCGGGAGTGATTTCCGAAGGCGTGGCGGAAGGCGGGCAGAATACGTTCAAACTCGAGCTGACGGCGGACCTGTCAGACTTGCAAGACAACATGACCGCGATCCTGGGCGCGCAACTGAACAAATCTGAGGCCTGCGGAGAACGGGTTGGAATTCAGAACGCCACGCTCAGCCCAAAGGACCCTGCGACGCTAGTGGTGGTGCAGTTGCACTATGAACGCTGGGCATGCTTTGGCCGGGATACGGTCAACGAAATGGCAGAAGGCAACGGCACGATCGAAGTGAAGCTGATGGCGGCGGTGGGAGAAGACGGCAAGTTGCGGTTGGTGCCGGAGGTTGGGCGAATCCATGCCGAGGGATTAGTCGGCGAGTTGCTGCGCTCGGGTTCGCTGGGGGACGCGGTTCGTGACACCATCACGCAGACGCTTCTATCAACGGTGCGCCAGGGCGGGGACTTCAAGGTGACCCTTCCTGCATCTGCGCAGGAGTACGCCACGCTCCGCCGTGTGCAGTTCGAGGGAACCGGTGCGGGCCGGCTGATAGCCGTGCTGAATGGAGATATCCGCGTTTCCAACGAAAGGGCAACGGCTTTGACCAGTGAATTGCGGGGGCGGTCTTCGACCCCGGAGAACAAGCAGAACACGACGCAGGAAGCCGTGCCTCGCTAGCTGCCAGTTCGACTCCTCAAGCAATTGAAACGGTTTTGATATTCATGAATTCACGAATTCCGTTGGCAGCTAGTTCGCGTCCGTGTCCGGACTGCTTGACGCCGCCGAAGGGGATGCGGGGATCGGAGGCGACCATCTTGTTGATGAAGACCATGCCGGACTCGAGTTCGTTGATGAAACGTTCGCGCTCGCGTTCGTCGGTGGTCCATGCGCTGGCTCCGAGGCCGAAGCGGCTGTCGTTGGCGAGGTGGATGGCCTCGTCGATATCTTTGACGCGGAACAGCGAGGCCACGGGACCGAAGAATTCTTCGCGGTAGGCTGGAGATTCTTTTGGGATGTCGGTCAGGACTGTTGGCGCATAGTAGTTGCCGGGTTGCTTCAGGGGATGACCTCCGGTTAAGAGTTTGGCGCCGGCTTTGACGGTTTTCTGGACGTCGGCGTCGAGGGTGGTAACGGCGTCCGGAGTAGCTAGGGGGCCTAGTTCCGTTTTCTCGTCGAAGGGATCGCCTACGCGCAGATTCTTCATGCGATCCACGAACTTGCGTTCGAACTCCGCGGCAATGGGCTCGGCGACGATGAAACGCTTGGCGGCGATGCAGGATTGGCCGTTATTGATAACACGGGCTTCGACTGCGGTGGCTACGGCGGCTTCGAGATTGGCGCTGGGCATGACGATAAAAGGATCGCTGCCGCCGAGTTCGAGCACGACCTTCTTGATGCGCTTCGCGGCGGCGACTCCAACCTGGATTCCGGCCTGCTCGCTTCCTGTGAGCGTGGCTGCGACGACGCGCGGGTCGTTGAGGATTGCGTCCACCTGCTGCGAGCCGATCAGCAAAGTTTGAAACGCGCCTTCGGGGAATCCGGCCTCGAGGAAAATCCTTTCAATCGCCAGCGCGCACTGGGGAACGTTTGAGGCGTGCTTCAGCAGTCCGACGTTGCCGGCCATTAGAGCAGGAGCGGCAAAGCGGAAGACCTGCCAGAAGGGAAAATTCCAAGGCATCACGGCGAGAATTGAGCCGATCGGACGGTAGCGGATGAAACTTTTTTTGACGCCGGTTTCGATGACTTCATCAGCCAGAAATTTCTCCGCGTTCTCGGCGTAGTAGCGGCAGCCTCCGGCGCACTTCACGGCTTCCGCTATGGCAGCCTTATAGGGCTTGCCCATTTCCAGCGTCATCAGATGAGCGAACTTGTCTTTATCGCGTTCGAGGATGTTGGCGGCCTTCCGCATGCGGCGGGCGCGCTCGGCAAAGACGGTCTTCTGTCCGGCGTGGAATGCGGTTACCGACAGCTGGAGCTTTTGTTCGATCCGCGCGGGGGAAAGAGGTTGAAAGGTTTGGATTACTTCGCCGCTGGCGGGATTGGTTGTGGCGATGGGCATGGTGAATGGTTCCTTCGGGAAGTGGTGTCCTACGGGACGCGTTCCTTAGTTTACAATTAACCGTTCCAAGTACCCATCTTTTCAGCACTGATTTGGAGGAGTCTATGAAGCTTACCCCTGGCAAACTTTCGGGTCTCAAGAGAGTTTCGAATGAACGTGGTGTGATTGCGGCGGCTGCGATGGATCAGCGCGGGTCATTGCAGAAGTCGCTGGGTAAAGAAAAGGGCGGGGAAGTCAGCGACGCAATGATGGAGGAGTTCAAGACGCTGGTCACGGAAGTTTTGACGCCTCATGCCAGCGCCATTCTTCTGGACCCGGAGTGGGGACTGCCGGCGTCGAAACGGCGTGCCAAGAATGCCGGACTGCTGCTGGCATATGAAAAGACGGGATACGACAAGACTGGTCCGGGACGATTGGGCGATCTGCTCGATCACTGGTCGGCGCGACGGTTGAAAGAAGCTGGCGCCGACTGTGTGAAGATTTTGCTTTACTACACTCCGTTCGATCCCAAGGAAGTGAATGACATAAAGCATGCCTGGGTAGAGCGGATTGGCGACGAATGCCGCGCAAATGACATTCCTTACTTTCTGGAGTTTGTAGGATATGACGAGGGGGCGGACGAGAAGGGATTGGACTACGCGAAGAAAAAGCCGCAGATCGTCACTGAAAGCATGCGGGAGTTCAGCAAGGATCGGTACGGGGTCGACGTGCTGAAGGTGGAAGTGCCGGTGAATATGAAGTTCGTCGAGGGCGTGAAGTGTTTTGGCGGGCAAAAAGCTTATAGCAAGAAGGAGGCCATTGACCTGTTCCACCAGGCTGCGAACGTCGCTACCAGGCCCTTCATTTATCTTTCGGCGGGCGTTAGCAATGCCGAGTTCAGCGAGACTCTCGAACTGGCCGGCGAATCTGGAGTGAAGTTCAACGGCGTGCTGTGCGGGCGCGCGACCTGGAAGGATGGCATTCCGATTTATGCGAAGCAAGGTGCGGCGGCTTTCCGTTCGTGGCTGGAGACTGAAGGAGTGAAGAATATTAATAATGTGAACAGCAAGTTGAAGGCCGCTACTTCGTGGTATTCGATTTACGGAGTCGAGCCGGTGCTGGTTGGGGCTTAGGTTTATCGAATTTCCGGGCGCGGGCGCATTTGCCCGCGCTTTTTCTTTGGGGCTAGCGTCGAACATACGCAGCAAGCTGCGTCTCGATTGGCGAGGGACTATGGAGTCGAAGACATTGACCGCGCTTATTACAGGTGCTTCTGGGGGCATCGGATATGACTTGGCTAAGCTGTTTGCTCGCGATCGTTACAACCTGGTGCTGGTTGGGCGCAACGCAGAAAAGCTGAACCGAGTTGCGCATGAGCTGCAGAGCGCGTCTGGGGTCGCCGTGAAAGTGGTGGCGCTTGATCTGGCTGCCAGCCCCGCGGCGAAGTTTCTGTTCGAACAGATGCAGCGAGAAGGAATAGTGGTCGACGTTCTGGTCAACAACGCCGGATTCGCGGGTTTTGGCGAGTTTGCCGAGATGGCGGAGGAAGAAATTCTGGGACAGATCCAGCTCAATGTTGCGGCGCTTACTCATCTAACTCGGCTGTTTCTGCCGCCGATGCTGGCGCGGCGCAGTGGGAAGATCATGAATGTGGCATCTACCGCTGCTTTTCAGCCGGGGCCGTTGATGGCGGTTTACTACGCCACCAAGGCGTATGTGCTTTCGTTTTCGGAGGCGCTGGCGAATGAACTCGCAGGATCGGGAGTGGTGGTCAGCTGTTTTTGTCCGGGCGCTACCGATACTGGATTCGCCAAGAGGGCCGGGACTGAGGACTCGCGGCTGTTCAGGAAACTTCGGCCGATGAATGCGGAGGTGGTGGCACGCGACGGATATCGCGGCTTGATGTCCGGGCGAACGCTTGTGATCGCGGGGATACGGAATTGGCTGGTGGCAGAGTCGGTGAGATTTGCTCCGCGGAAAATGGTGACGGCGGTTTCGCGTTGGGTGGCGGAGAAGGTGGAGTAGGTTGCCTAAGAAGTCGCTAGATCTCAGCCAGCCCGGATTCCAGATCATCGAGAATGTCGGCGATATCCTCGATGCCTACCGAGATACGGACCATGCCGTCGGTGATGCCGATCGCTTTGCGTCCCTTTGCGCCCAGGCCTGCGTGCGTCATGGTGGCGGGATGTGAGATCAGGGTCTCGACCCCGCCCAGTGATTCTCCCAGGGAGCAGACGCGTAGTTTCTTCAGCATTTTATTGGCGTTCTTGAGTGATCCCGTCTCGAACGTGATCATGGAACCGAAGCCGCTCATCTGTCTTTTTGCCAGCTCATGTTGGGGATGATCCGGCAGGCCGGGATAGAATATTTCGCTCACCTTTTTGTGGCGCGCGAGAAACTCCGCGACCACGCGGCCGTTGCGGTCGTGGATTTCCATGCGCGCGGCCAGGGTTTTCACGCCTCGCAGCACCAGCCAGCATTCGAATGGAGAAAGGATTGCCCCCGCAGCCTTCTGCAGAAAAGCCAACTTCTCGGCTTGCTCGGAGGTGCTGCATACGACCACGCCGCCCAGCCCGTCGCTGTGTCCGTTAAGAAATTTTGTGGTCGAGTGCAGAACTATGTCAGCGCCCAATGCTAACGGCTGCTGAAAGTAGGGAGACATGAAGGTGTTGTCGACGACCAACTCGGCTTTCCGCCGTCGGCAAATCTCGCTGATCGCAGCTAGATCGCTCAAGCGCATGAGCGGGTTGGTGGGTGTTTCCACGTACACCATGCGCGTGTTTTTGCGGATAGCGCGCTCCACGTTTTGGGCGTCGGAAGTATCGATGTAGGAAAATTCCAGACCGAAGCCGGTCAGCACCTGGTTGAACAGCCGCGGCGTGCCGCCGTAAAGGTCGTTCCCGCAGACCACGTGGTCGCCTGACTGGAGGAGGCTGGCGACCGCATTGATGGCTGCCATGCCGCTCGCGAAAACTGGAGCGGCAACGCCGCCTTCGAGCGATGCCAGGTTTTGCTCAAGCCGCGTCCGGGTGGGATTTGAGACTCGCGAATATTCGTAGCCTTTGTTCTCTCCGATGCCCTGTTGTACGTAAGTGGAGGTGGGATAGATCGGTACGGTGACTGAGCCGGTCAGGGGGTCGGGCTCTTGTCCATCGTGAATGGCGCGAGTCGCAAAGCCAGCTTGCCGGTTCTTTTTCATGCATACCCTCTACCGCCGATTTAGATGCCGCCTTCAAAAATCTTTTTGGACAAGTAACGTTCCGCGGAATCTGGAATGATCGTGGCCACGCGTTTTCCTGCGCCCAGACGGCGCGCTACTTCCAGCGCGGCAAATACCACGGCTCCTCCGCTTGAACCGGCCAGCACGCCTTCCTGAGCCGCCAACTTCTTCACGGTCGCAAAGGCATTGTCGTCGGTCACCGCAATCACTTCATCGCAGACGGCCGGGTCGAAGGTCTCGGGGATGAAGTTGTTCCCGATCCCTTCCACTTTATGCGGCCCGGGGGCTCCGCCCCCAAGCACCGAACCTTGGGTTGTCACAGCGACCGCCAGCACTCCTGGCACGTGTTCTTTCAGGTAGCGCGCGACGCCGGTAAAAGTTCCGCAAGTGCCACAACCTAAGACCGCGGCATCGACTTTTCCACCCATTTGTTCGAATAATTCCACGGCCGTGGTTTCGTAGTGATAATCGGGATTTGCCGGATTCTCGAACTGCCCGGCCATGAACGCATGGCGATCGCTCGCGACGAGCTCTTTAGCACGCCGGATCGCGCCTTGCATGCCCTCTTCGTCGGGAGTGCGTTCCACCTCGGCGCCCAGGGCTTGCATGATGGTTACTTTCTCCTGGGAAAAGTTTTCCGGCACAAAGAGCTTCACCTTGTAGCCGCGATTTACTCCAATCAACGCCAATCCGATTCCGGTGTTGCCAGCCGTGGCTTCGACGATGGTCCCACCGGGTGTGAGCTTACTTTCCCGTTCCGCCCGGCGGATGATTCCGATGGCGGCGCGGTCTTTCACGCTGCCTCCGGGATTCAAGTATTCCAGTTTGGCGAAGATGTCAGCTGAACCTGCGGGGACCAGCCGCTTCAAGCGAAGCATTGGAGTTCCGCCGACCAGATCCGTAATGTTGTCAACGACCCCCAGATGGGAGGCTTCGGAGTTTTTCAGGTGCACGCTACAGGGTAAGGGCAGAGATTGGAATCGTCAATGGAACCAAAGTGAGATTGTGGAATTCGGGAGGAAACCGCACGGACTAATCTTCTCTACTTCGTTATTTTGCCCCTGAGGCTGCCGGCTGCGAGCCTGCATAGTAGCCGCTCTTGGTTCGCACGACGAGCTTTTTGTGGCCTTTGGCTTTGGCCTCTACGCGGATCTCCCGGAAGCCGCCGCTGGCTTGAGGATGGGTGGGTTTGTAGCCGATGGTGTATTGATTGCGGATGTCGTGTGCCACCTGCCGGCTGATCTCATCTACCTCGTCGAGAGTGGCGGGGAAAAAGGCGATTCCACCGGTTCGCTGCGCGATGATCTCCAGGTACCTCCTAGCCCGCTTGGGATGCTCTTCATCGCCAAGAATCCCGATGGCATATACCGCTGGACCGTTTTCCACCTGCAAGTGCTTCACAGTCTGTTCCAGGCTGTCCCGGCTGGCATTGTCCTCGCCATCCGTCACCACGAACAACACTTTCCTCTCCAGCCTGGCATACTTGAAGTTAGCCGCCGAGGCCTCCAGCGCATCGAAGAACGCCGTTCCGCCCTTGGCGTCAATCTTCTCCAATGCCTCTTTGAGTTTCAGCAGGTCGTTGGTGAAGTCCTGGTCGAGATAATATTCGTCGTTGAAGTTCACTACGAACACTTCGTCCTGGGGATTACTCGCCCGCACCAGGTTCAATGCGGCCTGGTTCACCTTGGCCCGCTTCTCGCGCATGGAGCCGGAATTGTCGATCACGATTCCCATGGACACGGGAATGTCTTCATGCCGGAACGAAATGATAGTCTGCGGTTTCCCGTCCTCGAATACGGAGAAGTCGGTGCGGTCGAGGTTGGTCACAATATGCTGCTTATCGTCGACCACGGTGGCGTGCAGCAAGACTTCGTCGACATCCTTGCGGATGACAAAGGTTCCGTTTTCGTCGGGGGATTGCTGCTGGTTTGAAGCAGCAGGGGGCGATGCAGGCGTGGGCGCAGGCGACTGAGGCTGAGTAGGTGGGGACTGTGTAGAAGGGGCCTGAACGGTCTGTGAGAGGTAAGAAGGCTTCCCCGCCGGCTGCCCCGCAAAAGTTTGCGTGAGCAGCGCGAGTGCGATTGCGGCCCAGGTCGCGTAGCTTGAAACACGAAAAAAGATCCCGGCCCGGTTATTCCTGGGGCCCGTAATATCCGGTCCTGGCATACACTCGGAGTGGCGGCAATCCTTTCGGGGGCAATAACTTCACTCTGATCTTACGCCATTTGCCGTCCCGCACTACTACTTTGGGACGATAGCCCAGCACATACTGATTGCGCAGTTCGACTCCGATCTTAGTGGCCACATCGGCCAGGTCGTTAGGATTCTCGACGGTAAAGGCGCGTCCACCGGTGAGTTCCGTGATCTCGCCCAGCAGTGCCGGGCCCAAGCGCTCCTCTTCCGTGGGAAAGTACCGATCGTAAATGCCGATGGCATAGATCATTACGTCCGCTTCTTTCACCAAGGCCTTGATCTCGTTCTCGGTATAGCGGCTGTGATTGTCGCCTCCATCAGAGATGATCAGAAGCGCCTTCTTGGCGTACTTGGCCTCCCTCATTTTAGTGATGCCCATGTAGATGGCATCGAGCAGGGCCGTCCGCCGGCGTGGAACGGTGAATACGAGTTTGCCCTGGATATCATCCACCGAACTGGTGAAATCGTTGATCACCTCGGGCTCGTCGGAGAATGTGATCATGAAGAATTCATCTTGGGGGTTGGCGGTTTTGAAGAACTCCATTACCGCGTCTTTGGCCCGGTCCATCTTGCTGCTCATGCTTCCGCTGGAATCGAAAATCACTCCCAGCGAAACCGGGGCGTCCTCACTGGAGAAAGACTTGATATCCTCTTTCGAGCCGCCCTCGTAAAGTTCGAAGTTGTCTTTTTCAAGGCCGGTCACCAGCCGGTTCATGGGATCGGTGATTGTGACCGGCACCAGGACCAGATCCACGTCCACTTTTAGCGGACGCACGTGAGTATTCAGCGAGGGCGAGACTAGGCTTTGGGTGGCGACCTCTTCGGTCTTGTTTCCTTCCGCTTCGCGAGGCTGGATGTGGACGTCGTTGACATCGGCCTGTGCGAAAGCTCGCACCGGCCAGCCGCAGACCGCGACAAGTGCGAGAAGCAAAATCAAGAGGCAGGGCAGGGTCGCGATTTTGCGCAGCCGGGAAGAAGCTGGGTTCCAAGGTCGAACCGGGCGGGAGTTCCGAACTAGAACTGAATTCCGAACTAGATTCCGACCTAGGGCCTTGGGGCGAAAGAGCCGGCGCCCATCCAGGAGGGCCATAAGCACCTCATTTGGCCGCGATAGTATCACAGCTGGGCTCATAGGGCTGCGGTTTTTTTGTCAAATGTTGGTGACAATCCCGAATCGGCGGCCTATTCCGGGCTGTGGGTTCCAATGGACTAAGCTCGGGAACGGGAAGCCGGCTGCTACCTTGTTACAATCATGAGTCTCCATGGCCGACGTTTATCCTTTTCGCGCGTTTCGCTACGATCCCCGGCAAGTATCGCCTGCCCGGGTAGTCACGCAACCTTATGACCAGATCACTCCCGGGCTGCAGAATCACTATTATGAGGCCAGCCCGCATAATCTGGTCCGCATCATTCTTGGGCGGCAGGAAGAGAATGACAATGCAGCGAACAATGTATATTCGCGGGCTGCGGGGTATTTTCGCGACTGGCGTCTGGAAGGGATTCTGCGACAGGATTCGGAGCCTTCTGTCTATATTTATTCGCAGCGCTTCACGGTGCCCGGTTCTTTACCCGGTTCAAGCAACGATCTGGAACGCCGAGGGTTTATCGCCCTGGGCCGCATCGAGGACTACTCCGCCGGCGTGGTTTTCCGGCATGAGCAGACGCTGGCCAAGCCCAAAGCGGACCGCCTCGATCTGCTGCGCGCGACACGCGCTCATTTCGGCCAGATTTTCATGCTCTACGAGGATTCGGGCCATGTCGAAGCACAGCTCGCTACCGACGAGGAGCCGGATATTTCAGTAGCGGATGAATATGGCGTGGTTCACCGAGTGTGGCAAGTTTCGGATCCAGGAGTGGTCAATGCCATTCGAACCGCGATGAGCGATAAGAGATTAATCATCGCCGACGGCCATCACCGTTACGAAACTGCCCTTACCTACCGCAACGAACGCCGGGCTGCGGAATCTTCCGCGCGGGCATCAGGTCGCGACGCGGCACCTTACGAGTTCGTCATGATGACTTTCGTCAACATGAACAGCCCCGGTCTGCTGATTCTGCCAACGCATCGCTTGGTGCACAGCCTCGTATCCTTCTCGGAAGAGAAATTTCACAGCGCGGCTCGCGCTTTCTTCGATATCGACGAGGTCGATGCTGCGGTCGACGCTCCTCGCGCCACCGCGATTCTGCGCGAATCGGGGCGAACGGGAACATCGATCCTCGCCGTCACCGCCAAGCGGGCTTTCCTGTTGCACCATCCCAATCCGAATACGCCGCAAGTCTTCGCTGGCTTCTCCGTACGCCAACAGGCTCTTGACGTGGTGCAATTGCATAAGTGTTTGCTGGAGAGAGTGCTGAACCTGTCGGAAGAGTCGATCCGCAACCAGGAGAATATTGCTTACGTCCGCGACGCGGGCGAAGCGTTTTCGCGAGTGCGGAGCGCGGGAGACACTCGCGCCGATGTCGCTTTCTTGATGAATCCCTGCAGGATGGTGCAGGTCCGCAACATTGCCTTTGCGGGCGAGGTTATGCCTCAGAAATCTACTGACTTCTACCCTAAGCTCCTCAGCGGATTGACGGCCTATGCGCTCGACTAGAAGAGAGATTTTCGGGCATTCGACTCGCGGGCAGCCGATTCGCCGATGGCGAAGCGCCGGAGCTGCAGCGGGCACCCTCTTGCTTTTTGTTGGTCTGCTCGCTTCCGGTGCAGCTCCGGAAAAACATCTAGCCGTTTACTCCACCGCCGCCAACTATTCCTTGCCCATCGCGCAGCGGCAAGGGCATGAGTACATCAGCTTGCTGGAACTCCTGGATCCCCTGGGAACGGTGAGTGCAAAATCCGAACCCCCGCGCTGGCGCATCCACTACAACAACATCCTCGGAGAATTCACGGTTGGCCATACGCACGCACGTGTTCAGGGACGCGACGCCGATCTCGCCGGAAAATTCCTTATGGAAAACGGACGCGGCCTAGTCCCGTTAGCCTCTCTTGGCTCGCTCCTGCCACGCTTTCTGGGCGGTCCTGCAACTTTGCACGCGGAGTCCGGGCGTCTTTTCATTGGCAACATCGCCACCCACTTCACGGCCTCAGTGCCTTCGGAAGATCCTTCGCATCTTGTGTTTCGCTTCACGGCGCCGGTCAATCCGTCCGTCGCGACCGAATCCGGCAAACTGCGCATGACTTTCAGCCGCGAACCAGTCACAACGCCGGCCTCTTCTACGCTTACTTTCGGCAGCAAAACGATTCCGGAAGCCACCTATTCGGAGAACGACGGCGCGGCGCAGATCACCGTAACTAGCACTGTCCCGCTCATCGCCAGCTTCAGCCGAGACGGCAGAACCATCACGCTCGCTCCTGTGAAATCTCAAACCGCTGCGGCGGCGACCGGAACGCCCGTTACCGAGGCTGCTACACCCGCAGGCAGCGCGCCCGGAACAGCCGCGACGGCCAATACAACCGCGGCTCCGCAAAACAGTCCAGCCACGCAGGCGCCGGCGTCGAGACCGTCCAGTTCCGTCCCGCGCCGTTACTTCGCTGTTGTGGATGCAAGCCATGGCGGAAATGACCGGGGCGAAGCGCTCAGTGCCACGCTGGCGGAAAAAGATGTAACCGTTGCCTTCGCCCGCCGTCTGCGCCAGGAACTGGAGAATCGTGGAATTTCCACGCTCGTTCTGCGCGACTCAGACGCGACGGTATCGGTTGACGACCGGGCTTTCTACGTTAACACTACTCATGCCGCTGTCTACGTGGCTCTGCATGCTGCATCGAACGGCCATGGCGTGCGCCTTTATACCGCGCTGTTGCCCTACAGTGGCGAGGACGATCGCGGTCCGTTCCACTCCTGGACCACCGCTCAATCTTCTTCCATTCCTCTCAGTAAAACGACCCTGGTGAGTGTCGCTGCCGAACTAAGAAATCAACAGATTGCGGTGCGCACTATCAGTGCCCCGCTGCGCCCATTGAATAATGTGGTCACCGCCGCCATCGCCGTCGAGGTTGCACCGCCGGGGCCCGATGTTTCGCAACTCATGTCATCGGACTACCAGCAACTCGTTGCCGTCGCCGTGGCCAACGGAATCGCAGACATTCGGGCCCAACTGGGAGCCGCTCCATGATCACGCCAACCATGATCACACCAACCCTGATCGCGCAAACCCTGATCGGGCAAACCGTCACTGGAAAAACAGCGATTAGGCAACCATGATTCCACGCCATCTTTTCATCGCGATCTCGGTGTTGCTGCTAGCCGTGCTGGGCATGAGCCTCTACGCGTGGCGGATGCGGGGCCGGGCGGCCGCGGGTCCCGTCGTCTCCGTCGACAGCCGTCCTGTCGGGCCCCCCGTAGCGGGAGCCACCGAACAGGTAACGCTGTTCGTTGCGTATGACGATACTGGTGTGTTGTACGCGCAGTCGGCCCGCATTCCGCTTCCATCGGTTCGCCAGCAGCGCGCTGAAGAATTGCTGCGGTCGCTGCTTGCCTTGTACCTGGACAAGGCCTCGCCTCATCCCTTGCCGCCGGGGTCCGATGTACGCAGCGTCTATCTGGTCGATCCCGGACTCGCCGTCATCGACATCAACGCTGCCTTCGCCGATGGCCATCGCTCCGGCGTTCTTTCGGAAGAACTCACCGTGGCATCGCTGATCGAGACGCTCTCCGCCAACCTTCCCGGCATTCTTCGAGTCAAAATTCTGGTGGAAGGCAAGCAGCGTGACACTCTGGCGGGCCATGCCGATCTATCAGGCTTTTTCGACGTCTCTGCCGTCAATCAGTTGAGCACGCAGCTGCAATCGGGTCAGTAAGCTTTTGTTAAAATGCGGAATGAGTCATCCGCCGAATTCTCTGGTAGAGACTGATTCTGCGATCGATTGCAGACAGGTGGGTGATCCTTCTTCAATCGTCAGGCAGATGCATTCTGGTAGTTCGTAGGAGTGGAGTTCTGCGATCGCTGCATGCACTTGAGGGAAGGCCGCAGCCGTGGTCTTCACGATTAAGAGCCACTCGCAGGCTTCTTCTATCTTGCCTTGCCAACGGTAAATGGATGCAATCTGGGGCACAATGTTGACGCAGGCGGCAAGCCGGTGCTCGACTAAGTGGCGCGCGACCCTGCGAGCTTCATCTTCCGAGGACGCGGTGGTGAGGACGATTCGTTTGTCGGTCATATATCGGCTGTCGCTTGTCAGCGGTCAGCGTTTCGAGCAAGCAACGACAGGTGAGAGGGTAGCGCGCAAGTCTCTGGGTGAGCAATTGAAGGTGATGTGTAACCAAGTTGGTTCCTATTACCCGCGCCGGAAGAACTTCCGCTTGACGCGGAGGTGAAGGAGACGTCCACTGGGAAGCTGAGGTCTGATCCGCGGGAGTTCTGCCGACGCGGGTCAGCGAAGTGGTTCGCACGGACGGATTAAAGCTGGTTTTCAGAAGACGGGTCGTGGGCGCTACCGGCTGCCGGGGACAGAGCCGGTGGTGAGAGTGTAGTTCAGAAGCGCGAAGTGGGCAGGATCTGAAAAGATTGAGCGCGGCGGCGAAGCAATGGACTTTCGAGTGAGGGATCTCTCAAGAATTCGGCGATTTCCCAGTTCGCAAGACGGACTGCGTGCAGTCGTTGAGAGAGCGCCGCGGGCTGAGGCACTGGCGGCTTCGTGGGTGTTAAGCGCGCGACCGCTGGCGACGCAGGTGTATGTCTTGCGGCGGCGTATTGCCACGATCACGGTTGCAGTGCTCGCGGGCTTGCTGTTTGCCCACGTGATGCTCGGCGCCAATGGGATGATGGTCTACAAACAGAAGCGGGTGGAATATGAATCGCTGAAGAAACAGATCGCGCAGGAGCAGAAAGAGAACGAACTCTATACGCAGAAGATTCAGGCTCTGAAGACAGACGAAAAGGCGATTGAGAAGGAAGCTCGCGAGCAGTTGCGCTATGCGCGTCCCGGGGAGTACGTCTACGTCCCCCCAGTTGCGGCAAATCAGCAGCTGCCTGCCACTCGCTCAGCGAAGAAGTGAATTCTCTGAAGCGGTGTCCAAATAATTCCTGCACAGTTTACAAGCGCATGACAACCTGCAAGTTCCGCTGTGGTATAGTTCGGGGCGTTAATCGATGACCGGTGCGTTGAATTGCTGCCGGACGTGCGATTAGAATTTTTTCTAAAACCTGCGGCTGGGCCGCAAGCGGAACGTCAAAAAAGGAGAAAAACTGGCCATGAGAAAAGTTCTAGTGCTATGTCTTGCGAGTTGTTTCATGTTCGCCCTGACGGCTTTGGCGTTCGATGATATGGGAAAGAGCACAACGGTCAACGGTTGGATTACTGACGCGAAGTGCGGGGCAAAGATGGCCAGCGCTACGGGCGAGGCGTGCACTAAGAAATGCGCCGCCGCGGGCGAGAAGTTGGTAGTCGTGACCGACGGCGATTCGAAGGTTCTGGCCGTGGATAATCAAGACGCTATTACGGCTCATGCCGGACACCACGTCGCTGTGACTGGAACCGTGAGAAAGGATTCGATTCACGTGAACAGCGTGAAGATGCTGTAAGCGAAATTTAGGAGTCAGCTGGGCGGCTGCGGCCGCCCTTTTGTCATTGCTGCCGCTTTTTCGGAGTCGAGACCGGCAGCGGGAACACTGCCGGGACGGCCGGCGGGACGCCGGTGCCACGGCTACCTTACCACGCCTTCGAGCGGGGAACTGGCCGTGGCGTAGAGTTTTTTCGGCATGCGGCCCGCGAAGTAGGCTTTGCGGCCAGCTAGCACCGCATGATGCATCGCTTCGGCCATGAGTACGGGATTTTGTGCGTTGGCGATGCCGGTGTTCATGAGGACTGCATCAGCGCCGAGTTCCATGGCGATGGCGGCGTCGGATGCGATGCCGACACCTGCGTCTACAATCAGCGGTACGCCAGTGATCATTTCGCGCAGGATGCGGATGTGGGCCTGGTTCTGAATGCCCATGCCGCTGCCGATCGGCGCGCCGAGCGGCATCACCGCTGCGGCGCCAGCCTCCACCAGACGCTTGGCGTAGACGATGTCGTCAGAGGTGTAGGGCAGGACGGTGAAGCCTTCGCTGACTAGAACGCGCGTGGCTTCGAGCGTGGCTTGCACATCCGGGTATAGCGTAGCCTGGTCTCCAATTACTTCTAGTTTCACCCAATCCGAAAGGCCGACTTCGCGGCCGAGGCGTGCTGCCCGGATGGCCTCGTCTGCGTTGTAGCATCCGGCGGTATTGGGCAGCAGGAAATACTTCTTAGGGTCGATGTAGTCGAGCAAAGATTCCTTGTTGCGGTCGAGGTTAACGCGGCGGACGGCTACAGTGACGATCTCCGCGCCGCTGGCCTCGAGGGCGCGGGCGGTCTCCTGGAAGGATTTGTATTTTCCCGTGCCGACGATCAGCCGGGAGCGGAAGGAGCGGCCAGCGATGACTAGGGGATCGGTCATGACCCTTCATTGTAAACGCTTCGGCGCAAATCGGGCGTCGAGCTGCGCTCGACGGACAGCCGAGGGCGGCTGTCCTTCACGATTCTCACACCTTACGGCGCGGTTGTGGCCTCTGCCTGAGCGTAGAGTTCGTCGATCTGGCGGCGATAGCGTTCTTCGATGATGCGGCGGCGGAGTTTCAGCGTAGGCGTGAGAGCTCCGTTTTCGGCGGTGAATTCATCAGCGACTAGCAACACGCGCTTCAGCTTTTCGAACCGGGCGAGATTCTGGTTTACCTCCTCAACAATTCCCTCGTACAGCGACTGGGCCTTCGGGTGAGCGACGAGTTCGGTGCGCGAGGAAAAAGCGACGTCGTTGGTTCGGGCCCAGTCTTCGAGCATCGGGAAGTTGGGCGAGATGATGACAAAGGCAAACTTGTGCTTGTCGCCGATGATGGCGGCGGTTCCGACCATAGGATTGAGCTTCAGGGAGTTCTCGATCGGTTGTGGGGCAATGAACTTGCCGCCTGAGGTTTTGATGAGTTCTTTCTTGCGGTCGGTGACGGAGAGATACCCATCGGCGTCGATGTCGCCGATGTCGCCGGTCTTGAACCAGCCGTCCTGAAAGGCATTCTGAGTTTCTTCGGGGCGGTTCCGGTATCCCTTGAAGACGGAGGGACCACGCACCAAAATCTCTCCGTCTTCGGCAATGCGCACCTCGAGGTTGGGAAGGATCTTGCCGACCGTGCCGATGCGGTGGTTGAGGGGCGTGTTGACCGCGATCACGGGAGAAGTTTCGGTCAAGCCATAGCCTTCATGAATGCGGATGCCGACCGTGGCAAACCATTCGGCTAGCTCGCGGCCCAGAGGCGCGCCTCCGGAGATGAAAGTCTCGACGCGGCCTCCCAAGCCTTCGCGGATTTTCGAAAAGACCAGCCGGTTTGCCAGCTTCCAGTTGGCAGCGGTGGGGATTTGTCCGGCAAGAATTGCACGCTTGTTGGCGCGGCCCACCGACAGCGCCCAATGGTAGATCGTACGCTTGGCGAACCGGTGAGCTTTCATTTCGGTCTTGGCGTAGATTTTTTCGTAGACTCTGGGCACGGACACGCACAACGAGGGACGGACTTCGAGGAAGGTTTCGGTAAGGTTCTCCATGAAGGGGCAGTAGGCAAGGGTCACGCCGTGGTAAAGCATGGAGAAATCCACGTGGCGGGCCGTGACGTGCGAAAGAGGAAGAAACGAAATGCTGATCAGCCCAGGGTGCATATTGAAGCCGAGCAAAGAGCAATTGATGTTCGACGCGATATTACCGTGTGTGAGCATCGCGCCCTTGGAGGTTCCGGTGGTGCCGGAGGTGTAGATAATGGTCGCGAGGTCGTCGGGCCGGACGGAGCGGGTGATGGATTCGGTTTGGGGATCAAGGCCCTTGGGGCCTTGGCTCATGAATTGATCCATGAGCGCGCACGGTACAGGCAGATCGCCGGGGATTTGGACGTGATCCATGACTACGATTCTCTTGACCTGAGTCTGCGGGAGAATCGCCTGGACCTTGCGCAGCTGAGATTCCGTGGAAACGAAAACGATGCTGGCGCCGGAGTCGCGCAAGGTGTAAGCGGTCTGTTCTGGTGTCAGCGTGGCGTAGACGGGAACGGTGACGGCGCCTAGCAGCAGGACGGCGAAGTCAGCGGTTGACCACTCGGGCCGATTCTCGCTGAGAATTGCGACCCGATCGCCTTTCTGGATTCCCCACCTCTGCAGTGCACGAACGGTTCCAGCGACGTTGCGGCGGAAATCCGAAGAGGAGACGGGCAGCCACTTTCCCGCCTCCCGATAGAGCATGGCCCGGTCGAGATTGCGCTCGGCCGCGGCGAAGAAGATATCGTTGAGTGTAGTAAGGCTCATCGGAGCATGGAATGGGTCTCAACAGCAATGTACTGTTTTGATGTTGCTTTCGGCAATGCGAAAGGTGTGACGGTGGTGCTGGCCGAGGTCCTAGATCGCGTGAGAATCAACTTCAAGCGATTGGAAGTTCGAAGGAAAAGACCGAGCCACGGCCGAGTTGGCTGGTGACCGCGACGACTCCGTTATGGGCTTCCACGATGGCTTTAGCGATCGCCAATCCCATGCCCGTGCCTTGGACGCTGTAGCGCTGGTCGCGTCCGCGGTAGAACTTGTCAAACACTAGCGACTGCTCGAAGTCATCGATGCCGTGTCCGTGATCGGTGACGCTGGTGACGACGCGATCTCCTTTTTGTTCCGCAGTAATGGTGATGGGTGAAGTGGGCGGAGAATACTTGGCGGCGTTTTCCAGCAACTGCTTCAGCACTTCTGCAATGCGGTCTGAATCCACCCGTACCTTGGGCAGAGACGAGGCCACCCGGACTTCGAGCGCGTGCTGACCTATGAACGTTCTCGACTCTTCCACAGCACACTCGATTACCGTGGAGATATCGACCGGGGCCATGTGGAGTTCGACTTTATGGGCATCGAGCTGAGCCATCTCCGTGGCTTCGCCAACCAGGCGGTCGAGACGATCAGTTTCCTCGTTGATCACGGTCAACAACTCGCGCCGTTGCGCCTCATTGAGGTTGTACTCCGAGAGCAGACCTGTGACTGCAGCCTTGATGCCAGTAAGAGGGGTGCGCAGCTCGTGAGTTACTGAATCGAGCAGAACCGCGCGCAGATTCTCGCTCTGGTGCGCCGCTTCGGTCTGGGAAAGTTTTTCCATGGCTCCGGCGCGCTCGATGGCGATGCCGATCATACTGCCGAGGGCTTCGAGAGTGGCGCGCGAAAGTGTTGGTCCGGCGATCCCCACGGCTCCCGTGGTGCGCGTTCCCAGATGCAGGGGAGTCAACGAAATTCCACGCTGGGAATCGATGACAGGCTCGCCCCGCGAGCTGACGATCTGAAGATCCTGCAGCGCAAGCGAGGTTGCTTTGGGGTCGGTGCGGTAGACCTGCTGCGAGCTGAGCAAGTAAATCGCGGCGGCCTTGGCGCCGAATCCGTCACACACGTAGGCCGGAATCGCGTTGAGTAATTCAGCTACATTGTCCGTGGCCAGCAGGCGCTGGCTGAAACTGTAGAGACGTTCTACGTCGCGGCGGCGCTGATTGGCGTCGGCGGCTTGGCGGCGGGCGCGGTCGGCGAGTTGGCTGGCAATTCCGGCGGTCACCAGGAACGCGAACAACGCCACCCAGTTCTGCGGATCGGCGACGGTTAAGGTTCCGATGGGCGGCAGAAAATAATAATTGAAGGCCAGCGTAGCAGTCACCGCCAGAAACACCGAGAAGCGAAATCCCCAGTAGGCAGCTACCCAGAGCACCATCAGCAGGAATGTCAGAGCTACGGTAGTCGGGTTTACGTGGACGATGCGCCGGTAAATCTGGACCACGAGTTCAGTGGCCAAAAGGCAGGTGGCGTAGCGGAGCAGGTGCTGTGGCCATCGGGCTTTCACGGGCACGATTGTAACTGAAGAAAAGCTTTTCACCACAGAGTCACAGAGAGCCAGAGAAATATCCGATTGTTCTTGCTGGTTCTTTTGCTTCCTCTGTGTCGGAGCCTGCCCTGAGCGAAGCCGAAGGGTGCTCTGTGGTGAAGGATTGATTTTTTATGGCCGACTGTCGATTCGACAATTTCCGCTCCGGCGTGGAGAATAACGGCGATGCCCAAAAGTCCTGAAGAATGGCTTAAGGAAGTTGACACGGCCCGGCGGCCAGCGGTGTTCAAGCTGTTTCTGGGCTACGCCCCTGGCGTGGGAAAGACCTATGCCATGTTGAGTGAAGGGGTGCGGCGGGCGAGCCGCGGCGAAGAGGTAGTGATCGGCGTGGTGGAAACGCACGGTCGCAAACCAATTATGGAACTTTCTTCGCGGCTGGAGGCGGTTCCGCGGAGGAAGCTGGAATACAAGGCGACCATCTTTGAAGAGATGGACGTAGACGCCATTCTGGCGCGCAAGCCGCACGTTGTGCTGGTCGATGAGCTGGCCCACACCAACATTGAAGGCAGCAAGCACGCGAAGCGTTATGAGGATGTATTCGAATTGCTCGATGCCGGGATCGACGTTCTTTCCACGCTGAATGTGCAGCACATCGAAAGCTTGTCGCCGACCATCCGGAGCTTGACCGGAGTGCAAGTCCGGGAGACGGTGCCGGACTGGGTGATCCGCCGTGCGGGCGAGATTGTGATGGCCGATCTTACTCCGCAAGCATTGCAGACGCGCATGAAGCGCGGAGATATTTATCCGCTGGAACGGGTAGAGCGGGCTTTGGCAAATTTCTTCCGCAATACCAATCTGGTTGCCTTGCGCGAGCTGGCATTGCGGCAGGTGACACAGGCGGTCGACCGCACACTTTCGGAACTCAAGACCGAAGATGGCCAGCTGTTGCATGTGCGGGAGCGCATTGCCGTGTGCATCAGCTCGAATCCGGCCGCGCAGTATTTGATCGCCCGGGGCGCGCGCATGGCCCAGGCGCTGGATGGCGATCTATATGTGCTTTACATAGACACGGGTGCGGATGAGAGCGACGAGAACCAGCGAACGCTGGCCGACAATGTGCGCTTCGCCGAGAGTGTGGGCGCGAAAGTGGTGAAGACCGAGGGCAAGGTCGTCGCGGAGAAAGTTGCCGAATTTGTGCGCGAGAATCACGTTACGCAGGTGGTCTTCGGCCGGTCGGCGACCAAGGGGTGGAAGAGATACTTCTATCTTTCAGCGATTCATAAGTTTCTGCGCGATACCCCAGCCGTGGATGTACACATTGTGACCCAGGAAATGCGGTGAGCGCGATTGACGAGTGGGAATGACGAGAAGAAGATGACGAACGAGCACCGCCGAATCCTGGTAGTGGATGACGAGCCGCAGATCACGCGCGTGCTGCGGACTACACTTTCGGCGCAGGGGTATGACATCCGCGTAGCCAACGACGGGGAGATGGCACTGGAGTTGATGAAGAACTGGACGCCGCACGTGGTGGTGACCGACCTGGCCATGCCGAACCTTGATGGAGTAGGGCTGTGCCGGCAGGTGCGGCAAATGTCGCAGGTGCCTATCATCGTGCTTTCGGTGCGCGGGCAGGATCGCACGAAGGTGGAAGCGCTGGACGCCGGCGCTGATGACTACGTGACGAAACCGTTCAGCATGAACGAACTGCTGGCGCGAATCCGGGCGCAATTGCGACGCACGCCAGCGGTCGAGCAAGAGCCCAGCGCGATTACCGCCGGAGATTTTTCGATCGATCTGGATGCGCGTTCAGTCAAGGTGCGAGGGCATGAAGTTCATCTCACCCCGAAGGAGTTCGACTTGCTGCTTTATCTGGCGCGGCGTCCGGGCAAAGTGGTGACGCACCGAACCCTGCTGGCTGCTGTCTGGGGCACGAACAGCGTCGAACAGCCGGAATACTTGCGCGTCTTTGTTGGCCAATTACGCAAGAAGATTGAAGCTGATCCTTCTTCGCCAAAGTATCTGCTCACTGAACCCTGGGTGGGATACCGGTTTGAACCTGGGTCGTAAGACCCGCCATCGTTGATCGTTCCGACCTCAGTCTTTACGAACATTTTATGGAGCCTTTATTCGGGCTTTGTGCGCTGCCGTGTCAAATGGTTGTGGGGCCGAAAAGCCCCGGACACGGGATCAGGGAGATCAAGGGGTATGTGGATTCGCGAGGTAGCACCGGAACGGTTGGCCGAACTTTTCTATCATTATCATCAGGCGTTGACGCCGGAGATGTCTGGTAAAGGCAGCGAAGGCCGTAACTCATGGAAAGAAGTTGCCCCGCAGGAAAAGAATCGACTAGTCGCGGCCGCGCGGCTGGCGTTGCTTGAACTCGAATCGATAACCAGCGACCGCGCGAAGGATAGGCAGTATTTCGCCCAGCCGGGCGAAGCCGAATGGGGCTGCTAGGCGCTGTTCATCAGGGGGTTGGTTAGCAGTGATCGCTCCCCGAAATCGGGGAACAGGGTTCATCTCCATCTTTACGAATTCCTTAGGAATTCCTTAAACCACCCTTACATGTGAAATGGTCCACTGAAGTGTTTGCGCGGGGACAACCGCGCGAATGCGCGGGAGGTCGGAGCATGCCGGTAGCCTGGGTAGTTGCAGCCATCGCATTGGCAGGGGTCGCGTTCATGCTCCGGTTTCTAAAGGCGCTGCTCCGGGAGGGCACGCCATCGGTCTACTACCGGATTGTTCCGGTGCTCCGGGAACCAGCGCTGCGGAGAACAGATACAGGGCGCGGAACAGAAAAAGAGCGAGACCTCGGGTCCCTGAGCGACATCTACGTCGATCAGGATAGTTTCTTGACTGAAAGTGACCGCGGCGACTATCACTTGGAATTGGAGAATGAGAATCGTGCGAACGAATACGCTTCAGGTCTTATCTCTCTCGATGTTCGTCCTGCTTCTGACAGTTTGGGCTGGCGCTCAATCCACCCAAGACGGGGGTACATCCTCCACGAACGCCGGCTCTAGTTCCGTTGCACCAACGGAACAGCAGGAAATGCGGGATGAATTGAAGGCACTGCGAGCCGAGGTGGAGCGCTTGCGCGCGGAAGTAGAGCAGCAGAAAACTGGAGCGCCCTCGAACAATCCCAGCGAAGCATCGTCGGCGCCAGTGAAGACCGGTCCCGGGCCAAACGTCCCCGCTGTGACGGCAACGAACCTTGCCAGTCCGACCGCCGCAACCAGCGCCGCCCCTGCGACTGCTGGTGTGACAGGACGATTGGCGCAGCCAGCGAGTCCGTCTTCGCCAAGTCCGTCATCGCCCACTCAATCTCCTGAGACTGCGGCAACCAAGAAACAAAAGATCGATCCCTTTTCGGATTGGGATTGGACGTGGCTAAATGGCAATCCGCGCACGAAAGAAGCGGCTTTTGATTCGAAATTCTTCACCCCGGAAATACGGGCTGATGTTACTTACACCTATGATTTCAATAAACCGGTCGACAACACGATAAGCGGGTCGAGCGAAATATTTCGCTCCAACGAAATTCAGTTGGAGCAACTCGGCCTCGGCGGCGATTTCCATTATGACAACGTGCGGGCGCGGTTCATGACTCAGTTTGGCATGTATTCCGCCACGACGCCGCGCAATGATCCCAGTCCGGCGAAAGGCCAGTGGGACCTCGACACGGCCTATCGCTACCTGGCGGAGGCCTACGGCGGTTACCACATCAACGCGCTGAATGGGATCAACGTGGACGCTGGTATTTTCCTCTCTTACATTGGCCTGTTCAGCTACTACAACTTTGATAACTGGGCCTATCAACCGTCGTATGTTTCCTCGAACACTCCGTGGTTCTTTAATGGATTGAGAGTTCAGATTTTCCCCAATCCCCACCTCAAGATCGAGCCGTGGTTGATCAATGGATGGCAATCTTATGGGTCGGCGAACTCGCGGAAAGGGTTGGGAGGACAGATCAAGTGGACTCCGCGACCTTGGGTGAATGTCATTTCCAACAATTACGGGTTGGGCCACGACGATTTGTACATACCGAACCGGGGGCGTGTCCACACTGACGACAGCATCGAGATCAAGTATTACGACAGACCTGAAAGGGTTTTAGACAAGATGGCCTTCTCCTTCACCGGCGATATGGGTTGCGAATTTGGCCCCAGCACGACCACGACGGCAGGCGTATATCTACAAGGCGTTGGCTGTCATGGTGACAAGAAGGACGCGAACTCGGTGGGGGGTGACCATTTCAGCGCTGGAATCAACCCTAAACAGAGCTTCATCGGCTACATGCTGTACAACCGCATGTGGTTTAAGAGGGATCGGTACGGGTTGACAGTTGGCGGAGGCCAGATCAACAACCCCGGACGCTATCTGGTTCTGGATCCTCCCATCAACGGAGAGACTGCGGAGTCGGCGGCGATCAATGCCCCCTACTTCACCGGGAATCCGTCGGACCCATTCAAGGCCTGGGATTCGTCGATTACGTTTGACTACATGCCCAGCCAGTACATCACGTTCCGCTGGGAATATGATTATCGCCACGCCAGTGTGCCGTACTGGTCAGGCCGCGGTGGAGTTACGCCGCCGGGGTCGGGGGGAGAGCCTTACACCAACAACGGATATCCTCAATTCTTTGCCTGCAACGACGGGAATTCGTCTATGCAAGAGACCCTCAGCGGCGCACAAACGGCTTGTGGAGAACAAGGCAGCAGCGTGTGGTTCCCCGACCTGCGCCGGGATGAGCAGTTCATCGATATGGCTATCATGGTCAAGTTCTAGGGCTGAGGGAGTTTCTGATGCAAGACGCCATTTTTCTTGCTGTGACGATTTTATTCTTTGTTGTGGCGCTCGCTTACGTGGTTTTCTGCGAGCGTGTACGTTGAGGAGAATATGAGTTCGGAACCGATCATCATGCTGATCATTTGCGCGAGTCTGCTGGTGTATCTCGTGTATGCCATGTTGCGGCCGGAGAAATTCTGATGACCGCAAACGGATGGTTGCAAATCTTTTTTCTGCTGTTGGTGGTGTTGCTGATCACCAAGCCGCTAGGTGGATTCATGGCGCGGGTGTTCGGGCGGGAGCGCACCTGGCTTGATCCGGTAATGCGGCCAGTGGAGCGGATCCTCTACCGCCTTACAGGCGTGGACGAAAACCACGAGATGGACTGGAAGGAATACGCGCTGGCGCTGCTCTTGTTCAGCGGCGTCTCCATGATTTTGCTTTATGTCTTGCAGCGGGTGCAGCAATGGGCGTGGCTGCCCTGGAATCCGCAGAAGCTGGCGGGGGTGCCTCCGGCGCTGGCCTTCAACACCGCGGCTTCGTTCACCACGAACACGAACTGGCAGAACTACTCGCCTGAGACCACCATGAGCTACCTCACGCAGATGGTTGGTCTGGCCTATCACAACTGGGTTTCGGCGGCGGCCGGAATGGCCTTGGCCATCGCATTCATCCGTGGCATCGCGCGGCGTGAACAAAAAACAATCGGCAACTTCTGGGTGGACATGGTGCGCGGCACGTTGTGGATTCTGGCTCCGCTGTGCCTGGTGGGTGCGCTGGTTCTCGTGTCGCAGGGCGTGGTGCAGAACCTAAAGCCCTATGACACGGTGCAGCTGGTCGATCCCTATCAAACGCCGCAACTTGGTTCCGACGGCAAACCTGTGAATGGACCAGACGGCAAGCCTGTGATGCAGACGGTTAGCCAGCAGGTGATCGCTCAGGGGCCTACGGCTTCGCAAGAAATCATCAAGGAACTGGGAACGAATGGCGGCGGCTTCTTCAACGCCAACAGCGCGCACCCGTTCGAGAATCCCACCCCGTTCACGAACTTTCTCGAGATGCTTTGCATCCTCGCGATTCCTTCCGCCTTTACCTTCACGCTAGGAAAGATGACCGGTTCACCTCGACACGGATGGGCGGTATGGGCAGCGATGGCTGTGCTGTTCCTGGCTGGGGTGAGTACAGCCTATTGGGCGGAGGCGCGAGGGAATCCGTTGGTAACGGCGGCTGCGCAACATGGCGTGCGGCATCCGGCCTCTGCTCCGCAGACAGTGGGCAACCTTGAAGGAAAAGAGGTGCGGTTCGGGGTGGCCAACTCGGCGTTGTTCGCCACCGTCACCACTGACACGAGTTGCGGCGCGGTCAACTCCATGCACGATTCCTTCACGCCGCTCGGCGGCATGATTCCGCTGATCAACCTCATGCTGAGTGAAGTGATCTTCGGCGGAGTGGGCGCTGGGATGTACGGAATGCTGGTCTTCGTCATTCTCTCCGTTTTTATTGCGGGATTGATGGTCGGGCGCACGCCGGAATACCTGGGAAAGAAGATCGAAGCTTACGACGTGAAGATGGCGATGCTGGTGATACTGATTTTTCCGCTGGTCATTCTGGTGTTCACGGCGATTTCGGTTTTGTATAGCTTTGGCACTTCTGCCATCTCAAATGCAGGGCCGCACGGATTTACCCAGGTGCTTTATGCATTTACGTCCTCCGTGGCTAACAACGGGTCCGCCTTCAACGGATTCAGTGGAAATACCCCTTGGTACAACACCTCGCTGGGAATGGCGATGCTGCTGGGGCGGTTCATGATGATTCTGCCCATGCTGGCGATCGCCGGCAATCTGGCGGGCAAGAAGCAGACTCCGGCGACGCTGGGCACTTTCCCGGTGACCGGTCCGCTGTTTACTGTCCTGCTGATCGGCGTGGTGGTGATTGTCGGAGCTCTGACATTCTTTCCGGCACTCAGTCTGGGACCAGTTCTCGAGCACCTGCTGATGATGGCGGGCAAAACTTTTTAGACCGGCTTTCTTAGAACGATATGGCAAGCAAGAAATCAAAACGCAGCTCGTGGGATATGAAGATCGTGCGCCGCGCGGCGTGGGATTCAGTGGTCAAACTGCATCCCGTGACCATGATGCGCAATCCCGTGATGTTCGTAGTGGAAGTGGGCAGCGTGGTGACCACAGTACTGCTCATTCTGGAACGGATGCGCGGGCAGCCGGGGCTTGGATTCAATCTGCAGATCACACTGTGGCTATGGTTCACAGTGCTGTTTGCCAATTTTGCCGAGGCCATGGCGGAAGGCCGTGGCAAGGCGCAGGCCGATGCTCTGCGGCGCGCGAAAGCCGAGACCATGGCGAACCGCCTGCTTCCCGACGGGAAAACGGAGACCGTGCCGGGATCTAAATTGCGCTCGGGAGACATGGTGCTGGTGGAGGCCGGTGAGTTTGTTCCCGGAGACGGCGAGATCGTTGAAGGTGTGGCGTCGGTCGACGAGTCGGCGATTACGGGAGAATCTGCGCCTGTGATCCGCGAAGCCGGCGGCGACCGGTCCGCGGTGACCGGCGGAACGCGCGTGCTGTCGGACTGGGTGAAGGTGAAGATCACCTCGAATCCGGGCGAGACTTTCCTTGATCGCATGATCGCGCTCGTGGAAGGCGCGGAACGGCAGAAGACGCCCAACGAAATTGCGCTGAACATCCTGCTGGCCGGGCTGACGATCGTGTTTCTGCTTGCTGTAGTCACGCTGCAGCCCTTCGCCATTTATGCGGGCGCGCCGCAGACAGTGTTCGTGCTGGTGTCTTTGCTAGTGTGCCTGATTCCGACCACGATTGGTGGGCTACTCTCCGCGATCGGCATCGCGGGCATGGATCGACTGGTGCAGCACAATGTGCTGGCCATGTCGGGACGCGCGGTGGAAGCCGCAGGCGATGTGAACACCCTGCTGTTAGATAAGACCGGAACCATCACGCTGGGGAACCGTCAGGCCACCGAATTTGTGACCGCTCCGGGCGTGACTGAGGCGATGCTCGCCGATTCTGCGCAACTCTCTTCGCTGGCCGACGAAACTCCTGAGGGACGCTCGATTGTTGTGTTGGCAAAAGAAAAGTACGGACTGCGCGGGCGCGAGATGAGTTCGCACGACGCCGAGTTCATTCCCTTCAGTGCGATGACTCGCATGTCAGGCGTGAATCTGGATGGACGCGCCATCCGCAAAGGCGCGACCGATGCCGTTGCCAAATATCTGGAAGACCAGGGAAGTTCGCTTCCCGCGGAAGTGCGTGCCTCAGTGGAAGCGATTTCCCGCTCCGGTGGAACACCGCTCGTGGTCGCGGAGAACGGCCGTGCACTGGGAGTGATTCAACTAAAAGATATTGTGAAGGGCGGCATGCGTCAGCGTTTTGATCAACTGCGCGCCATGGGAATCAAGACGGTGATGATCACCGGAGACAATCCGCTGACCGCGGCGGCGATTGCAAGCGAAGCTGGTGTGGACGACTTTCTGGCGCAGGCAACGCCGAAAGACAAGCTGGACCTGATCCGCCGCGAACAAGGGCAGGGGAAACTCGTTGCGATGACCGGCGACGGTACGAATGATGCGCCGGCGCTGGCCCAGGCCGATGTCGGCGTCGCTATGAATACGGGGACACAGGCGGCGAAGGAAGCCGGAAACATGGTGGACCTGGATTCGAATCCCACGAAGCTGATCGAGATCGTGGAAATCGGCAAGCAGTTGCTGATGACGCGGGGCGCACTGACGACCTTCTCGATCGCGAATGACGTTGCCAAGTATTTCGCGATTATCCCGGCAATGTTTGCCGGGACGTTTCCGGTTCTGCAGACGCTCAACGTGATGCACCTGGCGACGCCGCAGTCGGCGATCTTATCGGCTGTCATCTTTAATGCCCTGATCATCGTGGCACTGATTCCGCTGGGGCTGCGCGGGGTGAAATATGTTCCGCAGGGAGCAGCCATTCTGCTGCGCCGCAATCTGCTGGTGTACGGATTGGGCGGGGTGATCGTGCCGTTTATCGGAATCAAGCTGATCGACCTGCTCATCGTGCGGGCTGGTTTGGCGTAGAGACGATTGGCCTAGAGGCGATTATGAAGAACAACCTGATGACTGCTGTCCTCATGACCGTGGTGACGACGGTATTGTTTGGCCTGCTGTTTCCCCTGGTGGTTACGGGACTGGCGCAGGTTCTGTTTCCTAAGGAGGCGAACGGAGAGCTGGTCTCGAGAAATGGCAAGGTCGTGGGATCGCGATTGATTGGGCAGTCGTTCTCCTCTCCCGGTTACTTCTACTCGCGCCCGTCGAGCGCCGGAACGGGATACGATGCGAACAGCTCCGGCGGATCGAATCTTGGACCAACCAATCAGTCGCTGATCGCGCGGGTGCAGGGCGATGCCGACCGATTGCAGGCGGAGAATCCCGGAGCAGGGATTCCAATGGATCTGCTGACAACCTCGGGTTCGGGACTTGATCCCCACATCTCATCCGAAGCGGCGGAATTTCAGGTGCCGCGCATCGCCAAAGAACGTGGCCTGAGCGAAGATATAGTTCGCAAGGCGGTTCGCCAGCATACTGAGTCGCGGCAGTTCAGTTTTCTCGGCGAGCCGCGGGTCAATGTACTGGAATTGAATCTTACGCTCGATGAGATCTCGCCGAAGCCGGCCGTAACCCACTGAAGTTACTTTCGAAACAAACATCACCAGCCTTCATATCGGCCAACCCTGGCCCCGAAGACCGTCACAGCCAGGAAACTAAGGGTATCTGTCGTGTCTATAGAGGTATGGATACGATCGTGCCAAACGCGCTCGGAATCCATTGGGCAGCTTATGAAGAGAATAAGGTGGTCGTGGGTTTGGGCATTGGTGCTGAGCCTGGCATTCCTGTTACAGCCGCTTGCGGCCAGAGCGCAGGATGCGCAGGTGGCTCCTGACGCGCAAAATGCCAACGAGCAAGATCCTCCGACTCGGGTGGCCCGGTTGAATTATATGGATGGATCCGTATCCTTCCAGCCGGGCGGTGAAAACGACTGGGTCACTGCCATGCTCAATCGTTCGCTGGTGACGGGCGACAATCTTTGGGTGGATGAAAATTCGCGGACCGAATTGCATATTGGATCGACCGCGATGCGTCTGGGGCCTAAGACTGGAATCACGTTGCTCGAGGTGAGTGACCGAGCGGCGCAGATCCGTCTGGTGCAAGGTTCCCTGATCGTGACGGTCAGGCATGTGGACGACCAAGATTCTTATGAAATCGACACACCGAACGTGGCATTCGTGGTGATGCAACCGGGGGACTACCGCATGGATGTGGATCCTGACGGCAGCCGCACGGAGGTCACGGTGTGGCGCGGACGCGGCGAGGTCACCGGCGGGGGTAATACCTACAGCATGGGGGCGAATCAGTACGCCAGATTTACCGGCGACGGGAACGATCAAGTGGATTACAGCACCGGAGATATTCCCAATCAGGATGGATTTGATAGCTGGGCGCAGGACCGTGACCAGACCGAAGATCGCTCCGATGCGGCAAACTACGTCTCGCGCGACATGACCGGATACGAAGATCTCGACCAGTATGGCGACTGGGCCTATGTTGCCGACTACGGCATGGTCTGGCAGCCGACCGCCCTGGTGCCGGGCTGGGCGCCCTACCGCTACGGAAATTGGACTTGGGTGGCGCCGTGGGGTTGGACCTGGGTGGAGAGTGAGCCCTGGGGATTTGCCCCCTTCCACTATGGACGCTGGGCTTTTGCCGGGACCGGTTGGGTGTGGGTCCCGGGACCGAGCATGGTGCGGCCAGTCTACGCGCCCGCGCTCGTGAGTTGGGCCGGGGGTGGACCGGGATTTCATTTTTCGGCCGGGGTAGGAGTGGCGTGGTTCCCGCTGGCTCCGGGAGAAGCATTCATTCCGGGTTATCACGTGAGTCGTGTGTACGTAAACAGCGTGAACGTCACCAACACGGCAGTGAATGTCACCAGAGTCACCAACGTCTACAACGCGGTGGTCGTGAACCGGAACTTCAGCAACGTCACTTATGCGAACCGGAATGTAAGTGGAGGCGTGACGGTAGTCTCGCAAGATACGTTTGTAAATGGCCGGTCCATGGCAAGAAATGTGATGCCGGTTCCGTCGAGAGAGCTTGCTGCTGCGCCGGTCTCGAACGCGCTCGCGGTTGAGCCAGTTCGGAGCAGCGCGTTTGGTCCGGGCAGGCCGGCGGCAAACAAGCCGCCAGCGACGGTGATGAATCGCCCGGTAGTGGCGTTGCGTACGCCGGCTCCACTGCCGCGCTCGATCGGATCAGCATCAATTGGACCAGCATCGATCAGATCAGCGTCGGTCGGACAAAACTCGATCAGAGAAGGACTGGTGCGGCAGCAACCGCCGGGCCGGCCGGTCCCGGTGACACGCCCGACGCAATCACAGACGCAGTCCGGCTTCCATACGGCTGGAGATACCGAGACGGAAGGCAGTCCGGCAAAAACACAACCTCGAGGGTGGGAGGAGCAAGGGTCTCCGGAGCCGCAGACGAGACAGCAGAGTCCGGCGAACTGGAATGTGCAATCGTATGCCTCGCATGGACCACAGCAAGGCCCGCCGCAGCCAGCCCAGCAGGGGGCGCGCCCCTCGGCTAATCCGGCAAGGCCCGTTCAAACGGCGGGTGAACCGCAGCCAAGACCGGCCCCGCCGTCGTCGCAACGGCAGCAAACTCCGCAACAGACCGCACATCCGCCCGCCCCAAAGCCGGAGAGCGGGAGTCCGCCCAAGAAAGGACATTGACGCGAACCGGTCGCCTGCGGTCTGATAGGTTCGCATGCGGCGCAATCTGCCAGTAAATCGAAGTGAAGATAAAGAAATCATAATAGCGCCAGGAGGCTGGGTGACGAGCCCGCTCCCGGCGCAGCTATTTTTTGCGATCCTGCCATGAACCAGCCGATCACAAGCGAGCAGAATCGTCCCGCGATCAACTGGATGGATGGTCTCTGGCTGCTGTTTCTCGTCGCGCTGGCGCTGCTACCGCCAGTGGCGGAGATTCATAAACAGCTCACGCTGCTGGCCATTGGAGTGGTGCAGTTCAGTGAAGGCTGGCTGCTGGCGCGGGCTCCGCGGCGGGGCGCAGCATACGTCGTTCTACTAAAAATCGCCCTGGCGACTTTGCTCATCGATCACACGGGCGGGGTCGGAATCAACAGCGAGTACTATCCGATCTTCTACCTGCCAGTCGTGACCGCGGCGGAATATTTCAGCCCGTGGGCGACCTTGTTGTGGACGGCATTAGCCTCGGCTGCTTACTGTTCGTATCTCCTCGATCCTGCGCTGCGAGATTACGATGTCACGCCTGAGAGCTATCGCTTTCTCGCACTGCGCATTGTTTTCTTTTTCCTCGCCGCAATGGTCGTGAACCGGTTCGTGGTCGAGAATCACCGGCAGATCAAACGCTATCAGGAATTAGCCGAGACCCTCGCCGAAACCAACCGCAAGCTGGAGCAGGCGCAGGAAGAGGCTCGGCGCTCGGAACGGTTGGCGGCACTGGGCCAGATGTCCGCCGGGCTGGCGCACGAAATTCGCAATCCTCTGGGAGTGATCAAGGGATCGGCGGAGATGCTTCACCAGAAGTTGGGGGAATCGAATCCCCTCGCCAGCGAACTGGCGGGTTACATTTCAAGTGAAACGAACCGTTTGAGCGCTCTGGTGACGCGGTTTCTGGATTTTGCGAGGCCGCTGCATGCCGAGCAGACTCTGCAGGAAATTACCGTCGTGCTGGATCGCGCGCTGCACTCGGTTTCCTTATCATTGACGCAGAAAGGCGAAGACCCGCCAGTCTACGTCGAGCGGCAGTACGAGGTGGACTTGCCCCTCATTCCCTTGGATGAGAGTCTTAGCGAGCAGGCGTTCGTGAATCTGATTCAGAATGCATATGATGCGATAGGCAGCGGCGAAGGCACGTTGCGAATCACGGCAGCGAGGGCGAACAACGCGGGTCGGGACGGAGTGGAAGTGCGGATTGAAGACACGGGGCCGGGAATTCCGGCCGAGCTGCGGGAACAAATTTTCAATCCGTTTGTGACCACTAAGAAAACCGGTGTGGGCCTGGGTCTGTCGATCGTCTCCAGGATTGTTGATGGGCATCACGGAACCATCCGCGTTGACGGTGAGCGGGAAGCGAGTGGGTTGAAAGGAGCGAGCTTCATCGTCTTTTTCCCCACAAGCGATGAAGCCGCTGCTGCGCAAGCATCCTAAGTAGGGAGCAACCGTTTAGAGAGTATGCCAACAGTTTTGATTGTCGAAGACGAAGCAAAGATGCGGCGCCTGCTCGAGCTGAACCTTGGCGAGGACGGTTTCACCACGCTCTCCGCCGGAGACGCCGAGAGCGGCTTGAAACTTCTGCGCGAGAACGCGGTTGATCTTGTGGTGACGGACCTCAAACTGCCCGGGATGAATGGTTTGGAGTTCCTGCAGGCGATCAAGCGCCAGAATGCTGCGATGCCGGTGGTCGTAATGACGGCCTTCGGCACTGTGGAAACGGCGGTTGAAGCCATGAAGGCCGGAGCCAGCGACTATGTGCTCAAACCATTTTCGCTGAGCGAGATGCGCATGGTGATCCGCAAGGAACTGGACGTCCGCGACTTGCGCGAGGAAAACCGGTCCCTGCGCGAGGCGTTAGGCAAACGCTATGCCCATCCCAATGTGGTAGCGCGCAGCGTGAAGATGCAGGAAGTGTTGGCCACGGTAGAGCGCGTGGCGCCCACGAATTCGACGGTGCTTCTGGGTGGAGAAAGCGGCGTAGGCAAAGATTTGATCGCGCGCGCGATTCACGAGAAGTCGCGGCGGGCTTCGGGGCCTTTCATTAAGATCAACAGCACGGCGATTCCAGAAAACCTGTTGGAGAGCGAGTTGTTTGGCTATGAAAAGGGCGCCTTCACGGGTGCGAACGCGAGCAAGCCGGGCAAATTTGAATTGGCTGACAAGGGCACTTTGTTTCTCGACGAAATCGGCGATGTGCCGCCGGCGATCCAGGTGAAGCTGCTGCGTGTGCTGCAGGAGCGCGAGTTTGAGCGGCTGGGTGGGACACGTACCGTGAAAGTGGACGTCCGGCTGATCGCGGCCACGAACCGCGATCTACGCGAAGCGCTCGAGCAGGGAACGTTCCGCGAAGATCTCTACTATCGTTTGAACGTTGTCCCCATCGACATCGCTCCACTGCGCCAGCGCAAGGAAGACATCCCCGATTTGGTCAATCTTTTCATCTCGCGATTTGCCGGAGATTCCGGCAAACAGGTGAAGAGCATTTCGTCCTCGGCGATGCAGACTCTGGTGAACTATCACTGGCCGGGGAATGTTCGCGAACTGCAGAACATCATCGAACGGGCTTGCGCTCTGGCCAAGGGCACTGTGATTGAGCCGCAGGACATCCATCTCGATGTGCGTCCGCCGAAAGCAGCAAACGGTGCGAGTGGGTTTCTCCCCGAGGGCATGACTCTCGAACACTGGGAGGATGAAATGATTCGGGAAGCGCTGCGGCGAGCGAATGGAAACAAGAGTCAGGCAGCGCGGTTGCTGGGGTTATCCCGGAATGCGCTGCGGTACCGGCTGTCGAAGATTGGGATTGCGGATGAGGGGGAGAAAGAAGCGTAAGCCGAAGTCCCGTTTCGGGATCGTCCTAAGCTGGAAACGAGAAATTGTCGTTAGCGCACGGGCTGTACACGGTCGTGCTCCATATTGGCTTGTAGGAATCTTGCCTGCCGTGACAATAGGCGGGGCCGTTCCCGCATCCTGGTCCCTGGGCTCGGGCCTTCTGCACAACTTCCTCGGGAACGTCCAGAGCCTTAACCAGTGCATCCACTGCGCGCCTGCCACCGATAAACTCGAGTTTGCGCACCGATTCATAAGCGGTCGGGCCATTCAGCTCCGCGATGATCTGGTCGAACATCTCATCGTCGCCGAGTTGCGCCAACGCCACTTGCAGATTCCCCTGAATGTCTGTCCAGTGCGTGCTGAAAGCATTATGCGCCGCGAAACCCATCGCCACTGGCGTTTCTAGTGTTGGGAGTTGCTGCAACGCTCGCCGGGCGGCATCGCCTCCCTTTGCAGCGATTGCGAGAATCGCATCCGGATAACCCCAATCCACCCTGCGCGCCAGACACCGCAGATATGGGTCATCTACATTCGGATAAACAGGAAACGTGAGTTGTTGGCCTTTGTGCTTTTCCAGATATGCTTTCCATTGCGCGATTCCCGCATCGGAATAATCTGCTGCCGGCAAGTCGGGCGCTCGCCGCCGCCGCCGAATGGTGTCGATATCCTTCAGAATTCCATCGCGCCGGTCCACTTGGTAATCGCCGAAATCCTGGAGCATCGCCGGATCCCTGGCATGCGCGATCAGGAACTCAATCAGCGTAGCTAGCGCGCGATCATCGCCAACAAACCTCAGAAAGCTTAGGTCCAAGCTTGCCCGATAATCTTCGTCGCCCAGTTTTGCCAGAGCCGCCCGCGCGGCAATCACCCAGCCTTGGCACACCGCTCCTGGTCCTTCGTCCGTCGGCCAAGCCGCAAGCTTTCGCAGCGCTGGTGTGGCCTCGCGGTCCGCAACGGATGCCAAACCTTAAATATCCGTACCGTATGGAACATTGTTGCGCTCGCAAGATGTTCGGATCTGGTCAATTAGCGCAGCGGCCTGCCACGGATTGTCATCCTCGCAGGTCTGTGCGATTGCCTCAGACCCACTCAATAACTGCCCTACCAAAATGAGGACAGCAATCAGAATCCCAGCGCGGCCATCTTTCGTTGAATACGTTCTTGGATGCCCACGTCGATCTGCAACACCGAGACGATTCATTCGACGCCTCTCGTCTGCTTCTAGATCGTGCTCCAGTTCAGTGTAGTCGGTCGGCGGACTGCGGACATAGAAGAAGACCGCTGCCGGTTCGCGAGTTGTTAAACAAATAAGAAAGGGCGTGCCGGGTAGCACGCCCTTTCCGCCTCTGACCTTCACTTCATTTACAACGTCGCTGGAAAGTCTGCGATTTAGTGGTGGCCTCCGCCACCGCCGCCCGAATGTCCGCCTCCCGACGAATGACTGGCCCCTCCGGAACTGGAAGCGCTGTGGGACGCGCCGCCGCTATAGCCGGCGCGGGAGCCACTGTAACTTCCGGAAGAGGAAGACCGCGGCTGCACGATGGGCTGCCTCATGTTGAGTTGCGGACGTGAAGTGGCCCCGTGATCGTAATTGCTCGCACCAGATTCGCGGGAATCGCTGGAACTCGGCCCGGTTCTGTTCCAATAGCTGCCTCCGCCGTCGCCCCTGAGAATGTCAGCGGCGCTCGCGGCGCGACTCGCAGAGTCGCTGCTGTGTGAGGGTGGCGTAAACGTCTTCCACTCGCTGCGGTTCGGGTCGCCGCGGGCGGAGGACGCTTGCTCAGCGCGAGATCCATTCTGATCCGCCGCGTCCTGGGTTCCGACACTCTGGGTTCCGGCACTCCGCGTCGCGGAATTATTCACGTCTCTGCCCGGCGAAGTGGTACCAGCGCTCGACCTCCCCAATCCAGCCGTCGACGTGCTTCGAGACTCGGCAGAGTTTGGACCGGTAGCACGCGCGCCAGCCGCCAGCGGCGAGAAGTGGCTCTGCTGCATGGCCCGCTGCAGGTGCGCCGTCTGCTGCTGGAACGACTCCGTATGCGACGTGGTCTGCGTACCGAAGAAATGCCGCGAGGCAGAGTTATGAATGGTTGAAGGAGCCGCGGCCCGGCCACTGGCCGACAGACTGGCGCGCGTGGGCACGACTGGCAGGTTGCCGGTCATCATGCGGGCTCCGCTCAACTGCGCGTGAGTGGCCGCGACCGCAGTGGTCCGGCCTGCTCCAAACTTACCGGCAGCCACGGTTGAGAGCGCGCCTCCGATGTGCGCATCATTGATGTGCGCGATGTTCGAGAACTGCGTGCCAGCGTGCAGTGGAGCAATCCCGCCGAAGCGGTTCAGCGTGCCAAAGCGGTTGAAGCCCACTACACCGAAGCGACCGCCGTACCCGCCCCACCAGGGAAAGAAGCGGTCACCGGGCCCGAGCGGAAGCCAGCCAAAGCCGCCCCATCCGCCCCAGCCAAAACCGAAGCCCAAGCCCCAACCACCTCCGAATCCAAAAAACGACACATATGCCGGCGACCAGAAAGGACGATAGAAGCCGCCGCCCCACACCGGTCCGGGCCACCAGGCCCACGAATTGCCGTACCACATCCAGCGCCCATAGTGGTAAGGCGCCCAGCCCCAAGGCTCATAGCCAACCCACGTCCACCCGTAGTAAGGCTCCGAAACCCAATCTCCATCGCGATACGGAGCCCAGCCTTCCGGCTCATTCGGCACCCAGACCTGACCATAGTCCGGCGCGTCTTCCCAGGTTCCGTTCGAGTCCAAGTCCTCCGATCCAACGTAATACTTATTCGTGTGATGCCACGCTGCGGCTTCGTGGATCATGTGGTCGCGCTCGCTATTCCAGCGGTCCCAATCATCGCGCTCAGGAGCTGGAGTGATCTTGTACTTCGCACCCGCGCCGGAACCGCGCACCGTCGCCATGTCACCCTGCTTGATATCGGCAATGCCCTGCGGCGTTGAGATCTGTGCTTGACCTTTGCGCACGATGATGATGCTGTCGCCGTCGGGGCGCACTTCGATGCGGAACACGCCATCCACGTGTGCCGGGTGAACGGCGACGTTGGGTGTGTCGATCTCCGGCTCAGCTTCGCTCTCGCCGAATACGGAGTAATTGGCCAGGCCTTGCCCGATCTGAATTTGTATGTATTTCTGCGTGAAGTTCGCAATGTTGGCTTGCGCGTTCGATCCCAGACGAAAAATGTTCGCGTAATCAAGCTGGACTTCTGCTCGCCCACCCACCCCTGTGGAAACCTTGTCGCCGTTGACCACGGGCTGATTCAACACGGCCGCCGACCATGTGCCGGAATCTCCGCGTTGCGTCGATACATCGCCGTGAATCATGCTGACGCGGCCCACACCCTGGTCAGTCTTTGCCGGACCCTCGCCCGAGGGTCCACCAGGCTGAGCTTCCTGGCCGAGTTGGGGAGGTTGCCCAGTTTGCGGGGGCTGACCGGGCGGAGGCGGTTGCGGGGCTTGAGGTTGTCCGATCTCCATCGGCGCGCTTGGCTGCTCCGAGGGACCACCACCTTCTTCGGTGGTTTGCGCCTGAACGCTGAGCACGAAAGCACCCGCCATTATGATGGTGAAGATTGCCGCAGCTGCTAGCAGTCGGTCTTTCACAGCCCACCTCTTCCCAAACCCGTTCCACATATACCTAAACGCTCAATCCGAATGATTGACGCGTTATAGGAAGAAGCAACTGCCCTGCCAAAGAATGGACGGCGGGGAGTCGCGTAAATCGTTTGTTTTCAGACAGGAAGGCGAGAGTCTTCGACGCAAATGAATGGCGAAAGCTGAAGCTGGTGGCCGCACTGAGCCAAGGTGGTGGTTTTCAGCCGGTAGAAACGCGCGGCACTGCGAATCGGCAAAAATAGTAAAGCCCCAATAGTCAATCGGGGCTTGCCAAAACTATCCGGTACTGGACGCTGATTCTCACCTCTAGGATAACTCTGTCGACGACATTGTCAAGCAAATTCCAAGTCGTCGAGTGACCGGCGAAGAGCGAGGGAGTCGAACCCTAGTGGCTGACTAAGCCACTCAACTGTTTGAGAATCAGCGTCCAGTACCCACTGGCAACGCTCTCCAGACGCTTGCTTCTCACCGGCAATTGTATTTGCGGAGAACTGTGCAAGTTGACCGAGAGTCGTGCTTCTCCGAGACCTTTCACGAGTGTTTGGTGTACGTGTTAGGGAAGATGGTGAAGGATCCGCCGGTCGCTCCCGGGGCGGACGCGACCGCTCAAAATATAGGCAAGTGGAAGGAGTGGTGGGCAAAGAACGCGGCCCGAGCCGAACTTGTGGTTAAGCCCGTGCAGAAATTTGAGTGATTCTTTGCAATAAGCTCCTCTTCAGGGTCGTGCGTAGGCCGGGCTATCCGGCTCCGGGCGATCGTAGTCGCGGCCGTATTTATTCTTGTGGGCGACTTCGAGATTCGATTCGGCCAGGCTGAAGGTTCCAAGGAAAGTCTCGCCCGGACTCACCGTAATTTCCCGTTCCGCGGCATGAAGCGCGTCCGGAGAAACCGAGGGATGGAACACATGCATCTGGTAGCGGCCGGGGATCACGTTGCCAATGCTGATCTCGCCATGCCCGTTTGAGATCGCGTAGTACGGAGTATTCAACGCGATCACCACGGCGCTCATTTGGGCGTGGATATTACAGAAGATGAAGGAAATGCCGGGCTTGTCGAATTTAACAAATTGCGTGGTGCCGCCCTCATAAAGCCCGAGATCAAAACGCTTTCCGTCGAACAACGAAAACACGTTGTGAAAAAAAGGGTCCTCGTTAGGAAACTCGACCTGCCCTCCCGCCGGGATCACCAGCAGGGAAGGATGGAAAGCCTTGTCCTTCTGCACCAGCTTGGGAATTTCTGAACGCTGCTGCGGCGGAGGCTGCGGCGCAGGAGTCGTCCCCAGCGGTGTGAGCCAGACTACAACTTTCGAATCGTCGTTCACGCTGCGTCGGTTTCGGGTGAGCTGCACTTTGCCCTTAAGATCCACCGCTTTGAGGTCCGCGTTTTGGGCGGAGGCAAGAGCAAAGGCAAACGGCAGCAACAGGATGCAACCGACCATCCGGCGATGAGCGAAGCGATAAATCTTCAGAATAGTATCCCCATGGAAAGATTGATCTGGTTGGCGACGCTGGCACTATCAAAGACGGGGAACGTGTGCAAACGTCTGAATTCGGCGGAGAGCAACAAGTCCGACCGCGGCCGGTAGATCAGATTGCCAAGCTCGCCACGATTGCGCCCCAGAATCGGGCCGCCATTGTTCGCGTCGGTGGCGAAGCCCCGCACGTCCCCGGCGAACGCGTTGTCATCCGCGAAGGCCGCGTTCAGCTCGAGCTTGCGGGTGAGTTGGAACTTGAGTTGGCTCCATCCTCCCTCGGAGTCAAGGCCGCGAATGCTCGTCGTCGCGTAATACGGGTCGCCACCGAACAGAATACTTTGGCCGATGGCGCCGCCCAATCCCCCGACTGCGCGTCCCCGATAGAATTCGCCGGAGAGACTCAAACGCCGGAGGATCGGAATCTGCCAATCGGCCATGCCGGCCCACGCATCCACGTCGTGATCCCACGGCCAATCCTGCCGGCCATAATATCCGGCCACGCCAAAGCTCAACGGATGGTCGAACACTGGCCGGGACCACGCCGTGCGCATGGCATAAGCCGGCTGGCCAGAGCTTTCGCCAGCTTGCGCCGTGCGCAAGTATTGGTTGGCTGGAGGTTCCCAATCGAGATTGTCGAGAATTCCACCTTGCACCGTCAGAGTCTGCTGATCGGAAAGATCGAAACGATGTTCGACGCGAAGCTGCGGCGTCCAGCCCCACAGATTCCCAGCGTAAGCAAACGCAGGAGTGGCCAGCGAAGCAAACGATGTAGGAGAAAGCGGCGAGATGAACAGGGAGTCCTGCCCCGCAATCACCGAGGTGTGTTGCCAGTCAAGCCGCACACTGGCAGTCTGCAGGCGGACGAGGCCGAAATTGACGCCGTTGTTCGTGGCGGGAAAGCCTCCAGCAAAATCGAACTGCACATTGGCTGAACTCTTCGCGCCAGCCAACGTCGGTCCAAAAATTTCCAGGCCGATCTCGGTTTGCCGCAGGGTCGCCCCGAAACTTGCCTGAGAAGATGCACCGGGTGCAGGCGGCTGCGCATAGTCGGGCACGTCCAGGTTGTCGGATGCGCCGACATTGCGAAACGCATTCATCAACACAATTCCGGAGAGCCGGGCACGATACTTGGTAGCAGTCTCCACCTTGGTCTGGTATTGCTCGTCGATCTTCGAGCCCAACAACTGAGTGGACTCTTCGAGCTTCTGGACGCGGCTTCCGAGGTCTGCGGTTGCTGCCGTGTCAGACGGAGGGTTAGAGACTGACGCAGTCGATTCCGCCGGAGCAGAAGCAGCCGTGCCCGTATTCGTCGCAGCCGCGAGCGGAGCCAGCAGCTTCCGCGTGTCTTGCAATTCCTGCCGCAACTCCTTCATTTCGGCGCGCGACTGCGCATTCTCGGTTCGCATCTGCTCGATCACGGCGCGCAATTCGCGCACTTGTGAATCCAGTTCACGCAGCGAGTCGTCAGAGGGTTGAGATGCCGCCGCGGGCGCGCTCTCCTGCGCCAGGCTGTAGGTGCTCAATGGGACGACAGCGGCGGTCATCAAGGCGATTGTCCAAAGCGCGAGGGTCCTTGGGTTCTTCACACATCCTCCTGCGCGACATGCGGACCGTCGTGAAATCAAGAAAATGGGAACGAGGACTAAGTATCCGAATGTCGAATTGAGTTTTCAGTCACTCTATTGTTGGTTACAGACGCGCTGGTTACAGACGAAAACGGACGCGCCGTCGGCTCGTCTTCGCCGGTGTCCGGACCCTGTGAAGCGCGCCCCGGTATGGTGATCCGAAAAACTGTCCAAGCATCCGGGGTGCGTTCCATCAAAACCTGGCCACCGTGATCTTGGACGATCTTCTGCACGACCGTAAGTCCGAGCCCGGTCCCGTTCTCTTTGCCGAAGCTCACAAAGGGATGAAACAGCCGGTTCTGAATCGGTTCCGCGATGCCGGGTCCGTTGTCGGATACTTCAATCGTAACCGAAGAACTGCATCGGCCGATCGTGACTCGAACTCGGCCCTCGCCGCCGGGCGCCGCTTCACAGGCATTCAGCAGCAAGTTGTAAAGAGCGCGCTCCAACTTGCGGGGATCGAACCAAGCCAGACTCTGGCCGTCGCTGTCGATCTCGATCAACGTGCCCTGATGCCGCGGGTGCAGGCGCACCGCCTGTGCCGCCCGCTGCACAGTCTCAACCACGCTGGCATAGGTTGGGTTCAGAGATTCTCTGGTCCTGGCGAATTCGAGCAGGGAGTCGATGAGGTCGGTCATCTGATTCACGCCAGTGCGTACTTCCTGATACAGTTCCTCGCGCTGCGCGGAGGTCAGGCGGCCGTCACAAAGAAATTCAGAATTGGCGACCACGGCGGCGAGCGCGTGGCGAAGGTCGTGCGAGATGGAACTCGCCATGCGTCCGATCGTTGCCAACTGCTCGGATTCCAGCAGAGCCTGTTGGGTTTTGAGCAGGCTGGCCCGCATTCGGTCGAAAGCAGAAGTCAGTTCCGCGACTTCGTCGCTGCCCCGCGGATCAAGGGGATGGTGAAAATCTCCATGTTCCAGAGCGCGTACACCCTCCACCAGGCTGGCCAGCGGGCGCGTGAATGTGTGCGAGATCAGGAATACGAGGCCGCTGCCGACCAGAACAGCCGTGAAACCCAGCAGCAGCAGCAACCGATTCAGATTGCCGAGAAACCTGGCAGTCTGATCGTACGAACCCAGCACGGTCAATCGGACCGGGGTTTGTTGCTCGCCAGACAAATCCAGCGAGGCAGCTACAAAATTCTCTTTGCCCACTTCAACATCACGGGGCGCGCTTTGCGACGATCCGCCGGCCAATGCACGTACTCCAGGGCTCTGCACCTGAAGCGGCGTCAGGGTGGTGGCAACAATTTCATCTCCGTAAGAAAAAGCGACCTGGCTCGCCGACACCTTGCTTACCTCGTGGGCCAGCCGGTCGTCGATTTCATAGCCGATGATCAGGAAGCCGAGCAGCGGGCCCTCCGTCTTGGAACCGAAGTACACCGGCTGCACGAACGTCTGGAAAAGATGATGATCGCCATACCACCAGTGACTGGAATCCTCCTCGTTCAGGGACCGCTGGAAGTGGCTCTGCGCGGCCTCACGCGTGAAGCCGGGTGATTTTGTATGCAGGGCCACAACCTTCCCGTCGCGGTCAGCCAGCACCAGAAGGTCGCTCCCGGTCAGTGGCCACACATCTTTCGACGCGTCCTGAATCGTGGCCGGGTCATGAGCTGTAAGGATTGATCGCGTGATGGGCAGGTACGCCACCAGTTCTGCGGAGTGGGTCAGTGTGATTTCACGATCGTGCTGAAAATTCTGGAATGTGGTGACGGAATTCCGCAGATCCTGCGCGATTCCTTCCCGCACGTGGCTGCGCACGCTCTGCCGCACCACCAGCAGGCTCAATGCGGTGAGGCCGGCGGTGATGACCAGCATCGACAGGAGAAACCGGGTGCGCAGGGTCGTCCTCGGCACCAGCGCGCTTCCGGAATATCCTCTTCCCGAATATCCTCTGCCCGAAAATTCCGGGACGGTTTGCGAGACGGGTTCTGAAGATGGGGCCAAGGGATTTCAGCGAACGAACTTGTAACCCATTCCGTGTACAGTTCGGAAGTGTACCGGACTGGCTGGGTCGCGTTCCAATTTTTGGCGAAGCTTCAGGATGTGGTTGTCGACAGTGCGCGTGGAGGGATAATTCTGGTATCCCCACACTTCGTTCAGCAATTCATCCCGGCCGATCACGCGGTCCGCATTTTGCACCAGAAACTGCAGAGTCTTGAACTCTTGGGCGGTCAAGACCACGACCTTGCCATTGCGCAGGACTTCCATTTTCTTGAAGTCGATCGAGATGCCGTCGAAACTCACTAAATTGGCCGTCGGCGTTCTAGACGTGTGCCGCAACGCAGCGCGCACCCGCGCCAGCAACTCCCTGGGGCTGAACGGCTTGGTTACATAATCGTCAGCGCCCAACTCGAGCAACAGAACCTTATCGGAAACGTCGCTGGTCGCGCTCAACACGACGATCGGCAATGTAGGAGCCTGGGCCTTGACCTCCTTACACAAGTCGCCGCCGGAAAGCTTGGGCAAGCGCAGATCGAGAATAATAACCGCCGGCGGAGCAGCCTGAAAGCTCTCCAGCGCTGACTTCCCGTTGGCCTGAATCTCGACAGTGTATCCCTCGGATTCGAACAGCCGCTTCAATGCCTTCTGGACCGCAGGATCATCCTCGACCACCAGGATTTTTCCCAGCGGCCGCACAGAGTTCATTGAATCTGCTGATCCGGCTGCGCTCATCGGTGTTGCGGTTTGACCCATAATGCCATCCCCACCCCAGTCGGACCAGTGTTCTTAACCTGGCACTCAGATTGCCGGACTGTCCCCATGTGGCCCAACTGAAGCTTACAACGTTTCTGCCCACTTTCTCCGTGTTCTGCAAAGGTTTGACAAATCTTTTACATCTGCACATGCAGGCTCGGGAACTCGACGGCATGAGCCGTGCAAACAGCTTGCCCATCGTGAACCTTTCTCCGTGGCGACCACATGAGTCGCAAACTGTGTGCGCCAGGCTGCCGTAGAATAGATTCAGCTTGCCGGTTTCTGCTGAATTCGATCGCTTGCGCGTCGTCCTGGTGGACGCGCGCAACCCTCTCAATATTGGAGCCGCCGCTCGCGCAATGAGCAACTTTGGTTTTCAGCGTCTGCGCGTGGTGAATCCTTACGATGTGGCATTTGAGGGCGCGCGCTCCGCCGTGGGCGCCGCCGCCGTGCTGGCCACGGCTGAGAAGTACGAAACTGTGGCCGAAGCGGTTGCCGACTGTTCGCTGGTGGTCGGAACGACTGCCATCGGCCATCGCGACCTGCAACATTCCCTCCAGCGTCTGGAGGTTGGGGCACCCATCATTCGCGCGCATGTTGCCACCGGTCCTTGCGCTCTGCTGTTCGGGTCAGAAAAATTCGGGCTCTCCAATAAAGACATGAGCCATTGTCGCTGGCTCATGCACATCCCCACTCGCGAGGAACACGTCTCGATGAATCTGGGGCAGGCGGTGGCGATTTGCTTGTACGAATTAGTGCGTGATCCCGCCGTTGTGGCGGAGCCCGAGAAGGGAGGTCCCGCGTCCGCAGCCGAGGTAGAGCGAATTACTGAGACCTTGCTCACTGCGCTCCGGGCGAGCGGTTATCCCAAGCTGAACACTTCAGATCCTTTTCAAGCTGCGGTCCGGCGTCTGGTGCGGCGGCTTCACTTGCAAACCGGCGACGCGGAATTCCTCCTCGGCATGCTGCGGCAGATGGTTTGGAAGATGAAAAACACTAGCAATGAAGTCGCAAAGGGTGAAGACGCAAAACGCGAGGATGCGAAACGCTGACCCGCTTCGTTCAGGGATGTTTTTCTGCCGGAAACGCCTCGATGGATGTTCTTCGAAACTGAAAACGCAGCGCCCACTCACTCGGGGCCGCTTGTCCGGCGACCTGCGGCGGGTTAAATTTCCAGCCCCGTGCCGCTGCCAGCGCCCGATTCGCAAAGTATGTGCTCGGCCCCCGAGAAGCGAACTTAGCCTCTGAGACGTTGCCCGACGCATCCACCGAAACGTCGACCACCACTTTCAGCCGGCCCTGGATCGTGTTTTGTGCGCTCCGCGAAACCTCGGGCATGACCTGTCGCAACACACTGCCTCGCGCAGTGTCAGTTTGCGCGGGCTTTGCATTCGCGGCGAACGGCGCCGACGATTGCGAAGGAGGAGTCTCAGCGGGAGCTTTCGCAGGCTCAACTTCCCCAGCCGGCACCGACGGCGGATGGAACATGAACTTGCTGCCCGCCCACACGGCAAGGACGAGTGCCGCGGCAACGATGGGCACGAAAATCCATCGCTTGGAATGCGATGGTGATGGACTCGTCTCGATAACCCTGGCACGAACAGGAGCCGGAACTGGCACAGCCCGAGTTTGGGCAGCCTGCGGTTGCAGCCGGGCCAGAATGTCGCTCGCCGTGCAGCGCTGCTGCGGATCGATCTGCAGGCACCGCCGCGCGATTTCACGAATAGCTTGTGAAATCGTTTCGGGCACGACCACCGGCTCCCGTGCGAGGTTCTTAAGCCCCGGCTCGTTCTGAGTCAGGACGGCAACCAGCGTAGCGCCGAGCGACCAGATGTCTGCAGCCGGAGACAGTCCAGCGCTTACCGCCTCGGGCGCGTCGTAAACGCTGGGTGCGACAACGCCGGGTGCGCGCGCATCGCCACGCTCCCCGACCTTGCCCAGTCTGTCCGCGGAAATCTTCAGCTGGTCGTGGACCGCCATGATGTTCGAGGGCTTGATGCGGCCGTGCGCAAACCCAGACTTGTGAAGATATGCCAGAGCTTCGGCCGTAGGCCCCAGCATCGCGGAGGCCTCGTCCGGAGTCAGCGGCCGCAGCGGAAGAATCTCTGCCAGATTTTCTTCGGCATACTCCATGACGACATAGAGCATCCGCGTCTCGTCGATCTGGCAGCGCCCGAATTCAAACAACCGAATCAGGTGGGGATGGGAGAGCTTCGCCGCTTCGGCCCAACGGGAAAACTGCTCGGCTTCGCGGGAGTCCGCCGGAACGAGCTTGATGGCGGCCTTCTGCGGTCCGCCGCCGGTCCGCTCCGTGAGAAATACAGCGCTGTGATCTGAGCCTCCCAGCCATTGCCGCAGCGGGAACTTTCCATTAGCTACACGGCCTTCCCAGTTTTTCCAGCGTTCGCTCGGAGTGCTCATAGGCCAAGACTTGGCGAAGCGCTATTCTATTCCAGCAGCGCCCTTGGCGCTCCTGAAATTGCGTGGAAAGGGCCATCTTCGGCGAAAACTAGCGCCCCGCCAGTCTCGCGATAAGCGCCTGGGAATATGTTAAATTGAAAGCAAGGCGGGCGCGTAGCTCAGTTGGTAGAGCAATGCCCTTTTAAGGCATGGGTCGCAGGTTCGAATCCTGCCGCGCTCACCAGTCGCTCCGGAAATCTCGCCGGAAGCATCATCTGATTAGCCTGCTCCAACTTCCTTCTGTTCAACCAAGAGGTCGCACCA
>Ga0209420_1000082_pt1 | contig 60095 bp, 54 predicted proteins | sample BlaSpr_A8_OM1_O1_FD_187972 | JGI IMG/M metagenome (GOLD analysis project Ga0209420, IMG submission 187972) | Forest soil microbial communities from Thunder Bay, Ontario, Canada - Black Spruce, Ontario site 2_A8_OM1_O1 (SPAdes) (version 2) | ecosystem: Environmental > Terrestrial > Soil > Boreal... | reverse complement strand
AACTTCTCTAACTCGAACTTCTGTGATTCGAGCATGTCTGATTCGGGCTGTCCTGGTTCGAGCCTTCCAGATTCGCTACGCCAGCCCCAGTTGCGCCATAGGGGCTGGGATTCTAGCGGCGGTCGCTATGTCCCCGCCGTTGATGGCACAGCAACCGGCGAACAGCGGCGTTGCGTCGGCCGCGACTGTTACCTTTACCCTGGACTTTCCCCAGTCCAATCCTGAGCACTACTCAATCGCTATCGACACATCGGGACATGCTCGCTACGAGTGCACAGGGAAGGTAGCGGAGGATTCCGACGAGGAAGCCTACCAGGCGCAGTTTCAGGTGTCGGCGGGAAACCGCGAGCGGATCTTCTCCCTGGCGAAACAGGCGCGCTACTTCGCTGGAGCGGCTGACTCGGGCAAGGGCAAGCTGGCTTTCACCGGTACGAAGGTGCTCAGCTATCAGGATGGCCAGCGTTCCAACACCGCGCGCTACAACTATTCGAACCTGGCATCGGTGCAGCAGTTGACCACTCTTTTCCAAAGCATGGCGGCCACGCTGGAATATGGACGACGGCTGGCTTATTACCACCGCTACCAGAAGCTGGCGCTCGACGATGAATTGAAACGCATGGAGACGCAGGCCAGGGATAACGAACTGAACGAGCTACAAGGCGTTGCGCCTGTGCTGCAGGAGATTCTTGAAGACTCTTCCGTGATGAATGTGGTACGGGCGCGAGCGAAAGAGTTGATCGAGATGGGGAGTGGCGTCGCGGGGCACTGACGATGGGTGAAATCGCCAGATTTCGTCAGTTGTCGGGCCGCACCTACTCTTCTAACTCGCTTTCTTCCGGCGCATCGGTGGGGCTCGCAAACTCCATGCGATAGCCGTCGGGATCGGTAACCGGCACAACCCACAAACGGTTTCCCACATAGGGGCGTTTCCGCGTCTGAACTCCGCGCGATTTGAACTCGCGATAAAGGGCGAGCGCGTCTTCGCACGTGAAGGAGACCGAAGCACCTGTCCCAAGCGTTTCCTTCGGCCGATCTTCCGGCCGGAACTCCTGAAGCATGATCGCGGCGTCGCCAAGCTGAAGGCAGCACCAGCGAATTTTCCCATCGGGATGGTCTTCGGCGCGATCGGGAATCCAGTAGTTCTTCATTTTGAACCCAAGCCCATCCACATAGAACCGTAGAGAAGATTCCATGTTGGTGACGCCGAAAAACGGCACAGCTTGCTTGACGTTCACGCTCGTGACGGTCGCAACGGCCATAATTCACCTCACAAACAACCCTCACTTATAGTAGCAATGGAAGCCAATTGGTGAGAAATCACCACAGCGCTCATTGACCGGCGGATCGCGCTTTCGGCCGTCGTGGCTCTTTGGCACAGATTTATGAATGACGAATCAGTGATCCGCTGGAGAGCGCTTCAAGACGCCAGGTCCCCGGGCCGGAGTAGCAAGAGAATTCTCAGGTCGATGATGGCGTGCAGTGCCATGGGCAGCCACAGGCTTCCTGTAGCGAGAAAGATGACCGCCATAACCGCTCCCAGCAGAGCTGTAGCGATGATCCCGGATAATCCTTGGTAGCCGTGTCCCAGCCCGAAGGAAACGCTGGCAATCGCTAACGCGATCCAAAGGCCGGCGTGCCAGGGCCCGTTGGAAAGATATCTGATCAGAAATCCGCGATATAAAACCTCTTCACAAATGCCTGCCGTCACCGATACCAGGACGAACCAGGCGCGCTCTTCCTGGGTTACGGGAAGGATGAAAGCCAAGCGCTGAAAGGCCCGCAAAATTTTCTCGCGTGCGGTTGCGCTGCGGCGGACTAGAACCACTTGCAGCAGGGAAGCAACCGCAAACGCGATGGCGAATCCCCAGGCAAAAGACGCTCCTATCTTTTGCTGAGTGGTTTCGCGGACGGCTGGCCAAATGAAGAAAACGCTGAATCGCAGGGTGATCCAGGCAACGATGGCGGCGGTCCAGAGGATCAGCAAAATTCTCTGATACGACAAGACTTTCCTGCGTGGATTTGTGCTGGTCTTCAGCGCCCGGGTTTCGAAAAAATCCCACACGGGAACGCCAATGAATAAGAACAGGGCCAGAGCGTGCTGGAGAGGAATCATGGCAGCAATGTACGGCAATCAACAATCGGCAAAATGATGTGGTCTTGAGAACTCTACCAGACGACCACGCCGGCATAGCCCACGACCAGGTCGCGGTCACCGGACACGTCGCCCGAGGTTGCGTATTTCACCAGTTCAGCCGAGGTTGCGCCCAGCTTTCTGGCGGCGGTCAGCATGGCAACGGCGGGACCGAACCCGCACATGCTGACATTTTGTTGCGTGACCACGTCGTAGAGCGCGCGGGCGTTGAGGGCGAGGATGGGTTCGATCGCGCTGTGGTCCTTCACACGCGTGATGGCGTCGGATTCGTAATGATTCATGTCGCTGGAGGCTACGATCAGAACGGGATTGTTCTGGGCTGCAATAACGTCCGCAATGGCTTCACCTAATTGCTCGAGGGCTTCAAACTGGTGGGTTCCGACAGCGATAGGAACGAACTTAAGTTGAGGTTGGCGCGCTTGCAGGAAAGGCAGCTCGACTTCAGCGGCGTGCTCGTTGCGGTGGGCAGACGAGTCTTCGTGCAGAAGCGGGCAGCACCGTTTTAGAGCAGCGGCGAATGAATGGTCGATGGCGACCGTACCGAGCGGCGTCTCCCAGGCGCCTTCGCTCATGATAGCCAGGGCGTGACCTATGCCGGTGTGGTTGGGGCACAGCACGAGGCAGAGTTGCGGAATCTCTAACTCCGCAAATACTGCGCCTGCCACGTGGCCGGAATACATGTAGCCGGCGTGGGGGACAATGCAGCCCACGGCTAGCACTGGTTCTCGCTGCGGAGTCGACGTGAGGTAAGAGCGCACTTCCTCGCGCAAAAGTTCCGGAGCTCGGGGATAGAATCTTCCGGCGACCGCTGGATGGCGAACTGGGGTCGCGGTCATTGGATCTCCTAGTGTGAAAACCTGGTGCGAAAACAATGCTACGAGCCGTCGTGGTTGTCGCGCAAGGCGTGAAACAGGGCAGCGCTTTCTTCCAGAGTCAAAGTTTCGGCGCGGGCAGTGGGTTTCACTCGGGCCTGGGCTAAGGCTGCGCGCAGACGAGGCTCGGGGTAGTCGGACTTGAGGTTATTCCACAGGGTTTTGCGCTTTTGTCCGAAGGAGAGCTTGAGGAAGTCGATGAAGCCGTCTTTTATTTGGCCATCTTTCATAGCACCATCCCCGTCGAGCCCCAGTTCTTTTTGTCTTGGCGCGACCGTGAGGCGCAGCGCGGTGGAATGCACTTTGGGCGGTGGGGAAAATGCTGTGGGTGGCAGGGTAAAGAGCTTTTCGACGCGGGCGTAGAGCTGTGCGGTGGCCGAGAGCAGGCCATAATCGCGGCTGCCGGGCTCGGCGGCGATACGATCCGCTACTTCGCGCTGCACGAGGATGACGATCGTCTCAAAGTATTTGGAGTAGTCGAACAGGCGCAGCAGAATGTCGGAAGTGATGTAGTAAGGAAGATTGCCGATGACCTTTGCGGGCTCGGGGCGGAATTCGATGCCGGGACGGCGCAGGCCGGGTTTGGGTCCGAACAGCGAATCGAAGTCGATGGAGAGAATGTCGGCCTCGATGACTTCGACGTTAGGGAACATGCCGAAGCGGAGGCGCAGTTGCGCGGCTAAGACGCGGTCGAGTTCGACGGCGATGAGGCGGCGGACGCGCTTGGCCAGCAGGGAAGTGAGAATGCCGCGTCCGGGGCCGATTTCTAGCACGGTGGTTTGCGATACATCGCCGAGGGCGTCGACGAGCTGCGCGGCGAAACTGTCGCTGGCGAGGAAATGCTGTCCCAACTTGGGCTTATGTTGAGGACGACGCGTGGACACAACCTTCGGCACGTTGACCCTCTTTTCCTCGGGCATATAGACTGGCTATGTCCCGCAACAGATATTCCATCATAACGTGTGCCCGCGAAAAGCGGGTTTCCCTGGAGGGGTTCATGCATATTGCGCTTGCGGCTTCGGAATGCGTGCCGTTTTCGAAAACCGGCGGATTGGCCGACGTGGTGGGTGCGTTGCCCCGTGCGCTGGCGGCGCTCGGCCACCAAGTTAGTGTGTATCTGCCTCGTTACCGGCAGACCAAACTGACAGAACCGGCGGCCGTGGTGCGCAGTATCACGATTCCTTTCGATGACAAGTACCGCTTTGCCTCGGTGGTGGCGGGTGGAAGCCAGTCCGGAGTGCGCTTTTATTTTGTCGACTGTCCGGAGTACTTCGATCGCGATGCGCTGTATGGCACGCCCGCGGGCGATTATCCCGATAACGCTGAGCGCTTCGCACTATTCTCACGTGCCGTGCTGGAGGCGACGAAAATTCTGGGCGTACCGCAGATTTTTCATTGTCACGACTGGCAGTCGGCACTGGTCCCGGTATTGCTGCGAACGGTCTATGCTGAGGATCCGGCGTTCCGCGACGTGGGAACGGTGTTTACCATCCACAACATCGGCTACCAGGGACTTTTCCCGCCGGAGACTTTGCCGCTGCTGATGCTGCCCTGGGACCTGTTCACCATGTCGAAGATGGAATTCTTTGGGCAGGTGAACTTTCTGAAAGGTGCGCTTACCTTTTCCGACTTCGTCACGACGGTGAGCCGGAAGTACAGCCAGGAAATTCAGACCGCCGAATATGGATTTGGACTGGAGGGCGTGCTGCGCGACCGCGCGGCTACGGTCACCGGCATTTTGAACGGTGTGGATTATGACGAGTGGAGCCCGCAGCCGGATAAGTTCATTGCGGCGAAGTACTCGCCTCAGGATTTATCTGGCAAGGCCCAGTGCAAGCAGGATCTGTTGACGGCGTTTGGGGTTAAGAACGCCGATGCGAAGATTCCGGTGATCGGCATTGTGTCGCGCTTTGCTGCGCAGAAGGGGTTTGACCTGATTGCACAGATCATGGACCGGCTGGCGCGCGAAGAGATGATTGTGGTCGCCTTGGGCGCTGGGGATAAGCAGTATGAAGAAATGTTTGTCCGGCTGAACAAGCAGTTCCCCAACAAGATCGCGGTGAAGGTGGCTTACGATAATGCCATCGCACATAAAATTGAAGCCGGTTCTGACATGTTCTTAATGCCTTCGAAATATGAACCTTGCGGGCTGAACCAGATCTACAGCTTGAAGTATGGCACGGTGCCGATTGTTCGGGCTACCGGCGGACTCGACGATACGATTGAGCCTTGGGACGCGCGCTCCGGCAAAGGCACAGGCTTCAAGTTTACGGAATATAACGGCGAGTCTCTGCTGCTGACCATCAAGCACGCGCTACAGGCTTTCCGCGATCAGACTTCATGGCAGGTGTTGATGCGTAACGGCATGAACAAAGATTTTTCCTGGAACGCTTCGGCTCGCGAGTATGGGAAGATCTATGAGCGGGTGAAGCAGATGCGCGGGGTGGCGCCGGTGCAGGAGAAGGTGCTGGTGTAAGGAAACCCCTGGCCTTGTCGTCCCGAGCGAAGCGAGGGATCCTTGTTTCTGCTTGCGCCAGCAGGTTGTGGCGACGCAAGCAAGAACCAAGATCCCTCGCTTCGCTCGGAATGACAACATTTCGTTCATTGACAAACTTGACGAGGGACAGCACCGTCAACCTGGCTGGTATAGTCCGCTCATGGCCGTCACATCTCAGCTGCCGGCTTTCGCCGCACCATCTTTCACGTCGATGCGGACGCCTTCTTTGTCTCGGTAGAGAAGTCGTACCGATGGCGATGCTTCAAGATTCGATATCCTCGCTGATATCTCTCAATGCCTACGAAACGCCAATAGGGCATATCCCAAGGTGGTCCCGAGTGCGCCGTACACGCCCGCGTTCAGGGGAGCAAGCAGGAAAAAGATGCCCACGGGCGAGGGATCGATCGTCATCTTCACGAAATACATGGGACACAGCGAAAGCACCACTTGGGGATCGAGATTCCAGCGGTGCGGAGCGAGATAGGCGACGAGCGCCAGAACATAAGAAATTGCCGCGAAGCCACCGAGCAGCCTGAGGGGCGCTGAAAACAACTGGTCATCGTCCCGATCTTTCTTGCATGCTTTCGCGATCCACGAGCGGGGCAGCACCCCAACGGTGACGCTGAAACCGCCCACCAGCGCCAGGGCAACCACAAATAGGATCCATTCGCTCTGAACCGGCAGGTCCTCGCCCCGAAACATCACGTAAGGAACTGCTGTGAAGAGCGAAATCAGTCCGCAAAGAAGAAACGCGATGCGAGCTATAATCCTGATAGCGCGTCCGGGCATCAGGCGGATTCTAACAGCGGTTCCGGGTGTGCGCGCGCCGATTGCTCTGGCAGGACCGGTGCACGAGCAACTGCTAGAATTCTTCCAGCATGGCTGCTTCCCACCAGCCCGCATTCGCCCGCACCATCTTCCACGTCGACATGGACGCCTTCTTTGTCTCGGTGGAAGAACTCTATGATCCCTCGCTGAAAGGTAAAGCTGTCGTCGTTGGAGGGCAGCGCAACGAGCGCGGGGTGGTTTCGGCGGCATCGTATGAGGCGCGGAAGTTTGGAGTGCATTCGGCGCTGCCGTTGCGGACCGCGGCGAAGCTTTGTCCGCATGCCATTTTTGTCGATGGGCATCCCGAGCGCTACCGGGAATGCTCGGAAAAAGTCTACACCGTGCTGACGAGTTTCTCTCCTCAAGTGGAGATGGCTTCGATCGACGAAGCCTACCTCGACATGACGGGAACGGCGCGGTTGCATGGACCGCCGCTGAAAGCTGCGCACAAGCTGCATCAGCGGATGAAGGAAGAGACGCGGCTGAATTGTTCGATCGGTATTGGATCGTCGCGGTTGATTGCTAAGGTTTCATCCGCGCAGGCGAAACCTAACGGAGTGCTGTGGATTGTGCCGGGAGAAGAACCGAAATTCCTTGCGCCCCTCGATGTGCGGGAGATTCCTGGCGTGGGCAAGGTGATGGAGAGACATCTGCACGAGTTGGGTATCAAGAAAGTAGGAGACCTGGCGCGGCTGGAAGAAGCAGAACTAGAAGAACGGTTCGGCAAGTGGGGATTGGCGCTGGCCGGGAAAGCGCGCGGCGAAGATGCTGGTGGATGGTTCGACAGCGAAGTCGGCGCCGACACTGAAGCCAAGTCCATCAGCCACGAACATACCTTTAACGACGACACGGCGGATATGAACCAGCTTGCGGCTACGCTGATGCGGCTCTCCGAGATGGTGGGGCGGCGCTTGCGGGAGGCGAAGGTGCACGCGCGCACCATTCAACTCAAGCTGCGTTACAAAGACTTCACCACCATTACGCGCGCTCACTCCTTGCCCGCGCCGACTCAGCTTGATGTTGAAATCTTTGAGCAGGTGCGCTCGCTGTTTCGCAACAACTGGAAGGCGGGGAGGGAAGTCCGGCTGCTGGGAGTGCAGGCATCGTCATTCGAGGCGCAGGCGGAGCAGATCAATCTGCTTGAGGGTGGACGGCAGCAGCGCTGGAAAGATGCGCTGGCTGCCGCTGACCGGCTGCGCGACAAGTTCGGCGAGTCCAGTGTGACCCTGGCGGCCGGGATGCGCGGACGGTTCCGCGAACGCACCCACGAAAACCCCGCCGGGCTGCCAGGCCAAGGCAAGGCAAAAACGGAATAAACAGCCGGCTTGAAGGTGGGAAGTTGACCTCCCCGCCAATGGCGCACTAAGATTCCACGTCACTCCCAACCCGCAGTCAGGAACTCAATATGCGAAAGCTTCTTCAGGGAATCTCCGGCCTCGTCGTCTTTTCCTTCCTTCTTGTCGAACCGTATTTGCCAACTGCTGTCGCGCAAACTAATCCACCGCTCTTGCTGCGCTTCCCAACGTTGAGCAAGACAAAGATCGTCTTCAACTACGGTGACGATCTTTGGATCGTGAGCCGCGAAGGCGGCGATGCGAGCCGGCTCACTTCCGGAATTGGGGTGGAGGATCTACCCGCTTTTTCTCCCGATGGCACAATGATTGCTTTTACCGGCGACTATGACGGGAGCCGCAACGTGTATGTGGTTGCCTCGACCGGAGGAGTGCCGCAGCGGCTGACCTTTCATCCGTCGGAAGAAAGCGTCCTTGGCTGGACGCCTGATGGCAGGAACATTTTGTTCGCCTCGTGGGGAGGCAGTTTTCGGCACTTCGAAGACCAGTTCTACACCGTGCCAGTGGAGGGTGGCTTTCCCACCAAGCTGCCTATTCCGATTGGCGAAGAGGCGTCGTTCTCGCCCGACGGCACGCGGCTGGCTTATGTGCCGCATACGCAATGGGAGAAGGCTTGGAAGCGTTACCACGGGGGACAAACGACGCCCATCTGGGTCGCCGATCTGAAAGACTCCAGCGTGGTGAAGGTTCCGCGCGACAACTCGAATGATCACTATCCCATGTGGGTGGGCGATACGATTTATTTTCTTTCTGACCGCAACGGTCCGGTGAGTTTGTTTGCGTATGACACGAAGAGCAAGCAAGTGTCGGAAGCTCTGCACAGCGATGGCCTGGACTTCAAGACCGCCTCGGCGGGGCCGGATGCTATCGTGATGGAGCAGTTCGGGGCGATCAAGCTCTATGACCTGAATACGCGGAAGGCGAAAAATATTTCGATCCAGGTGAAGGGCGATCTGGAAGCCGTGCGTCCGCACTTCGCCAAGATCGACCCCAAGCGCATTCAGAATTTTGGGATTTCCCCCACAGGCGCGCGGGCTGTGTTTGAGGCCTGGGGAGAGATTTTCACGGTGCCCACGGATAAAGGCGATATCCGTAATCTGACGCGGACGCCGGCAGTAGCCGATCGCGATCCCGCATGGTCGCCGGACGGAAAGTCGATCGCGTATTTTTCCGATGATTCTGGCGAATATGAATTATGCATACGTGGACAGAACGGCCTGGGCGAAGTACGGCACATCAATCTGGGCAATCCACCGTCTTTTTTTTACTACCCCACTTGGTCCCCCGACAGCAAGAAGATTGCCTACTCCGATAAGCGCCTGAATCTGTGGTATGTCGATCTCGACAAGCCCCAGCCGAAGCTGGTTGATACCGATTACTTCGGCGGCTTCGGTCCCACGCAGCTTAGCCAGACTTGGAGTCCGGACAATAAGTGGATCGCGTATACCAGGCAACTGACCAGCGGACTACACGCCGCATTTGTATACTCGCTCGATCAGGGCAAGGCGTTTCAGATTACGGATGGCATGAGCGATGCGCTGTATCCCAGCTTCGACAGGAATGGGAAGTATCTTTACTTCACCGCATCAACCGACGTCGCGCTTTCCACGGCGGGGCTCGACATGTCGAGCGAAGAGCACCGGGTCTCGCGCAGTGCCTATGTCGCGGTGCTGAGCAAGGATTTGCCATCACCGCTTGCGCCGGAAAGCGATGAGGAGAAAATCGGCGCGGGCGACAAGGACAAGTCTTCCGAGAAGGAGAAGGATAAAGGCAAAGCGAGCGACAGGGCTGCCGCTGACAAAGATGGGCCCAAGGATGGCAAAGACAACAAGGACAAGGACAAAAACAAAGACAAAGACAAAGAAAAAAAAGAAGAGCCTGTCGTCGTCAAGATTGACCTCGACGGGATCAGCCAGCGCATTCTAGCCCTGCCAATTCCGGCCAAGAATTACGTCAATATGCTTTCGGGGAAATCAGGCATCCTGTTCTTGTCCGAAGGTCCCACGGTGGTTACCGAGGAAGACCAGCAGAACCTACCCCAGACAATCCAGAAGTTTGATTTGAGCAAGCGCAAGGTGGACAAGTGGATCGAGGAAGTCAACGATTATGCAGTTTCGTTTGACGGTGAAAAGATCCTTTACCGCAAGGGTGAGGCGTGGGCGACGGCATCGGCCGACGAAGCGCCCAGTGTCGGCGGACCGCCTAAACCTGGTCTCGGCCCGCTCAAACTGGAAGGCTGGGAGGTTTATGTGGAGCCCCGGGCGATGTGGAGGCAGATCTATGACGAGACCTGGCGCATCGAGCGTGATTTTTTTTACGATCCGCACTACCACGGTCTTGATCTCGACAAAGTGAAGAAGAAATACGAGCCGTATCTTGACGGAATCGCCTCCCGTGCGGAACTCACTTATCTATTCCAGGAGTGCCTCGGTGAAATGACGGTGGGGCACATGTTCGTCGGCGGAGGAGAGGTGCCGGAGCCGAAGAAGTTGAAAGGCGGACTGCTGGGCGCTGACTATGGCCTGGAGAACGGGCGCTATCGCATCGCGAGGGTGTATGACGGTGAAAACTGGAATCCAGACTTGCAGGCGCCCCTGACGCAACCTGGGGTCAACGCCAAAGTTGGCGACTACATTCTAGCGGTGAACGGACGCGACCTGCACTCCAAGGACAATATCTACAGCTTCTTCGAGGAAACCGCCGGGAAGCAGATGGTGTTGAAGATCGGCGCAAACCCCGACGGCCAAGATTCGCGCGATGTTACGGTCGTGCCGGTGGAGAGCGAGGAGAATCTCCGGCAACTGGCGTGGATGGAAAGCAATCGACGCAGGGTGGACGAAGAAACCGGAGGGCGGGTCGCCTACGTTTACGTGCCCAACACTGGAGGCGGCGGTTACACCAGCTTCAATCGTTACTTCTTCTCGCAGGTAGGCAAAGAGGCGGTGATCATAGACGAACGCTTTAACGAAGGCGGCCAACTCGCCGATTACATCATCGACTATCTGCGGCGGCCCATCATGAGCAAGGTGGTTACGCGGGAAGGGCATGACTGGTCGAGTCCGTCAGAGGCGATATTCGGACCGAAAGTGATGATCATCAACGAAATGTCTGGTTCGGGCGGCGATGCGCTGCCGTGGTACTTCCGGAAGGCTGGGCTGGGGCCGCTGGTCGGCGAGAGAACCTGGGGCGGGCTGGTGGGGATTGGCGGATACCCGCAGCTGATCGACGGAGGCAACGTCACCGCGCCGCGAGCTGCTATTTACGGCCTAAAAGGTGAGTGGGAAGTAGAGAATCATGGCGTGGCTCCAGACATTGAAGTAGATCTTGATCCCGCCGCATATCGGCTTGGACACGATGCGCAACTGGATAAGGCAATCGAGGTCGTGATGCAGCAACTGAAGGAGCATCCCGTCCCGGAGTTCCAACGGCCGGCGTATCCGAATTATCACGAGAAGGATGGGTTGGGGGTGAAGTAGGCGCAACTAGCGAGCCTCGCAACAAAAACGAAGGCCGGGTATCCCGGAAGGTGATTCCGGCGGGTTATCACTGATGGACTTCTGTGCGGTCAGCGTTCACGTCGGCATACTTGGGCGTTCCACAATGGATGCATTTGGTAGCCATCTGCCAGAATGATAGGCCCTTGACATAAAACCTCTTGCCGCATCGAGGACACTTCAGTTCGTGGGTAATTATCACCATAACTATTACAAGGCCCATCCAGCCAAAAATCAGAAAAAGCACACCGCGTGACTCCATACCGACCTCTCCAAACGCGATAAGGGCAGCAGTCGGAAATAAGTAAAAAAGCAATCCAGGGGGTCTACCCGCCTCAGTATGCGGAACCGCTTCCATGGATCGCTGTTAGTCATTTGCCGTCAGTGTAGCCCAACAGGAGCATGCGCGGCGATTTTGGCTCCCCTGGGAGACGCGAGACTGGTTTTGAGCACCAGGTCCAGTAGAAACCACAATTGGATACAAAAACGAAGGCCGGGTATCCCGGAAGGTGATTCCGGATCCCGGCCTGCGTCTTATTACAACTTGGACTGTAGCGCCTCAGTCTCGGCGGCAACGCCGGCGAGAGGCCAGCGCTACAGGTAGAGCTTGTTAGTTACCCGAGTTTGAGTTGGCGGCAGCGGTAGCCGGTGCGGCGCTCGGTGTTGAGGCGCCGTAGCGTGCTAACCGCGGATAGAAAGGCGTGACTTCAAACGGCATCTTGTCACGCGCCGAGGTGATGGCGACCGGAGCCGTCTTCACCATCTCCGCCTTGTCGTCCCAGGGATTGATCTTGACGCGTCCCCCCAGCGGCAGAGCGGCAACCTGATCGAGTTTGTTGTTGTCGAGCGCCGGACCTTTGGTGTCTAGAGCCGACAGGCGCGTGATGGTTCCGTTCTCCTGCAGCGAATTGCCCAGGTGCGTGGTCAAAAGAGCGCTGAGCTGAGGAGTGCGGGCCTGGAGCGCTTTCAGGAACAGGCCGACGTTGTCGAGTTTCTGCGCGTACGGCGAGTTATTCAGCAACTCGATCGCTTTCTTGTCGGCGGCGGCTTCTTCTTCAGGAATGTGCTTGAAGCCAAGGTTGTTGTAGGTGGAATCGTCGGAGAACAGCATGCGGTCGTTGAACGCATACTTGCTGCCGAGATTGTGGCCGAGCACGATGTGCGCCAGTTCATGCGAGAGCACAGCCGCGAGGCTGGCCTCGTCGGGAAGCACGTCGATCAATCCGCGGCTGATCACGATGGTGTTGCCGACGCTAAAGGTTTCGAGCGGTGCCGTGAGCAGCACGCGAGTGCGTACCGGCCGCGGCAGATCGATGTTGTTAGTGACTTCCAGGTTGTTGACCACGGTCTGAAGAATGTGGTCGACGTCGCCTTCGGGCGCCAGCAAGCCGGCGCGCGTGAGGCGTTCAATGACGTTGTCTTCCGCCTGCTGCTGCCATTCCCGCTCAGCCTGCAGCGGAGAAGCATCCTGCGTGGTGGCAGTTTCATCCTTCACGCTGTCCACACGAATCTGCGTGAGTTCGTCGTCTTTATCGCCTCGCTTGAGGTCATAGCCCCAGATGCGGGTCTGGGCTTTGAAGGCCAGCTTGTTCTTCACGCCAGCGCTGAAGTCGCCTTCTTCGCTGTAGATGTAAGCGGGTACCCAGTAGCCCGGAATCAGGTTCAGGCGCCAGCTATCCATGTGGAAGAAGTAGGAATTCCGCGGAGCCGGAGCGTAGGTGCCGTTCAGGCGCACGATGTTGAAATCCTGGTCTTCGACCCATACGCGGCCGAGGAAGCGCCCTCCCTTGCCGGAGCTCTTGGCTTCCTTCTTGGGCGTGACGTCAAATACGAGGCAACGGATGTCGCCGAGAAATTCGCGGCGGATGTAATGAAACTCATAGTGCGAGCGGTCAAAGTCCGTGCGATCGGCATAGACCATCCAGGAGAAGCCGGTGGGCTCGTACTGGACCTTGTAGAGCTTGTGGAAGCCGCCCAGCAGGCGCGTCTCCATGCCCTGCATGCCGACGCCCTTATCCTGGTCCTTCAGATAGTCCTTGCGGTCGACCTGGACGCCCATATCCATCCGGCCGAGGAAATAGTGGTCACCGCTAGGCACCGGGCCGAGCTGAGGATCGGCGGTCAGGTCCTGCAGATAGGTCTCAACCACTGGAGTGCGGTTGGAGAGCGCCTTCATGAGCGCGTGTTCACGCTCGATGAAGCGATCCACAACCTGATCCATGGTGGTGGGTGCAGGCAGGGCCGAAGGCGTTGGCGCCGGAGCACTCCCCTGTTGAGACTGCGATGTTTGTGCCTGAGCCGCCGCGGCCGATTGTGCGTCGGCTTGGGCCGGAGCCGAAGCTGTGGCATCGGAAGATGACGGCGTGGGCGAGGCCTGCGTCGTTGCGGCAGCGTTGGGCTGCGCCGAGGGTTGAGACTCCGACGGCTGCTGCGCGGCAGCGCTCACCGAGACCAGCAGTGCGGCTGTGAACATCCATTTCCAAGTACGCATGACTCTTCTCTCCAAGGTTTCTTCTGAACCGATTATTTCGTGAACCGATTTCCTATTTCCTCGATTCGTCTCGCACCTTCAGGGCGACGAAGCGAATCTTCTAACTTAAAGTCTGCCGAACACCCGCACTTTTAGTACGCCATCTGAAACGTCACATGCACGATGGCTGTCGAATCCACCGGCTGCCCCATACGGAGAGCCGGCTTAAAGCGCATCTTATTAGCTGCCGCAACGGCGGCTTCATCCAGGCCGTGACCCAGCCCCCGCACCACACGATTCACGTGCAGCGATCCGTTGGCGCCGAACATCACTTCGAGAAGAACTTCGCCTTCCAGCTTCAAGCTGCGAGCTTCATCTGTATAAACCGGGTTGGGCTTGAAGGTGATTTCCACCGGCGTGGTTGCCGGGCCGGAACCTGCCTGCGCGATCTTTGGTCCGCCGTGCACCACCTGCTCTGAACCGAATCCTCCGGTCGAAACGCCGGCTCCGTTGCTGCGGCCGTCGCCCTTGCCTCCATTCGCGATTCCGCTACCGAAATCGGCGCTGGCTACGGTTCCTTTAATACCTTTTGCGCCGCCTGATCCGTTGCCCTGTCCAGGACCTGCGGGCATGTCAAATGAACCGGCCTGAGCGGCATATAGCTTGGCGTTTGGCTTGCCTGTCCCTTTCAAACCATTGTCGTCGCCGAAACCTCCGGTCTGCACCTTCTGCACCGCTACATTGACCGTGGGAGCCACCGAGCTGCCGGCGAAGTCACCAGTGTGTAGAAGTTGCGGACGCGCTCCACCTGCAGCGGCCATTTTTAGCTGCGGAGCGGCGAACGTGTTCACCACTACTTTCGGCGCCTCCACCGGTTGCGGAGCAATCATGTGACGAACTTCACGAGGTACGATCAGCTTGGGCTGTTCGAAAACCGGCGCGCGAGGGAGCAGTTTCGGCCTCACCAGCGGCTTCACCACCTTGATCGGCGCTGGCTCAGGCCTCAAAGCGGGAAGCGGAATCAATTCGGTAACGCGGTACTCTTTCAACGAAATCCTGTCCGGAAACAAAAGCCCGATGTTGATCAGGAGCAAAAGCATGACCACCATGAACGTATAGCTGGCGACCAGCGCACGCTTGTCGATCTTGCGCTCCGGGAGAATGCCGAGCTGAAAACTGCTTTGATATGTAGCCATGTATTAACTCCAAGGGGACCCTGGCCGAGGGAGCGACCGGGACTGGAGTTTTCAAGATAGGGGAAAAGGGACAGGGGGTAAACGTGTCCACGGCTCTTGACCTAAGGTAACCAGCTGAAGTGGCTATGGGACTCTTTCCAAAATGGATCAAGGGAGCGGGGTAGAGCTAGAGCTTAACGGTGCACTATGACCCTATCTGCGCCCGACGCTGCCTGCGAAACCAGGAGAAAACCGGCAAGAAACGGGAAGGGCACAAGTTCCACCAGCGCGTAAGCCTAGGGATCGGGAAGGGCACGAGTTCACTCGTGCCAATCAGCCCCTGCCCGTGTGGAGCGGACACTCCTGTCCGCTGCTTTTGATCTTGATCTTGGATGTTGCAGGAACATGCACGGACCCTTGAAATGCAGTGGAAGAGCGGCGCTTCCAGGGCCGCGTAAAGCGCCCTCATAAGAACGCGGCTTCAGCCGCTGAGGCCTCGCAGGGGAAAGTCCCGCCAGTTCCCAGATTCCCACAGAGGTGACTGCCTCGAGGCAATCAGCTTCTCTGGCTCCGATCGGATGGACAATGTTTTGAAAGATCACAGCCAGCCCAGCAAATGGTTTACATTTGTTAGTGAGTGTCTCTGCTCATGTGCCAGAAGCCACAAAACGTAATCGTGGACAACTGCGCAGCGGATCGCCTAGCGGAACCCGGAGTAAACCCGGTCACAGATTTCGAAGACACAGAATTCCGCCTGACGTATACGCCCGACCTCCAGCTGGAATATGAACGGGCCTTGACAGCTTCTGCGCGAACGTCGCAAAAGGCTCGCACCTTGATTGAGCAGATGCTCAAGGCCGGGAGCCTTATCGGCTTCTTCGGGTTTGGCGACGGCCCATGCTGTGGCTTCGGTCAAGGTGTGTGGATCGGAAAAGATCAATCCGACATGATCGCATCTGTCAAAGTGGAGAACAATGCCCGCGGATTGCCAAGAAAACGAACCGACGCCCATTTGGTTGCGCTCGCACGGGACGCAATTGTAATTACCGCTAATACCGAAGAGTCGCATTGGACACGTTCCCCAACAGGCAGTGGGCTGGCAATACAATGGAGAGACCTTAAGAACGTCCTGCAACACCAGCCAAATCTCGCCGTGGCCATACGCCACCTGCTCACAGTAAGACGTTCTGCAGCTGCTCCGGCCATCCCTAATTAGGGCAAGGATATACTTGCCTCGCTCACCTTTTGCGACGGTACTATTCTCCCAGAGTAAAAATGTCTCCCCCATTCTTATCTCGTAGCTGGCGAAATCTCAAAGACGGCTTGGACCGTCACACATTCTCGGTTTATTGGCTCGCCTTCAAAGAAAAAGGATGGGAAGTTTTTTGGGCCCTACTTTGCTAGGCGTGGTATTTGGCATTTATACGCTGTGGCATAGTCCAGCCTTGCCGCGGTTCTTATTTGGCGGGTCAATCATATTCGTCTGATACCGAAGTTGGGTATAGGTGAGATCAATATGAAGTACTCCGGCGTAGGTCCTGATCATCCTGCTAAAAAGAGGCGATACGTTCAGGTGCTCGTTAAGTGCGAGACGGAAGGCCCGATTAAGGATTGCGGAGGGCAACTCCTTCGTATTTCCAAGTGGGCAGAGGGTGACGGTAAATGGGAAATAACCCATATCAATGAAACGCTCGATTTAGAGTGGTCATTTGTAAATGATCCACCAATTGTTATTGGTTTGGAGCACGGTGCACCCAGGCAACTGAATGTGTTCTGGGTCGAGAACACACACAGGGACTTGGTGACATATACCCGATTTCACCCAAGATTGGTCCTCGCCCCGGGCGACCGCCTTAAGTTCGATGTGAGAGTCGCGGGAGAAGAATGTCCGCCCTTATATGCCTCATTTGAAGTAACAATCGGAAATGCATGGTGCGACCTGAATGATGTGTGTCTGGAAATAGGAAAAAATGAAACAAGAACAAATGTCTGAGGCTCAGAAGTTTGATGCTGTAATGCGGAGATTCTTTCTGTCCCCAAGGACGAATTGAAGAAAGGCTGGGCCAGCAGGGGGTGCCGCCTCCAAGCTCTGCTTGGGCGGGGCCTTTGACGTTCACGCGAAAGGAAAAGCCCACTCAGAACTTGACCACTCCAAGATTTCCACAGCCCGCTTGTGACATCTGACGTTGCGCACAGCCCTCGCCTCGCCTGAGAATTGTCCCAGCAGAGGAAGTACAAACAGCGCCAGCAAAACGAGGCACCGACCAAAGAAACAGCCCCTAACTCCCTTGCTCTCTCGATTATGACCCGTAAGTCCTTTGTTTCACGGATTTTGCGGGCCAAAACATGCTTAACTCGATGATTCCAATAGATTGAGGAGGGGGAGGGGTACCCTGTAATCAAACAGTAACCCTGCCGCGGCGAAACCACTCGAACACCGGAACGCCGGCCAGAATGACCAGCAATCCATAGAAGGAATTCGGCCAGTCTTCGCGGAAGGTGTAGCAGAGCAGAACGGCGGCCACAACAATGAACAGGGCGGGGACGAAAGGATATCCGAACACGCGATAAGGCCGGGGCGCTTGCGGATCGCGCCAGCGGAATACGAATATGGTGCTGCCGGCGATCATATAGAAGAGCCATTCGGCGAAGATGGCGAGGGAAAAAAGCTGCCGGAAATTTCCTCCCAGGAGCAGGAGAGCGATCGAGAGCACGGCCTGCAACACGATGGCAACCGAGGGAGTGTGAAAGCGCGGATGCACGTCGGCGAGAGCCGAGAAGAAATATCCATCACGAGCCACGGCATAAGGCACGCGCGCGCCGCTCATAATTGTGCCGTTCAGCGTGACCAGCATCGAGATGGCCATGCCAGCAGACACGATGCTTGCGCCCATGCGTCCCATGACCAGGGCGACCGCGTCAGAAGCCGGCCGCGGCGAGGCCGCAATTGCGCTCGCAGGCAACACGTATTGCACACCGGCATTCACGAGCACATAAAGGAGCCCGACTGTAGCCACGCCGGCGATCAACGCAATCGGAATACTGCGCTCTGGCTTCTTTATCTCGCCGGCAACCATGTTCAGATCGTTCCAGCCATCGTAGGCCCAGAGTGCCGCCACCAGTGCCGCCATGAAGCCGGCGATGCCGCCCTTGGCCCCGGTAAAAGTGGTGGCAAAGTTGCTCCAGCCACGTCCGGATGCACTGCCGGCGCCGCTGAAGCAGACCACTACGATGCCCAGAATGATTGCCACCTTCAGTACGGTGAACACAAGTTGGAATTCACCGGCCTTCTTGACTCCGAAGTAGTTCAAGAGAGAAATGAGAATGGCGGCGCTTATCGCGACAAGCTGCCCCCAGGTAACGGCGAAAGGCACGGAGATAGCGTTGGTGGGGAAGAACGAAAAGATCGAGAACGTGCCGAGAATTCGAACCAGTCCAGTTGCGATCGTTGCTACGGACGCAGGTTTGGCGATGACGAACCATGTCCAGGCATAAAGAAAGCCCCCAAGCGGACCGTAGGCGTCGCGGACGTATACATATTCTCCGCCGGCTTGCGGCTTCATGGCGCCAAGTTCGGCGTAGGTGAGCGCGCCAAAAAAAGACAGCAGCCCGCCCACCAGCCACGCCAGATACACCAGCTTGGCGGAACCGACGGCCTGCATCATCTCGGCGGGAACCAGAAAAATCCCGCTGCCGATGATCGTGCCCACAACCACCGCAGACGCGTGGCTGACGCCGAGATCGCGGGCAAGTTCGGGGCGCGCCGTGGTTCGCTCTGTTTGTCCGGGCATGATCGAAGGGAGTCAGTATACGTCAGGGACGCGATTAACCTGTTTCGACGGTTCTGGCAGAAGCAGGCTCGATACATAGCCGACGGCGAACGTCACTGTCGTTCCAATCAACACCCACAAGGTCCACGGGACATGCGCTCTCCACAAATACAGTTCGGTGCTGAAGCCGAACAGCATTCCGACCATCGCGCCGCGCTGGTTGGCTTTCCGGGTCAACACGCCCAGCAGAAAAACTCCGAGCAGTGCGCCGTAAGCCACGGAGGCAATCTGCAGCCCAACCTCGACCACACGTCCCACTTTTTGCAATGCCAACACCGCCAACGCGAAAAGCACCATCGCCCAAAAAAAAGTCGCCAACCGGGAGAACCGCATGCGTGCCCGCTCATCAGTGTTGGGACGCAAGCGCAGCAGAAAATCCATGATGGTGCTCGACGAAAGCGAATTCAGCGCCGCACTGAGATTCGACATGGCCGCGGCCAGGATCGCTGCGATCAGCAGCCCCGAAATTCCATGCGGCATCCGGCTCACGATGAACGTCGGGTAGATTCGGTCAGGTGTTCCGAAGTTCGCCGAGGGCACGCGGTAGAAGGCCCACAGCATTACGCCCACAATCAGAAAGAGAGCAAACTGAAACAGAATTGCCACTCCGCTCGAAAGCAGCGCAATCGCAGACTGCTTCTGCCCACGTGCCGCCAGCAGGCGCTGGACAATGAGTTGATCGGTGCCGTGGCTTGCTGTGATAAAGAAGGTTCCGCCGATGACGCCCGCCCAGAATGTGTAAGGCAGCCAGAAGTTGGGTCTGAAGTCGAACACTTGCAGTTTGCCCGCGCTCGCGGCCGCAGCGTGAATCGCCGTCCATCCGCCCGGCACAAGATGCAGAATCGTGACCAATCCAACCAGAGTTCCGCTGACGTAAATCGCGGTCTGCACCACGTCGGTCCAAATGACTGCAGCCAATCCGCCTTCGAATGTGTAGATCAGCGTAAGTACGGTGATGATGGCGATCGATGCGACCTCGCCTGTACCGAGCGCAATCGAGACCACGATCGACACGGCATAGACGCGGACGCCTTCAGCCGCGGCGCGCGTAAGTAAGAAGAGTCCGGCCGTGAGCGAGCGTAACCCGCGCCCAAAGCGCCGTTCAATCAGCTCGTAGGCGGTGTAAAGATCGCCGCGAAAATAATGCGGCAACAGCACTACGCTGATTACCACCCGCCCCACGAGATATCCCATCACCACCTGCAGGAAGGTGAGGTTGGTGTCATAGGCGAGTCCGGGAATGCTGATGATGGTGAGTGTGCTGGTTTCGGCGGCGACGATGGAAAGCGCGATAGCCCACCAGGGAATGTCTCGTCCCGCGAGAAAATAATCGCGGAGCGACCGGTGTCGCTTGCGGAAGCGCAGTCCGAACAGGGTGATTCCCACCAGATACAGCGCAATGATCGCGAGATCGAGTTTATCGAGGCCCATCGGTTCTGCCGCCAGACTTTTTCGCTACATAAGCTTCGCATTTGAATTATCGCGACAATCTGCGCTCCGCGCGAGTGAGTGTTTATAGACATGGCTGGAGACGCGCTATTGAGGGCTTCCGCAGCGAACTCGAGAGAACCCGCACTTTCCCTGTGATAGAACTAACGCGTGGCCTACTATCTGGGCATTGACGGGGGCGGTAGCAAGACGACCTGTGTTGTCGGCGACGAAGCGTCGATTCTCGCTTCGGTTACGGTCGGAGCCAGTAACATCACGCGTGTAGGCGAGGCCGGCGCCCGTGAAGCTCTGCAACGGGCCATACGCCAGGCGTGCCTCGGTGCAAAAATTGATCCTCGGCAAGTGCTCCGTGCTTGCATCGGCGCTGCGGGTACCGGGCGTGAGGAGATCGCGAGCACCGTGCACAAGATCGTTGCCGAGATCATTTCGGGAGAAATCGACGTAGTGGGGGACATGGAGATCGCGCTGGCGGCAGCTTTTGGTGAGGGGCCGGGAGTGATCGTCATCGCCGGCACCGGTTCGATTGCCTTCGGCCGAGATGCGGAGAGGAAAACCGCGCGTGCCGGAGGTTGGGGGTTCGCGATTTCCGATGAGGGCTCCGCTCATTGGATCGGCTGCGCGGCGGTCAGCGCTGTTTTACGCGCCGCCGATGAGGTTGGAGAGTATCAAGCCGAACGGGATCCATCGTGGCCGGCGACGCGGCTCTTCGGCGAACTGAAGACCGCGTGGCGCCTGGAGTCGCTTCCAGAGTTAGCGCGTGCGGCTAACGCCAACGCGGAGTTCGCGTTGCTGTTTCCTGGGATCTTAGCTGCGGCGGAAGCTGGGGACCGAGTGGCTCGACAGGTTATCGCGGACGCATCCAGCGAACTGGCGCAGCTTGCCGGGATCGTTACGCGGCGGCTTTTTCCTGAGCAGCATTCCTCCGCTGCTTCGGCTGTCCCGATGGCCATGGCTGGCGGGGTCTTTCGTCACGGGGCGATGATTCGCGAACTTTTCTACAATGAGGTGCGCGCGGCGAATCCAGACGTCGTTCTGAATCCTGAAGTGGTCGATCCTGTGCATGGGGCGTTGCAGACGGCACGGAGGGCTGGTTGAGCGCCGCAATCCGTTTATGGATTCCGAAGAAATTCAACAGGGGCATCTGCTGCCGTCCGGGGGTGGACGACCTGAAACCGTGAAGTCGGGCGCTGCGGTCGTTTCCTCTCCGGAGGTCGATCCTGCTTCTCCGCTGAACGTAGACCTTGCTCTCGCGCTGCTCGAACGTCGCGACCTGCCGCCGGAAACTCTTGAGCAACTCGGCCGCGACCCAGCCGCGCTGAAGTCGCGAAAGGTGTGTGTCGCACTTGCGGGTCATCCGCGTGCACCGCGACAGCTGGCGCTCCGGCTGCTGCGCCACTTCTACACCGGTGATCTCATGCAGTTTGCGCTACGGCCGTCGGTGGCGGCTGATTTGAAACACTTCGCCGCGGAACAGCTCGTGACCCGGCTTCCTTCGGTGACACTGGGGGAACGCCTGATGCTGGCTCGCCGTGCGTCGGAAACGATTGCCGCGGCGTTGTTGCTCGACAAGGAACCTCGCGTTGCGCACACAGCCCTCGAGAATTCCCGGCTCACTGAGGCCGCGGTCATAAGGGCCCTTTTGCGCCTAAAAGCTGGCTCAGCTTTTGTCGAGGCGGTGTGCCATCACCCCAAATGGTCGGTGCGGCGCGAGGTTCGCCTGGCTTTGTTGCGCAGCCCGCACACGCCGCTGGCCCGGGCTCTGGAGTTTGCCCGCAACCTTCCTCCTCCGTTGCTGCGTGATGTGCTGCACACGTCGCGCTTGCCCGAGAAGATTAAGACCTACCTGCGTGAGAATCTGAAGCAGAGAAGCCAGGAGGCCGGTGCCTGTACAAGCCTCAGCGCCCGCCGCCGACCTCCAAAATAGCACCGGTCGTATAGGAGGCGGCTGGAGAGAGTAGCCAGAGTACTGCTTCGGCTACCTCGACTGCTGTGCCTGGACGTTCCATTGGAATTGTCGACGCCAGCCGATTCAGCCGGTCGGGCGCGCCGTTCGCAGCGTGCAGCCCGGTGTCGATCAGTCCGGGAGCAATCGCGTTCACGCGGATTCCTTCGGTAGCTACTTCACGCGCCAGCCCAATCGTGAAGCTGTCAATCGCTCCCTTGGAGGCAGCGTAGTGCACCCACTCTCCGGCGGAACCTATCTGGGCCGCACGCGAGGAAATATTCACGATAGCGCCGCCAGTTCCGCCGTGGCGGGTCGACATCCGGCGCACTGCTTCGCGCGCGCACAAGAACGCTCCCGTGACGTTTACTGCCATCACTTGCTCCAGCGTCTTCGCGCTCACTGAATCGACGCGGGCAAATCCGCCGGTAATGGCGGCATTGTTGACCAGAGCTTTAATCGGCCCCAGTTCGCGCTCAGCTGTTTCAAACAGCCGGATGACGTCTTCTTCACGGGCGACATCTGCTTGAATCGCATAAGCGCGGCCGCCGGCGAAAACGATTTGTTCAGCGATCACCTCGGCTTCGGCCGCGCCAGTGGAAAAATTGACCGCCACGGAGAAGCCGTGTCCACCGGCCAGTTTGGCTATGGCTGCGCCGATCCCGCGACTTGCACCGGTCACGATGAGGGTGCCGCGTTCGCCTTGGTTTGACATACAGATAGAATATCCGCTGCTGTTCACGGAGGTTGCATGAAATCGTTTCTGATCGTTCTCGTCGCGGCTCTATTGATTGTGATCATAGCAGCGCCCAACACACGTCCACTCGCTTCAGCGTCGGCGCAGGCCACCGCCGACACGTTACGCCAACTAGAGGGTGAGTTCATGGAGGCTGCGGCTGAGCGTGGTTCTGCTGGATACTTGTCTTACTACGCCGATGATGCCGTCGAAGTGCCCAACGGCGGGCCGATCATTCAGGGGAAGGTAAACATCGCGAAGGGAATGGGGTTTCTCGATCAGAAAGACAATCGCCTGACGTGGATGCCCGTGGGCGCCGATATTTCCGCCTCGGGGGACTTGGGCTACACCTACGGCACCTTCGAGTTCCGTTCGAAAGACAAAGACGGGAAGCCGGTTGTCGACCACGGCAAGTACACCAGCATCTGGAAGAAGCAAAAAGACGGAAGCTGGAAGGTTTTGCTCGATATGGGGAACGCTAGCACAGCCCAGTAAGGGAAAGCTTGTAACCGCAAAGGCCGCTAAGGGAAGGCCGCGAAAGTCGCTAAATATAAGATCCAGGTTACTTCCGGAAGTGATGGCTGATCGCTTCCGCCTGCACCCTCGTCACAACTGCCGACAGTGCCGACGCATCCGCCTGCTTCACTGCCTGCACACTGCCGAAGTGTTCGAGAAGGCGCCGGGTCGTGCTCTCGCCTACGCCGGGAATCTCCGATAGTTCGGTGGATCGGTCGCGCATCTGCCGGCGTTTGCGGTGGAAGGTCACGGCGAAGCGGTGGGCTTCGTCTCGAATCAGTTGAATCAGGTGGAGTACCGGCGAGTGATGATCGAGCGCGATCGGATCTCTTTCCTGCCCGTAGACGTAGAGAATTTCTTCGCGCTTGGCAATGGCGGCGAGCGGTTGGTTGATGATCTCGAGCGACTCCAATGCCTCGGCCGCCGCATGCAACTGGCCGAGGCCTCCGTCGATGAGCACCAAGCTGGGCATGGGCTTTTCTTCCTGCTGCAGGCGTTTGTAGCGGCGCGTGACCACCTCCCGCATGGAAGCGAAATCGTCAACGCCCTCCACCGTGCGAATGATGAACTTGCGGTAATCCGACTTCTTCATCTTGCCGTCTTCCCAGACCACCATCGAGGCCACGGTCTCCGCGCCCTGAATGTGTGAGATGTCGAAGCATTCGATGCGCTTGGGCACTTCGGGCAGGCTGAGCACGTCCTGCAGTTCTTCCTGGATGGCCTTGGCGTTGGGCTTGAGCACGCGAAAGCGCTGATCGTAGGATTGTTTGGCGTTGGTGCCGGCAAGGTCGAGGAGCGAACGCTTATCACCACGCTGTGGAACAAGGATGTGAACTCGTGCCGAGCGGGCGTTCTCGCCCGCGACCTGGTCGGAAAGCAAGTCTTCTAACTCTTCTCGATCTTCGAAATGGACCGGCACGTAGAGGTTCCGCGGTATGTAGGGCTTGCCGATGTAGAGCTGCTTCAAGAGAGCGGAGAAGAATTCACCTGGATTAAAGGAGTCGGTGGTAGAAGGGGCCGGCTCGCTGCGCTCGCCTGGACGGGCGAAGGCGCCCGTCCCCACATGTTCCGTTCTCGTCCCCACATGGTCTATCTCTGTCTGTACATTTTCTGTTTCCACAGCGCGTTCGAACTCGGGCAGGTCCTCCCAGAAGAATTCGCGGCGGTCGACCACGCGGCCGCCGCGCATGTGAAACAGGTTCACCGCCAGCATTCCGTTTTCATAGTGATACCCGAAGACATCAGCATCATCACCCTCTGCGGCGGCAATGCGCTGGCGCTCCTGCAACTGCTCGACTGTCGAAATCAGGTCTCGATAGCGGGCCGCGCGCTCGTATTCCTCTGCCGCGGCCGCTTGCTCCATGCGTTGCTGTAACGACTTGCTCAAGTCGGTGGGACGGCCTTCCAGGAATAGCTTCACATCGCGGACCGCTTCCTGATATGCGTCCGGCATGGTCAAGTCCTTCACGCACGGACCCAGGCAGCGCTTGATGTAGTACTGCAGGCAGGGACGCGGGTGAAAGCGCGTGAGGTCGACCTTGCACGAAGGAATTAGGAAATTGCGGTGGATCAGATCGACAATGCGGTAGGCGAGGTTGGCAGGGAAGTACGGGCCGTAGTAAACGCTGCCGTCTTTGCGCAGGCGGCGGGTGACGTAAACCCGCGGCCAGCGTTCGCCCAACGTGAGCTTCACGTAGGGGTAGGTCTTGTCATCGCGCAGCAGGATGTTGAAGCGCGGTTTGCGCTGCTTAATGAGATTGTTCTCGAGCGCCAGCGCCTCTTTGTTGTTGGCGACGACGATGTAATCAACGTCAGCGGCTTCGCGCACCAGAGTGCCGGTTTTCGAGTCCTCCCAGCGGCCTTCATGGAAGTAGCTGGCCACGCGGCTGCGCAGGTTCTTCGCTTTGCCCACGTAGATGACTTCGCCTTCGGCGTTCTTGTAGAGATAGACGCCGGGCTCAGTGGGGATGGTCCGAATTTTGGCGAGGAGGTCCATTGCGGCTGCGTCGAGGTAATTCTATTTGATGAAGTAGGCCGGGGCGTCGGTGCAGGTCGGCGACGCCGAAGAGAGGGAAGGCATCAGCGTGTCAAGGCGAGGGGACGATAGTGACCGCTTGGAAACTCGCGAGGTGTGTTACAATTGTGCGGTATGGGTCAGACACTAACAATTCGTCTTACAGACGAGCTTCTCGCATGGCTGAAGGAAACCTCGCAGCGGACTGGGGTGCCGATGGGTCGACTGGTGCGCGAGCAACTCGAGAGTGCTAGGTCCAATGGAGGAAAGCAGCGATTCATGCGGCATTTGGGAGCAATCAGTGGTGGGCCTCCTGATCTGTCGTCTCGCAAAGGGTACTCTCGACGATGAAGGGCATCGCGGACACCGGTTTCATCGTGGCTGCTGGCAGTCGCGATGACAGCCATCATGCCTGGGCAATCCGTCTAGCGAAGACGATCTCCGAGCCTTTACTCACCTGCGAGTCGGTTCTCAGCGAGGCGTCGTTTCACCTTGGGTCGAGTTCCTATGTATTGTCCCTGGTGGAATCTGGTTTGTTGCAAGTCGCGTTTGATTTCTCTGAGAACATCGCCCAACTGCGGGAATTGGCGCGGCGGTATGCCGATCGCAAGCCAGACCTGGCCGATTTGTGTCTCATTCGCATGAGTGAGCTTTATCCGCGCCACGCCGTCATTACGGTCGATGAGGCTGATTTCCGGCTATATAGAAGAAATAAGAGAGAGACAATCCCCCTTATCTGCCCACCGAGTGGGGATTAAGGTGCGGCACGGCTCAGGCAGCCCGGTGTATAAAATTTCCATCACATGTGTTGGCTTTGCGTTACTAAAGGCGCATGCCATTTTTTGGCATCCAAATTAGTATGCCCGCAACTGATTGAAAACGTATATATTTACTTTGAATATCCCCCATCCGGGGAACTGGCACGTCCCGTGCAAAAGTAGGGGACGTGCTTGTAAGCGTCGAAGATCCCAGGGCCTGCAAAAGAGCAGAAATTCTGCGCACGGGAGAACCCGATACGCCGAGACAAGAAATCTAAGGAGCTTTTCCAATATGACCCGCACTTCGTTAACAATTCTCCTCGCAGTCAGTGTGGCAGCGACGGTCGGCTGCACCACCAAGAACTACGTGAAGCAACAGACCACGCCGCTGATCAACAAGACCAACGAGTTGGATGACATGACGGCGAAGAACAGCAAGGACATCAAGGATGTTGATGCCCGAGCGGAAGCCGGCATCGCAGCCGTGAACGTCAAGACGGCGGATGTGGAACAGAAAGCGCAGGCGGCTGGCCAGTCCGCGGCATCGGCGCAGCAGATGGCCGACGCAGCGAACGGCCGCGTAGGCGAACTGACCAACACTGTCGCTAACCTGGACAACTATCATCCAGTGGCCGAAACGTCTGTGAAGTTTGCCTTCAACAGAGACAATCTGACGCCTAAGGCCAAGGAAGCGCTTGACCAGTTGGCAGGGACGATTGCCAGCACCAAGGGTTACATCATCGCGCTCGAAGGCAGCACGGATTCCGTGGGTTCGGCTGACTATAACTACGACTTGAGCCAACGCCGCGCCAACTCGGTGATCCAGTATCTGGCTTCAAAGTACAACGTGCCGGCTCACAAGATTTACGTCATTGGGCTGGGCAAGGACAAGCCGCTGGAGACGAATAAGACCCGAGAAGGCCGCGCCGACAATCGCCGCGTGGATGTCCGCCTGATGACCAACACGGTGGGCGACACCACGCAGCCCGCGACGACTGGTCAGAATAACCCGTCGATGTAATTCGACGAACGTTGTAAGACGTACACCAGTTTCTCCTCCCCCGGAGAACTTTGCCAACCGGGCCGCTCGAAACCTCGCCCTTGAGCGGCCCTTTTTTTTGCCCCACGGGTTTCTACAGCGCCAGAGAGAGAATCGCTTCCAAAGACTATGGCTGCAACGTTAAAATAAGAACATGGAAGGTCGGCCGTATTTGTGTTGTTGCTTGTTGCTGGGACTAAGCTTCGCGGCGTGGGCGCAGCAGAATTCGCCCCCACCCCCGGCGCCGCCCGCTGCTCCTGCGAATCGAGACGCTTCGGGTTTGAGCCGCGATCTTTCCTTTCCGGAGGACACACCGGCGCAACCTGCTCCGGCGAACGACCCCGCGAAGAAGCGCGCTCCGAGCATGGCGCCGCCGCGCTCGGATAGTGTGCAGGCTGACGATTTGGGGTCAGGTGTTGGCCAGAGTTCGAGCAAAGACACGCAGGTCGACTTGAGCCCTCCCGGGGACGATGCCAGGGCGCACCCCCAAAGTTCGGCGGCCGTGTCTGATGCGGAGGCTGCCACCCTGGGCGCTGGGGCAGTAACCGAGTTTCATACCTGGGATCCGCACAAGGCCGCGAAAGACGTCGAAGTGGGCGATTTCTATTTCAAACGCCAGAACTACCGTGCGGCCGAAGACCGCTACCGCGAGGCCCTGCGCTACAAGGACAACGACGCGGTGGCGACGATCCGGCTGGCTGTATGCCTGGAAAAGCTGCAAATCTGGGACGATGCCCGCGCCGAGTACGAAAGCTATTTGAAGATTCTGCCGAACGGCCCACAGGCTTCAGAAGCGCAGAAGGCGATTAACCGGCTGAAAGCGCAGACCGCGCAGTAACTGCGGGGCGCTGACAGGATCATGCACTGGAGCGGACGGCGCGGAGCCGGACTGCCAGTTTCCGTTTCAGGCGACCGCCCCGCTTTGCACCGGATTGCGTCCTGCCATTGGTCTCTCCTTCGCTCACCGTGCTCTGGGCGGCTTCTCCGAGGATCAGGTTCGCCGGCCACTTCGGACCCGAGTGCGCCTTGCCCTTGGTGCGGGCGGCTTGTACAACAATGGCCTCGACGGCGTCCAGACACGAGTGAATCATTTGCGCGCGCAGCGGTCCGGCAACGCCTCCACGGATCAGATGCATTGCGGTGCCATGCATGAGCGACCACAACGAAAGCATGAGGCGAGTGTGCTTGCGGGGATCTCCTCCCAGGCGCTGCGTCAAACGCAGGCGCATAAGATTGAAGGAAGGCCAGGGCTCGTGGAGCGACGGAGGCTGCGCGAATCCATCGAAGAGAACCTCATAGGCATGGCGATGCTCAATGGCAAACTCGAGATAGCACTGGCAAGCTTGCGGAAGAGATCGCGTGCGGCTCAGCGCTGCGAAGAGTTCAGAGCGGGTGCGCATGCGCACGGCTCGAAGAATATCGTCGCGGTCGTGGTAACGCTCGTAGAGGGTGGGAGTAGTGGTGCTGGCGGCCTGAGCGACGCCGCGCATGGTGAGAGACTTTTCGCCCCCTCGGGACCACAGCCGGCAGGCAGCGTCAAGGATGCGCTGTTCGAGTTGAGGATCTGCCTGTCTGGGCAACGGCCCGCCTCCATACCTTTATCTCTACGACTTACTGCATGGCCCCATTGCTTTCACCATGTCTAACTAACATCGTACAAATGACCTCCGACTAGCAATACGGTTAAATCCGCAGGGTGTCTCCTGCCTCCGCTGGGGTTCTGGTCTAGAGCCTTTCCCGTAAAAGGGACTCTGGCAGGCGCACGCGAATCCACAATCCGAACTTGAGGCAGCCTAAGAGGCTAAAAGGCCAGGGCTATTTCTCCACCCGGATAAAGGCGCCGGTCGAGGCGTCGACGGTAACGGTTAGTTTGGCGGTGTCGCGAGACGCGCCGTAGACCACGCGCCAAACCAGTTGATTGGTGTTGTGGTTCCACTCGCAGATATAAATCACGGGGGTCGTGGGATCCTTTTCAAGAATCTTGTCGCCGCCGTGTTTCTGAGCTTCGGCAAATGCCTGATCCGTGTCCACCTTCAGAAATGCCGCATCAAAAATCTGAGTGGACGCGTTACCGGGGTTGTACACATCCTCGTTTCCCGGTGAGACGCCGCGCGATGGCGCATCAGGAGCGTTGCTGCCCGACCAGAAAAAAGGCTTCACGCCGTGTTGCGTGGCGGACGCGTAACTGGAGCGCCAGATTGTTGATTTGCCGTCCTGGCCGTTGCTCTCGCTCGACGGTGTCGACTCGATCCGGAAGGGCTTTACGTCCGCGGCATAATTGCGGGCGGCGATAAACGTCTTATAAAAGGCCGCACGGCCCGTGAGCAGTTCGGGAGGCTTGACCTCCGGCTTGGCCGGGGGCGCGCTTGTGGTATTTGAGTCGCAACCCGTAAGCAGAGCGAGAATCATCAGAAGACTGGCCACGAAGACCGCTTTGGCCGCGCCACGCCCAGCGAGCGAAACCGTCACGGTCGTATCGCTGGTTGCGGCAATGACATCTTCGTTGACTGCGGTGACGACGGCGGTCCGGGGCTGAACGAAGTCCCGCATCTTCATGGCGACCTTCCTGTTATAACTTAAGTGTTTTGATTGTTGCGCAACATTCTACCTGAAGCGCGCAGAAACACGAGAGTGCTGCAATGGATTCCTGCCTCGAAGAGTTGAAGCAAGCTATCGAGTCGGCGGTTGAAGGTCTGTCAAGCGAGCAACTAAGCTGGCATCCCGCGGACAAATGGTGTGCGGCGGAGGTCCTGGAACATCTGTACCTCACCTACACTGGAACGATTAAGGGATTCACGAAGGTGTTGGAAGGCGGCAAGCCGCTGGTGACGCGGGCCTCCCTGAAGCATCGTATGCGGACCTTGGTGGTTGTGGGATTCAAGCACATGCCTGAGGGCCGCCAGGCACCCACAAATACCCGCCCGAAAGGCCTGCCCGGAATGAAAGTTCGCAGCGAGGTGGGGGCGAAAATTGTGGAGATGGATGCGATCATCGCGCAGTGCGAAGCCCGCTTTGGGCGGGGCAACCGTCTGCTCGATCATCTAATTCTGGGACCATTGACTGCCAGCCAGTGGAGAACGTTTCATTTTGTGCATGGACGGCATCACGTAAAACAGCTTCTCCGGCTCCGTAAAAACATGAAGCCAATCGAGTGAACTGCCGCGAGTTTTCAGGTGGACTACTGAAACGAAAGCGCCGGCTCTCGGGCCGGCGCTTTTTCGTAGTGCAGATTGGGTGAATCGCGAGCGGCGCGGCGTGCTACCCGGCACAAGAGCGTCTCGTCGAGCAGGGTCTAGTCAACCATCGCAGAGGGAACGCCGTCCTTGCGGGCTTCCTCCTGCATATCTGTCAGTTTCTGTTTAGCGTCTTCAACTGCCTTCTGCTTGTCGGCAATCTTCTGCTTGTAGTCCGCATCCTGCTTATCCCACTCAGCGGAGTTGCGCATACGGTTGCCGGCGTCGGCGTACATGGCGGCGGCACGGAGCTGGTATTCGCGCTGCAGCACGTCGAGTTCGCGGGTGGCCAGGTCAATCTGATCTTTCTGCGCGCCTAGCTTGGTCTGCCAGGATTTCCACGCGGACTGTTTCTTGGCCTGCTCGTCGTCGGCATTGGCCCCGGCAGCGTTCTTGTCGTCAACGGGAGTGCCTCCGGCATTGTCGGCAGACTTCTCTCCGATGACAGAAAGCTTGTCGTCGGTGGGGAGATTATCGTTGTCAAAAACTTTAGGCTTTGCCTTGGCCGTCCCTGGATCCTTGCGGATCTTGCGGGCGTAGTCTCCGAGCGACGATTGACTCGGTGCCGAAGCTGTGGTCTGCGCGACCGCCATAGAAGCCAGCAGGGCCGTCGACGATGCAAGTGCTAATCCGATCAATGTGATGCGCTTCATAGATTCACCCTTTACTTGCACATTTGTTACCGCACAATCTTCACAAGCGATCTTCACGAGCGATCTTCAACTGCCGAGTCCCGCCGCGCTGGCACGAGTTGCTGCGGCCGCGGAGCGTTTGTCGGACAGAAATCCTCCGATATGGCGATCGAGACGCGAGGCCTCGCTGGCAATGTCAGCGGCCAGTTGCGGAGCCATCTCCGGATCACGATTCCGCGCCAGTTGCTGGGCATATCCGGCGATCGTGGCCAGTGAGGTGCGCAACTCCAAAGCCATCTCCGCGGAAATCTCGCCATGCAACTCTTGCTGGTGGCGAATGCGTTCGAATTCACTGCGGTCGCTGATCAGGCAAGCCGCTCCTAGTAACCCGCCGTCGACCGCCGGCACCGGCGAAATCGTGACCGCGATGCGAATTGTCCGGCCCGCTGGAGTTGCATAGTCCGCCTCCAGTTGGCGGCATTTACTTCCCTCGCGCAGCACCGCGTTGATTTCTTCAGAGAGACGTCCGGGCGTGTCTACCGCTCCAGCAGTGTTGACAGGGGAAACGCCCGTCGAGCAGATTTCGGCGCCGCGAAAGATATCTTCCACGCTCATGCTGGAGGGGGAATGGAAACCGAGGATCTCTTTGGCGGCAGGATTGGCTTGTTTCACCAGTCCGTTGACGCCGAACACGAGCACACCGGAGGAAAGATTAGAGAGTACGGCCTGACTGAAATTCTCAGTGGTGCGGGCGCGGCGTTGTTCGACCTGCGTCTGCACCTGTAATTCATGCTTCTGCTGCTTCAGTTGCTGAATGACGGTGTTATAGAGGTGGAGCGGAAGAGTTTCCAGCGTTGGGGTGGCGGCTGAGGAATCGAGGTTAGCTTCCTCGGCAATGCTTCGCCGCAAGCCGCGAATCACCCAAATGGCGAAAACGAATCCGCCACAGGCGACAGCGAACACCAGCGCAGCGGGCAAGACCAGCGGATTGGCCAGCAGCCTTACCACCAGAGCCTCCCATACCAATTCAGGAACTGATTGCCAACGAACAGGGCGAGCAATGCCATGCTTCCGAGGAAAACGCCGAAGGGCATTTGATAATGGCGGTAGACCATTTGCGCAGACTGCCAGCCGCGTCGACGGGCCGCCTGCAGATTTTCCAGCCGGCGGGTGAAGCGGTGGGTGCGCCTGATCCACACCACGAAGACCGTGGTCAAACCAAACATCGACCCCGCCAGCGACCCAGAGAAGATCGTGAAAATCGTGAGTTTCATGCCGAGAAATGCGCCCACCATGGCCATCAGCTTTACGTCTCCGAAGCCCATGCCTTCGGCTCCGCGCCAGCGCAGGTAGATCGCTCCAGCGCCATAAATGAATGAGGCGCCCAAGACCGCGCCCAGCAGGGCATCGAGCAGGGAGAAAAGGCGAGCTGCAAGATCTGCGTTTAAGGGCAGGTTCAACATCCCCGGCAGAAATTGCGAAGCGATGTCATGCACCGGAACCAGCAAACTGAACAGCAAGCCAAGGACAAGACCGGGTAGTGTCAGCTTGTCAGGCAGCAATTTGGTCTCGGCGTCGGTGAAGATGAGGCCGAGCAGGAGAAACCCGAAGACGCAGTATTTTAGAGTGGCTACGGTGAGCCCGGAATAAGCGTAACAGCCGAGAAAAAGAACGCCAGTCAGCACCTCAATGAACAGGTAGCGCGGCGAAATTCTGGCTTTGCAATGACGGCACCGTCCGCCGAGGAACAGCCAACTAAGAACGGGCAGATTGTCATAAAAAGCTATCTGGCGATGACAACGGGGGCAGGCCGAACAGGGTGTGACCACCGACAAGCCCAGCGGCAAGCGATAGATACACACGTTCAGGAAGCTGCCAAAAGCCAGCCCGAAGAGAAACATCGAAGATGCAAGAAATGGATCCACTAAGTCTCGCGGGCGTTCGTCGGAAAGCTGCGGCCATACTGCCGCGACATCTTCCTTAGAACGCAAGTATTGTTGGTTCTTGAGTGAATTATAAGGCGGCAGGGGCAGGGAGGACTAAGGTACTGAAGTCACTGTCCAATCGGACAATGGGGTGCAATCTAGTTCCAAGCACTGAGGCCGTGGCAGGTCGCAAAAGTAAACCCTTCAAGGAGATGCGAAACGCAACAATTCCCCCTGTAGCGGGGTGGCGGAGGGGTCGTGAGCGGGGAGCCGTCCTTGCCAGCGGGTCCAGCCGCGGGGTATGAGACGGGTCTCGGGAGCAGGAAGCTGCTGCCATCCTTCGCCGGTCGGGTGCCGTACGAACACGGAAAAGGCGGACTCGCTGGCCGTGCCGCTCGGGCCCAGCTGAATAGGCAGCACACTCCACTCGAACAGGCTCGCCTGCAGTCCTTCGCTGATGGATTCCGTTGGCTCCAGGCAGAGAATCCAGTCGTGTCGCACTAAGTCCAGGTAGTGATTTGCGGCAGAGCGATCATCCGCCGCTACAATTCGCGCCCCGTATTCGCAAGCAATGCGCAGTGTGGAGTCGGCGGAATGATGGTCCACGATCACAATTTCGGAGCAGGGAAGAAGCATTTCGAGCGCCCGTCCCAGGCGTAAGGCATCGTTCTTGGTGTGCAGGAGCGCTGTGATTGGAGGCATGGGGACGCACTCGCGGTGCCTTCAGAGTGTACGACGAAGGGAATCATTGCGGCGACTTGCGGGTTGCGATGCTCTCCCTAGGAACGGTGTACACGCCCGGTTTTCTAGTGGATGAACTTGTAGTCGACGATCGAGGCAGCCAGCAGGCCGGTGCCGTCTTCCGCATCCTGGTCCTGGGTCTCATTGCCCTGCTTGTTCTTTGAGCGCATCACGCGACCCTGGCAGAGCACGTTGCGGTTCTTCTGGCCTGAGATTTCTTCCGGCATCTCAAATACCATTTCGATCAACGCGTTTACCGGCAACTGCTGCGGCCCCCGAAATAGCAGCCCGCTCTGGCTCAGGTTGTCGATCGTTCCCTCATGCCACGCGCTGGTGTTATTGACGCGGTAGCGAAGCGCCACGTCGAGCTTCAGGCGGCGGGCACGCGGCGTCCAGGATGGCCGCTTTTCCCGCGTGTGGCCGCGCCGGACCACGTTATCGGGCTGAGCATGCTCCACGCGCTGGGTGCGGCGCATGGTGGTCCAGTCATACTTGTACTCGGCCGCGCACAACAGACAAACCTGGTAGTAGTCTCCATCCGCGCCTCGACGCGGCCAAGAGAACTCGTGAGAGCAGCGCCCGAGCATGAGAACATCCATTATTTTCTGCGGCATGATGGTTACTTCCGGACCTTGCGGGGTGCCGGAAGCCCATCATCTCCCGGAGTCGAGTTCTTGGGTAGGTTACTTTCGTGTCGGTCACCGCATGAACTGGAAGACAAACTGAGTTGATGCACATACTTACGCTGTGGAAAATATTCTGGAAGCGAGAACTGCGGTTACCGGACGTCAGTTCCTATAATCAGAGTGTATGATCGTGCCGTGGAAAACGGCTCTCCAGGCGGTGTGAGTGCGTTCATCCTAGCTGGTGGCAAGAGCACGCGCATGGGCAGGGATAAGGCGTTTGTGGAGTATGAGGGCCGGACGCTGCTGGCGCGTGCGCTCGACCTGGCCCGCTCGGTTTCCTCCGGCGTCTGGGTTGCAGGAAATAGGGAAAAGTTTGCGGTGTTCGCCCCGGTGGTAGAAGATGTATTCCGTGACTGCGGACCTCTGAGCGGTATTCACGCAGCCTTGCGGGGTTCGCTGACCGAACTCAACCTGATGCTCGCTGTCGACATGCCATTTGTTTCACAGGCTTTTTTGGAGTACATAATCACTCAGGGGCGGAACGCGCCCGACGCGGCGGTAGTGGTTCCGCACAGTGACGGGCGCCGGCAGCCGCTTTGCGCTATTTACCGACGGGAGTTTGCCGTAGTCGCAGAGCATGCCTTGCAAGCCCGGCAAAATAGGATCGACCGATTGTTCGATGAGGTTCACACGCGAGTGATCGAGCAAGAAGAATTGGAAGACGCCGGATTTTCATCCGCCATTTTCCGCAACCTGAACACGCCCGAAGAGTTGGAGGCCGAGAACGACACGCCTGACGGCTGTTGAACAAGAGCACCGATTTGTGAGAACACCCAATGCCCGATCCGGTGAAACCCTACATCGAGTTCCGCGAGGCCTCTAAAGCTTTCGGCGACAAAGTGGTGCTCGACCGCGTCAGCTTTAATGTCATGCCCGGCGAGACTGTCTGCATCCTGGGGCGCAGCGGCGTGGGTAAATCAGTTTCGCTGCAGCTTATTGTTGGTTTTCTCAAGGCCGACTCCGGGCGCGTGATCGTTGCCGGAGAGGACATCACCGACTTTTCTGAACAGCAGATGGAGGCCATAAGAAAAAAGGTCACCATGGTCTTTCAGAATGGAGCGCTGTTTGATTCCCTAACTGTCGGCGAGAATGTGGCGTTCCCCCTGCGCGAAAGCAGAGACTTGAACGAAGAGCAGATTTACGAGATCGTCGACGGGTTGCTGAAGATGGTCGGCGTGCAGGAGATGCGCGACTTGCTGCCCTCGGATCTCTCGACCGGCATGAAGCGATCGGTAGCGATTGCCCGGGCGCTGGCGGCGCGGCCGGAATGTGTTCTCTACGACGAGCCGACAACCATGGTGGATCCCCTGATGGCGCAACTGCTCGGCGATCTCATCAAACGGCTCAAGCTGCAACTGAGCCTGACCAGCATAGTCGTCACCCACGACATGCGTCTCGCCCAGAAGTTGGCCGACCGGGTAGTGTTTCTGTACGAAGGAAAGTCAATTTTCTTTGGCACCTACGCGGAACTCGAAAAATCCACCGAGCCGATCGTGCAGGAGTTCCTTGAATTGGATGAGTTGAAGCTGGGATTTGAAGATCACGGCGGACTCGCCGAACCTGAATGTTTAACGTAGCCGCTGCAAGCGAGAACCGGAAGGCGCGGATACTTGACGAACCGCGAGTCCGTGAACGAAAGCCGGCACTGAAGAAACATCGAGCCCTTGTCGCTTCTAACTCGCTGCGCGTGGGCACAGTCGCTGCACAGTCCTAGTCCCGACCGCCCGTATTTTTCCTCTTCGCCGGAGCCCACGCATCGAGGCTACCCTATTACGAGCCTTCGCTCAAAACCCTTGCTGCACCAACTCTTCCATAGTGAGCACACTCTCGGCTGATTCCCTGGCCATCATCTTCTCGACATATTTTGCGATCAGATCAGCTTCCAGATTGACGGGATCGCCGGGCCGGAGCGAGTTGAGGTTGGTCATCTCGACGGTATGAGAGATGATGGCAACGGTGCAGTTCCTGCCTTCAAGTTTTGCCACGGTGAGGCTGATGCCCTCAATCGAGATCGAACCTTTGTAGACCGTGTACTTCTCCACATCGTGGGGCAACTCGACGCGCAACCACCAGTTTTCCGAATCAGCGATGCGCTCCAGCGCGATGAGCTTGCCGACGCCATCCACGTGCCCTTGCACGATGTGGCCGCCGAAACGGCCATCGGCTTTCATGGGCAGCTCCAGGTTGACCAGCGCGCCGTCATGCATCCGCGAGAACGACGTGAGTTCCCAGGTTTCCGGAGCCAGATCGGCGCAGAACGAACTTGGCTGGATGTCGACGGCAGTCAAGCAGACTCCGCTGACTGCAATGCTGTCTCCGGTCTTTAATTCCTTTGCTGCATTCTTGGCAGCAACGGTAATGCGGCGATTTTCGCCGCGCTGCTCGATGCTTGTAACACGCCCTACTTCTTCCACGATTCCGGTAAACATGAGGACCTCGATGCGCAACCAGACATGATAAACCCTCACGAAGATGAGATGAGAGATCTCACTCTTCGTACGGATCGCGCAAATACCCCTCTAGCGCAACGTCTTGTTCAAAGCGATGCATGTGGACATGCTTAACCTGCAGTGCTTCGTTCAGTTTGTTGGAGTCTGTACTTGCTGCGAAGGGCATCGACCCAGCGCCCAGAATTGTCGGCGCGTAATAAAGAAAAATCTTGTCGACCACTCCGGAGGCCAACACGGTTCGGTTGATCGCCGATCCACCTTCGATCATCAGACTGGTGATTTCAAGTTGCCCCAGGCGGCGGAGAATCGCCTGAATATCGGGACGGCCGTCGGACGTGTCTGCCGGAACCTGTTCGACTCGAACGCCAAGCGCCTCCAGTTCGGCCTTTTTCTTTTCGTGGGGCGAGGAACAAAAGACCAGCACATCGTTCTGGTCGCGGCCTTCATTTCCCGCGCTTTGCACCAGGCGCGACTCCAGCGGAATGCGCAAGTGCGAATCCAGGATCACGCGCAGCAGTGGGCGCCGCCGCGGATTGCCGCTGCGATCGGTGAGGAGTGGGTCGTCCGCCAGGATCGTCCCGACCCCCACGAGAATGGCATCGCTTTGGTGACGCAGTTGCTGCACGTTCGCGCGTGCAGCTTCTCCGGTGATCCATCCGCCGGCCGGAGTTTCTGATACGCGGTTCACTACCGTTGCTGGTGGCGGTGCGATCTTGCCATCAAGCGTCATCGCTGACTTCAGCGTTACTAGTGGAACGTCGTGGCGAATGTGGCGCGCGAAGGCCTCATTCAATCTTCGAGCTTCCGTTTCCAGCCCTCCAACTTCCACATGAACGCCCACCGAGCGCAGTTTCGCAAACCCCCGCCCGCTGACTTTAGGATTTGGATCGGGCATCGAAGCCACCACCCGCTGAATCCCGCCGGCAATCAAAGCGTCGGTGCATGGCGGAGTGCGGCTCTGATGCGAGTGCGGTTCCAGATTGATGTAAAGCGTCCCCCCACGCGCCTTCTCGCCCGCGCTCTCGAGAGCGCGCACCTCAGCATGTTTCACCCTCTCGTAGGTATAAACCCCAGTGCCCACGATGCTGCCTTGTTGATCGACAATGACGGCACCGACGTAGGGATTGGGTGAGGCCAGCCCGATGGCTTGCCGCGCCAGGTCAATCGCGCGGCGCAGGAACTGCTCGTCAGCGGAATGGTCCGGCATCTTTAGCGGGGACCGCGGTGAAAACGGCTTTATTCGAACAGAGAATCCACAAATTCCTTCGGATCGAACGGCAGCAGATCGCCGACCTTCTCGCCGACGCCAACAAATCGCACGGGCAGTCCCAACTCCCGCGAGATGGCGACCACCACGCCACCCTTGGCCGTGCCGTCAAGCTTGGTGAGGACGATGCCGGTAACGCCCGCCGATTCCGTGAACAGGCGCGCCTGCTGCAGGCCGTTCTGTCCGGTCGTCGCATCCATCACCAGCAGGGTTTCGTGCGGCGCTCCGGGGATAATGCGCTGGGCCGTCCGCCGCATCTTCTCCAGTTCCGACATGAGGCTAGCCTTGGTATGCAGCCGGCCGGCCGTATCGACGATCACGTAGTCTGTTTTTCGCGAGGATGCAGCCTGCAATGCGTCGAACAATACCGCCGCAGGATCGCCGCCGGGCTTGGTCTTGATCACTTCCGTGCCCGTGCGCGCACCCCAGATTTCCAGTTGATCGATCGCTGCCGCGCGGAAGGTGTCCGCCGCGCATAGCAGCACGCTCTTACCCTTCGAGCGAAATACCTGCGACAACTTCCCTATGGTAGTGGTCTTCCCGGTACCGTTCACGCCCACCACGAGAATTACTTCCGGCGTGCCGTCTACTCTTTGGACCGGGCGAGTATTTGCGGCATTCAGAATCGCTAGCAACTCCTCTTTCAGCAGTCGCTTCAGCTCCTGCACGTCCTTGATCTGTTTCCGGTCAGCCCGGTCGCGAAGCTTGCCCAGGACTTCCTGTGTGGTCGCGGAGCCCAGATCGGCGCCGATGAGTGTGGCTTCAAGATCGTCGAGAGTGTTACGGTCGATCTCTTTTCCAAAGCCAACAACCTCCTCAATGCGCTCGGCGAGGTTCTCGCGCGTGCGCGTGACTGCCTGCTTCATGCGCTCAAAAAGCCCCGGCCGCGTTTCCTCGGTACTGCCGAACAAAGTTTGAATCATGGGGATTCCAAACTTGATTATAGCGGTCAGCGCAGCCACGTTGCGGTCGGCCGGCAGAGGGCAGGGGAGAAGCGGTTAAACGCGGGTTCTTTCGAGGCTGGCAGCTTCATGAGCAGGAAGCGCTGAAGCGGGCGCAACGTCAGCTGCCGCTGCATCTGGGACCGCCACAGCTCGCTTGATGGAGAGGCGCTGGATTCGAATTTCGCCACGCTCGTAAACCGCCAGAAGCGCTGCCACCGATTCGGGGTCAAGCCGCTTGCCAGCCAAGTTCTGAATGATCTTGAATGCCTCTTCCGGAGTGTGGGCATGCTGGTACGGACGATTCGTGGTCAGGGCATCAAATGTATCGGCAACCGCGATCACCCGCGCCAACAGCGGAATCTGATCCCCCTCAAGGCCGTAAGGATAGCCCCGGCCATCGAGAGCTTCGTGATGCAGTTCAATACCGGGAAGCATCTCGGCAAGCTGCGTAACCGGGCGCAGAATGTTAGCGCCCTTGGTCGTGTGAGTCTTCATGACCTCAAATTCTTCCGCAGTCAGGGCGCCCGGTTTCTTGAGAATGCGGTCTTCGATGCCGATCTTGCCCACATCGTGGAGCTGCGCGGAGATCTGCAGCGTTTCCATAAAATCGGAGGCCAGGTTCAGTTCCTTGCCAATCAGCAGCGAGTAGCGCGTGACCCGGTCGGAGTGGCCGCGAGTGTAAGGATCCTTCTCGTCAACCGCACCGGCCAGCATCTGGATCGAACCCAGAAACAGAGCGCGATTTTCTTCCGCCGCCCGCTTCAGATCTTCGACGAATCGTTCCAGTTCTTGCGACATGGTATTAAAGGTCTCCGCCAGTTCGCCGATTTCGGTGCGGCTCCGCAAATGGACGCGCTGCGAAAAATCACCGCGCGCCAGAGCGCGGCCCGATTGCGTAAGGATTTGCAGGGGGTTTGTAATCCTGCGGGCTGCGAAGATGCTTATGCCAATGCTTACCACCACCGCCAGCAGGGCCAGGAGTCGCGCCGTGCGCTGCATCTCGGCGACTCCGCGGTAAGCCTCATATTGCGGCTTTTGCACCACAACCGCCCAATCGAGCGCGGTCACCGGGCTGTAAGTGCCGAGCATCTCAATGTTGTTCTTGCCTTCGTGGACGTCAAATTCCTTGGTAGCGGCCAACTGCGCTTTGTTGCCCTCATCCACAAAGTTGCGGACGATCTCCAGGCTCTTCATGTCTTGCCCGGTTACGTATTGTGCGGTGCCGGCGGCCACCAGCCGGCCTTGCGCGTCCACGACATACGGGATCAGACCGCCGCCGCTTACTTCATGAAGCCGGCGAATCAAAAATTGCAGATCCACAACCGCGCCCACCATGCCAAGAAAACGCCCGCCGTAGCTGACCGGGCTGCTTACCAGCACCACCGTCCGCGCGGTCTTGCCGTCTTCGACCTGAAGCGCCTGCCCGTTATAGGCGCGGCCATCGCGGGCGGCATCATAGGCATGTTGCAACTCGCGTTGCAGAAAGGCGTCCGGCGAAATACGGCCCGCCGAGATTCCCTTAGCCTCAGAGTTGAGCAGAGTAGCGTAAGCGAGCTCATCGGAGGAAGAAACAAAGTTCTCCAGCAGCGCACGCAATTCCGGCGCTTCGATGTTCTTATTGCCAATGTCGCCTCCGCTCGCCACTTGGATCGCGGAGGAAAGATTGGCCAGCATCATCCGCACCGAACGTTCGTGCTGCGAAAGATCGTCGGCCAGCGAGCGCGTCACCGTGTTCTGCAGCAGCATCTCGTTGGTCTTCAGCCGGTCCCGGTTAATGGCCTCTACTTCGGCCGAGTAGAAATACATGGGCACGATGCTGATGACCAGGAGCACACCCAGAATTACATAGAGAATCGGAATGCGCGCCGGATTGAGTGCGTTGGAAGACAGGTCGCTCCCCTGGCCTAGTTCGGAAGCGCCGTCGATCGAAGTGGCGGCGAATTTCACGGGTATCTATAGGATTTTAATGTCGCCGGAATGCCCAGAGGTAAAAACCGTGAGGTTTGCTGTTACCGAAGTACCACTCGAAGTGCACGTCCGGTGCCGGTTTGGCAGCAAAGCGCGCCAGGTACGTGCTGCAGGGCGCTGAGTCTTATGCACCGGGAGCTTCGCTTTTGCTGCTACGGGTCATCAAGTCATGAATCGCTTCGCGCGGAGCCTTGCCTTCCTGCAGAATAGCGTACACCTGCTCCGTGATGGGCATCTCGACCCCGCGGGCGCGAGCCAGTCCCACGGCTGCAGTCGTCGTGAAGATTCCTTCCGCAACCATGCCATGCATCCCGGCGAGAATCTCCGGCAGCTTGCGTCCCCGACCCAGCTCAACCCCCACGCTGCGATTGCGAGAAAGGCCGCCCGTGCAAGTCAACACGAGATCACCCAGGCCCGCGAGGCCCGCCATGGTCTCGGCTTTGCCCCCGCAGGCCACCACCAGCCGCGTCATTTCCGCCAGACCCCGCGTAATCAGCGCGGCCACGGAATTGTGACCCAGGCCGAGACCCGCGCAAACACCGGCAGCGATGGCCACGCTATTTTTAAGCGCGCCACCCAGTTCAACGCCGACCGGGTCTTCATTGGTGTAAAGGCGAAAGCTGGCATGGCTGAATTCCCGCTGGACGAAGCGCGCGAGCTCCTTATCCTGCGAAGCGATGGCGATCGCCGTCGGATCTCCCCGCGCCGCTTCCAGCGCGAAAGATGGACCGCTAAGCGCGCCGATCCTGGGTGCTGAGATGCCGTCGCCTTTGACCACCTGCACGATCACCTCACTCATGCGCAGCAGGGATTTTTCTTCCAGCCCCTTGGTCGCGCTGACGATCATGGTTTCCGTATCCAGGTGAGGCCGCAACTGCTGAAAGAGCTGACGGCAGTGTTGCGATGGCATCACACTCACCACAATGGCGGCGCCTTCAATTGCCTCCGCAAGATCATTGCAGGGAGTGACGCCGGCCGGAATGCTCTGACCGGGTAGAAACTTCTCGTTCACGCGATCCCGTGTGATGGATTCGCAGACTTCCTTCTCGTGAGCCCATAGCCGAATCTCATGACTTTCTTTGCGACCGAGAACGATCGATAGCGCTGTGCCCCACGCGCCTGCACCGATGATCGCGATCCTGCTCATGCGCGTCTTGCTCCTACGCGACTTTCCGTGCCGGCCAGCAAGCGACGTATATTTTCGTGGTGACGGGCAATGATGAGGAGGCAAGTGATGACTATGAGTGACAAGATCATCGGTACCTTGCCATACGGGTAAATTCCGTACACCAGAAATGGAAACGAGGCGACAGCGAGGATCGATCCCAGCGATACGTAGCGAAAGATGATTACCGCTGCGATAAAAACGCCCGCTACTATCAGAACCGCTTGAGGAGCGATGAAGGCGAATGAGCCCAACCCGGTGGCGACTCCTTTGCCTCCCCGGAACTTCAGCCATACCGGAAACATGTGCCCGATAACGGCAAACAGAGCCGCGATTGCGACGGGTTCAAACGGAAGGACGTCGAACACCCCGGTTCGAAAGCCCATCTGAATCCAGAAATAATATGCCAGGAGAGCAGCGGTTGTTCCTTTCAGCGCATCCAGCACCAGGGTCGCGACTCCCAAGGCGGGCGACTTGCGGGAAACATTCGTCGCCCCAATATTTCCGCTGCCGCTTCGCCGCACGTCTTCGCCCCGGAAGATGCGCACGAGCAGATAGCCAAAGGGAATCGACCCTAGCAGATAGCTCAACGCGGCAATAATGAGGATCGTCCGCAATTTTTGTCAGTTTCGGCTGCTAAGCTACCGCAAAGCAAACCGAGCCAGCTTGGTATATTTTGAGCCGCTGGCCGAAAGCTGGCTCCGGTACAGAAAGAACTCGCGCGACGTGATCGTACCAAACTCCGGCGCAGGCAGAACCGCCAGCTTTTCCTGCAAACGCTGAAAACTGCGATTCGGATCATCAACCTTTCCCCTTCGCGGCGAGCGTGACCTTCCTGCGCCCCGCGCCAGCGTAAGGTGCGCGTTGAAAGCATGCTCCTCTTTCGGGATATCGAGCCGCACCAGTGTTTCATCCACCGCTGCGGCCAGAGAGGTCAATTCCGCTCCACCCTCAATTCCGACCCAGAACACTCGTGGCGCCCGCGCGCCCGGAAAGAATCCGTACCCACGAATGCTCATTTCGAGCGCGCCGGCCTCAATGGTTTCGAGCGCGCCCTTGATCTTCTCAACCTCTTCTTCAGTTTTCTCCCCGATGAATTTCAACGTAACGTGCAGCGATTCCGGCCGCACCCAGCGTGCATCAGGAGCAAACCCGCGCACCCCTTCGAGGAACCGCGCAATCCCGGCGCGAATGTTCTCGTCGATATCCAGCGCAACGAAAAGGCGCATAGAAGATGAGCTAGCAGCCGTTCCTCACATCAATTTCCTTCGCATCATATCCAGCGCCAGCGTGGTCGCGAACCAGCGGATGCGTTTGCGATCGCCAGGGAAATTGCGCTCGATCACCTCCGTTCCACTGTCGCTCGCCAGGGCATGGAACACCAATCCCACGGGTTTCTCCGGAGTTCCTCCGCCAGGTCCGGCCACACCCGTGATGCCGATCCCGAGCGTCGATTCGCATCGGTAGCGGATACCCTCGGCCAACGCCGCCGCCACTTCGCGGCTCACCGCTCCGTGCCGCTCAATCATGTCGGCGGGCACTCCCGCCAGTTCGGTCTTCATGGCATTTGAGTACACGATCGCTCCACCAGCAAAATAGCGCGAGCTGCCGCTCACCGAGGTAATCCGTTCCCCGAGCAGACCTCCGGTGCACGATTCCGCCACTGCCAGCGTGGCGTTGCGCATCTGCAACCAGTAACCCACAATTTGTTCCAGCGATTCTCCGTTTCGCGAGAACACGGCGTCATCCAGTTCTTCCTCGACTGCATCGGCCGCTTCATCCACTCGGGCCTGTGCTGCCTCCATGGTTTCAGCGCGCGATTTGAAATGCAGCTGGATCTCTCCCGCTCCCGCCAGGATCGTAGTCTGCACGTCGCTAAATCGCTTGTAGAGGGGCGCCACACGAGCATCCACAAGCGATTCGCCCAGCATCGCGATCTTCAGTACGCGAGTAGCCAGGAACGCGCGCGGCAACTTCGCCCGCAGCCGCTCCAGGCACTCCGCCTCGAACAAGGCCTTCAATTCGTGTGGAGGCCCGGGCAACAATACGACGATGCGCTCCCGCCCGTCGAACTTGCCGCTCATCCACTGTCCCGGCGCGGTCCCATTTGCATTAGGCAGCACAGTCGCTCCTTCAAGAACGTCCGCCTGCTTCGCATTGTTAGAAGACATTTTCCAGCCCCGCGCCGCGAAACGCTGCTCGATCCCGGCGAGAACCGCTTCATCGCGTCGCAAGGAAACGCCCAAAGCTTCCGCGACGGCTTCACGAGTTAGATCATCTTCAGTTGGCCCGAGACCGCCGCTGAAAATCACGATCTCCGACCGGAACAGCGCGTGTTGCGCCGCCTCAACCAGCCGCTTGAGATCATCGCCCACCACGCACTTGAAAACCACTTCAACACCCAATTGGTTAATCTGCTCGGTAAGATAGAGGGAATTCGTGTCCGTGCGGAAGGGCGTCAGCAACTCGGAGCCGACGGCAATGATCTCGGCGTTCACGGATAAAAGTGTAAATGATGAAGGCAGTTCTCAGTACTCAGTACCCAGTTCCCAGCAAGATCAGGTTTTTCTGACAACTGAGAACTGAGTACTGAGAACTGGGTGTTGAGAACTGCCTTACTCCGGCAGCAATGGCAGTCCCGGAATATTCCACGAGAGATGATGCACCGCATCCGTGGTCGCCAGAATCACACTTTGTCCGGGCGCAAAGGCCAGTCCCACCAACCCATGGCCGGCGATCTCCAAGCTGGCTTTACCATCTGGAGTGATCTTCACAATCCCGCGTTTACCGGACAGCGAAGCCGCTACATAAAGGTTGCCCGTCGCATCGAAGGCAAGTCCCTGCGGGCGTCCCAGGCCGCGGTAAAACGTGTGAACCGTGCCTTGCGGATCAATTCGATGCACGCAGTCAAAACTCGATGTCGTCGGCCCCGTCACAAATAAATCGCCCTGCGGACCGAAAGCAAGGTGATACGCCGACACGCTCGGCTCCAGCGTGGCAAAGACGAACACCTGCTGGTCGGCGCCAATCTTGAAGATGGTGCCGCTGCGGTCGCCCACGTAGAGGTTCTGGTTCTTATCAAAAGCAATCCCAGTGGCGACCCCCATGCCTTCCGCATACGTGGTCATGTTTCCGTTCGGCGCCACGCGATAGACCGCGCCATCATGGCGCGACGAAACGTACATCTGTCCCTGCCGATCGAAGGCGATCGACGTCGCATTCATCATCTCCGCGACGAACGGTTTCACGGCGTAGTTGGTGTCAATCTTGAAGATCGCGATGGGAACCTTTTGACCTCGCGAACCCGAAAAGGTCGCGTAAATATTGCCTTGAGCATCCAGCGCCGGATTGGTCACGGGATGCAGGTTCTCGGCGATGGGTACGGCCACCTTCACCGTGTGCGCATTGCTGACGTGCCCATCGGCGGCGACCACCACGGGGCCCGAAGTCGCTCCCTCGGGAACGCGCGCCACGAGAAACGAATCGGAGCTGATTACAACTCCGCCCTCGACCTCACCAAACTGCACCCGCGGACGCTGGTATTGCTGTGGCCGCAATCCCGAACCCGCGATTCGTACTTCGCCCCCTGCCAGAGCCAGCACCGGCGAGACCGACTCGATGTGCGGTCCGCCGTTCACGTTTTTCTTGCCCAGGATGCGCTCGGAAAATCCCATGAGGAAAGCACTCGTACTGCTTTTGCTAACACTATCTTAACTATCTTAGAAGACCGAAGTGCAACAAGAGATGCATCGCTCCGAGCGCGTACAGACCAGCCGCCACATCGTCCAGCACGATCCCAGTACCTTCGGGAAGCGCCTCCAATTGTCGCACCGGAGGCGGCTTGACGATATCGAAGGCTCGAAAAAGTATAAAGCTGGGCAGAAAAGATTTCCACGCGAACGGCACCGCGATCAACGCCACCAGTTGACCCGCAACCTCATCAATCACCACAAACTGCGGATCTTTTATCCCCGAACCTCGCGCGACCCGCGTAGCCGCAGGAATTCCGATCAGAGTAACCAGCAAGGCCAGAGCGATTGCGATAGGAGTGCGGAAGCCAGGCGCAAGCCCTTCGCATAATGCCGCCCACAACAACACAGTGACCGCCGATCCCCAGGTCCCCGGCCCCAGCCGCAGCCGCCCGACGCCGAAGAATGTGGCGACCAGCGTTGCCCAGAGCGGAGCCTTCACCGCATCTTTCACGATTCTTCGTCCAAATCCTCGGGAGTGCTCCCTCGGATCGGCTCCTCCGCATCCGTTACCGGCGATGGAATCACGTAAGCGCCGCTCGCCCATTTACCCAGATCGATGGTGCGGCAGCGGTCACTGCAGAAGGGAAAGTCGGGATCGCCGTTCTTCACCGCTTTCTTGCAGATCGGGCAGCGGAGTTTCAAAGTACGTTTGCGAGGCATGGTAAAGGGAAAATCCCAGCTTCGTGTTGAGCTAAAGCACAGGATTCACAGCCAACAGCTCGCTACAAGATCCTCGCCACCAGATCGTAATCATGTGCCCCTGTGATCTGACAGCGATAAAATTCGCCCGGCTGAGGCTCAGTCTCCGCCGGAAAATCGTTCACGAAGACCTTACCGTCAATTTCGGGAGCATGCATCGAAGTGCGCCCTTCCATCAGCAGATCAGTCTCTTCCGACGTCCCCTCGCACAACAGGTCGAACTCCTGTCCCACGAGCGCCTTCTTTTTCTTCTTGCTGATTCGCCGCTGGATACTCATCAAGTGTTTGCGCCGCCGCTCGATCTCGCGGACGGGAAGCTTCTTGTCCAGCCCATACGCGTCCGCACCCTCCTGGTCGGAGTAAGAGAAAGTTCCCATCCAATCGAACTGGGCCTCTTGCACGAAATCGCACAACTCTTCGAATTCCTTCTCGGTCTCTCCCGGAAAGCCAACGATAAACGACGTCCGCAAAATCAGATCGGGAATCGTGCGCCGCATCTTGCTGATCGACCTCAGAAACAAATCCGCTCCGCCTCCACGTTTCATACGCTTCAGCACCGTCGCCGACGCATGCTGCAACGGCACATCCACGTACGAGCAAATCTTCTCCGAAGATGCGATCGTCTCCAAAAGCTTGCCCGTAATCTTGTTGGGATAGGCATAAAGGAAGCGGACCCAGCGCAGGTCTTCAATCTTCGCCAACTTCTCGAGCAGGAGCGCCAGACCATCCTTCAGCCCGAAATCCTCGCCGTAGCAAGTCGTATCCTGGCCGATCAAAGTGATTTCTCGCACTCCACTCCGTGCCAGCCGTTCGGCTTCCGCCACCACCGACTCGAATCGCCGCGAGCGAAACTGCCCTCGCAACTGCGGAATAATGCAGAACGTGCAAGGATGGTCGCAGCCCTCCGCGATCTTGATATAAGCAGTGGATTTCGGCGTAGCCAGAATGCGTGGGGTCCCTTCGTCGTACAAATAATTAGGCAGGTCCGCAATTGCCCCGTCCCAACGTTCGCGCGAGAATCGCCCTTGCGCCGCCCGGGCATCGCCCTCAGCCCGCGAAGGCAAAACCACGAATGGGGAATCGCTGTGCGGCAGGTCTTTCGCCGCCGAAGCCGGGAGAATCCCCGTGGCCGCCAAAATGTTTTCCAACTCGCCGGTTCCGACGACGGCATCCACTTCCGGAATACGCTTACGGATCTCATCCCGAAAACGCTCGACCAGACAACCTGCCACGACCAACTTCTTCGCCCGCCCTGAGGTCTTATGACCGGCCATCTCGAGAATCGTATTCACTGACTCCTGCTGCGCACTCTCGATGAACGAGCAGGTATTCACCACAATCACGTCCGCGTCCTCGGCCCGGGGCGAGAGTTCAGCCCCAGCCCTAGCCAGCAGGCCCATCATGACCTCGCTGTCGACCAGGTTCTTGGGGCACCCCAGGCTGACGAAGCCGACTTTCTGCGGGCCAGTATCTGGTTCGGGCTCAATCGACGCGGAACTGGCGGTTTTTTTGCGGGAATGTGAGATAGTGGGATTCTTCAAGGACATGCAATCTCGTTATTTTAACATCTTCCAACAGAGACCTTCCGTGAAACCATCGACCCGCTTACACGCATCTCTCTACCGTCTGGCGGTAGAGGTCCAGAAATAAAGCACCCTGTGGATGAAAACTTTGCGCTTCATGCTACCCTAGGCGTTACCGAAGAAAAGTGTAAGTCCCGCATCCTGGAGGGGAAATGTCTGGGAAACAGGCCGTAATTGCAGTCCTGGCAGTAACGATGTCTATCCTGGGCGGTTCCGCAGCAGCTCAGGACGAGAAAAACGAACTATCCGGCAGTATTGGCCGCATGTTCATCAGCGACCAGGGCATCATCGGCGCCACCAACTTCAATCACGTGGTCCGCTCCGGCAACGGACTGACCTTCGAGGTCAACTACGCGCGCCGCCTCTTCGGCACTCCCGTCTTTGCCATCTCGGGAGAAGTGCCCGCGGTCTTCGATCTGGATGAAGACCTCAACTCCGGCGAAAATGTTGTTCCCAAGAATTACAAACAGATCTTCGTTACTCCCTCGGCTCGCCTGAATCTGTTTCCGGCCACTGCGGTTTCGCCCTGGGTGAGTCTTGGCGGCGGCTTTGCCCACTTCACCGAGAACAGTACTCTGATCAATGGCGGTCCCAATCCCGGCAGCTCCTCCACCTCAGGGGTTCTCCAGGGTGGATTCGGCCTCGACGTTCGAGTTTTGCATCAGTTCAGTATTCGCCTCGATGTCCGCGACTTCTGGTCCGGCACTCCGAGCTTACCCTTGGCCGACACCGGTAAATCCCGCCAACACAACTTCTTCGTCGGCGGTGGCGTCGTCTGGCACTTCTAGTCGGGATAACTTGTAGCGCCGGCGCCCAGCCGGCTTCAGCAGTGCAATGCGGGGACCGCCGCCCCGGCTGTCCGTCGAGCGCAGCTCGACTCTCTGACCGCTAAGTCACAACTCACTTCTTCGTCGCCAACTCTACTTCTTCGTACAATTCCGGCAGCCGGAGCGCGTCGTCCGGCGAATTCCCAAACCGCGCTGATTCGTAAGCGTCGGTAAATTCCCCGACCCGCTTCCGCAAACGTTCATCTTCGATGATGCGCACAAATTCCCGCGCCGTCTGTGTCTCTGGTTTCGGCATCCCTCGCCGCGCCAGATAACGAGCCATCCGTTCATACCACATCGTGGCAGCCCGGTCCGGCGACCGTTCCGGATGGGCCTGCACCTGTCTGGTGCGGATCATCCGGATTATCCGTCCGGCGTTGCCCAGCACCAGTAACAGGAGAGCAACCACCACGCTTCCCCAGAACCAGGGCCCAGGCGAATGCCCTATGCTTCGCTGTCTTCTCCGCGCCCAATTCAGCAGCGCCGCATAGCGCAGACGACCCCACATCCGGCCCCGCTCCCAGAAACCTCGCGTCCCGCTTAACACTGATCGGCTAAGAACGTACTGGTGGGACGTGTCGTAACTGACCACCCACTCTCGCCAGAATGACGCCGCGGCGTCCAGGTAGAGCATCGCCCGCCCCCAGCCTTGCGGCGATTCAATCGCGCCCCCCGGCGTGGGATCGAACGTGACCCACCCGTAGCCAGGGAAGTAGGCTTCTACCCAAGAGTGCGCATTCTTTGCCCGAACCACGTAATAGCCGGTCAGATCGTTGAATTCATCGCTGCGGAAGCCGTTCACCACGCGCGACGGAATGCGCAGCGTTCGCAGCATCACGGCCATTGAAGAAGCGAAGTATTCGCAGTGTCCCTGCTTGCGCTCGAAAAGAAAGTTAGCTAGCGGATCGGCGACCGGCGAACGCGGCAACTGCAGCGTGTATCCGTAATGCGTTTGCAAGTATCTTTGAATCGCCATCGCTTTGTCGTAGTTATTGGAAGCGGAGCCCGCGATCTGCGCCGCCAGACGCGGAATGCGCGGGTCGAGGTCTGGGAGTTGCAGATAAGCCGGGGCAAATTGCGGAAGACTATTTCCGGCCGCCCGAAGTTCCCCGGGAGCAGGTGTTGAGATATCCGAGTCCGCTTCGTAGACGCTCACGGAGCGCTGGCTGTCCAGATCGGAGACGGCACCGCCCGTGTCGATCTGCAACGTGCGATACGCCCCCTCCACCCGGCGCGCCCACGGCGCCAGAAAGAAAATGTTGGTGCCGATCGGTTCCATCAGCACGCGGTAATGAATCAGGTGGTAGCGCGACGTCCAAACCTGTGTGACTCCCTGGCCGATCAGAGGAATGCGGAAACCCCCGTCCGGTTCCCGGTACAGCACATACTGCTGAGGCGAGTTGGACCAGTTCTTGCCGTCGAATTTCGCCAGCGCCACTCCGCGCCAGGCAAGCTCGTACTTGCCGTCGGTGTCCCCATCGATCTGGATGTGCATCACCACCGCATCCGATTGCTGAATCTGCCCGATCCGGCCCAGTTGCACCTGGTCACTGAAGCCCGTCGAAAAATCCGTGCCGAACGAGTAGCCCCCCAAATAGCCCGCCGACATACGAGGCAACAGAAAGAACATCGCTGCTGCGCCGATGAGTATCATCAGCACCAGGCCCGGCGCGACCCGCGCCAGCGAGAAGGCCAGATGCCGGTGCTCCTGCGTGCCGCCGGAATGTCTTGCCTGAAAGCGCGCCGCCTGCCCCGATCGCCGCATCTCCATCAGGATGAACGTGACCACCGCCATCAGCATGAATACTGCGAAGAAAAACATAAAAACACTGTCCACGGTCAGCACTGCCGAGGCCAACACCATCAGGAAAGCAAGGATCGCCAGCATCGTATAGTCGCGATCGCGCCTTAGCGAAAATGTGCGCACCACCACCGCGAACAGCACCAGATGTACCGTCGCCGCTAGAAAGCTGTGCGAAAGAAGAAGGTAATCGGCTCCGTAGAAGACGAAATATCCGATCGTCAATGGCGTGGTCCAGTGCTCCGAAATCTCGACTGTCCGCTGCTCCACCAACAGATAGCCGCGCAAAGCCAGCGCCGCTCCCGCCAGCAGCACCGCAGGTAAGTCCAGACCGCCGGTGCTCGCCAATGTCCCAAAGCCAACCAGCACAAGCAAATACACAGAAAACTCGAAGTACCGGTTAATTGCCCGGGACAGCGGGCTTACGTCGAGTTGTCGGGTGGGTTGCGGCATTGAAAGTCGCGAACGCGCTCAGAGGCAGTCTGCCTCCAACTGTTTTGTTTAGGCTCCTAGGTTCAGCCTAGGTTCACTTTCTATTGTTCGACAAGTTCTATCGAGAAGGGAAGGCTTTCGTGCCGCTTTCTTGCACCAATAGTCACCACCCCTTTGCCCACGCGGCTGCGGCGAAATGTAGCGCCGGCGTCCCGCCGGCTTCACTTTAACTTTCGAGATAGCCGCCCTCGGCTGCCCGCCGGACGCTGCTGAGGGGTAAAAGGCCTTCTTTGTTAGAATCATTCAGGTCAGGCATCGGTCTCACGCGACGTACTCTCGCCAACCCCGCCAGATCCGGAAGGAAGCAACGGTAACGGGCTCTTGCGTGTGCAGTGGGCCCCCGGTGCCTGGCTTATCTTTAACCTCTGCCCGCGAAACCTTTTACGCTCCCTTTACAAGTCTTTGCGCAAGAAATCCTCGCTGTCTCATCTTAACTATGGCAACACAAATATGTGCCAAATTGGCTGAGGAAAACCATGCGCAGTGTTCCGTCCAAAATCATATCGCCGAGTGTGACCATTCGCGTTTCGGGCTCTCTCTCTCAAAGTCATCTAGCCTACCTCGACCAACTCGTTTCTTCTGCGATTGAGTGTGCCTTGTGGCCTCTACTCGACCTGACCCATCTGGAGGAACTGGACCGCGTTGCACTAACCTACCTTCAAACGGGTGAGGGTCGCCATTTCGGCGTCATCGCCTGCCCGAATTTCATCCGCGAATGGATGCAACACGAAAAGGAACGGGAAGCCGCCTGATCGCCCCGCGGTCCATGTCGAGAAGAGATACCAGAAGTAGCGCCGCCGTCCCGGCGGCTGTCGTGGAGGCGTCCCTGCCTTTGAATGTGGGGACAGCCGCCCTCGGCTGTCCGTCGTTTGATTGTCATCCTGAGCAAGCGTTCTTTGCGCAGCGAAGGATCTGGGCGAGCCGCGCGGTGTGTCGCGTTCTCTGCGACACAATAATCGCGCGTTTGGCTCGCTTCCTTACCAAACTGCACTACTACCTGACATCACATTAGTTAGACTTTCTTGCTCCAATCCTGCAAAATACTGAGTCTCATACTCAGGAGCTCTAATTGACGAATCCTATTCGCGCAAGAGCGAAGATCAGCGCCCTCGGCACCTACGTGCCGCCTCGCCTTCTCACCAACGCCGACCTTGAAAGGATGGTCGACACTACCAACGACTGGATCCTCGAACGCGTTGGCATCCGCGAACGCCACATCGTGGAAAAAGGCGTGGCCACCAGCGACCTGGCGGTAGAAGCTGCCAAGAAGGCTCTCGCCCAGCGCGGCCTCGCTCCCAGCGACCTTGATGCCATCATCGTTGGCACCGTCACGCCCGACATGTTCTTTCCCTCCACCGCCTGCCTCGTCCAGCACAAACTAGGTGCCCAGGGAGTTTGGGGATTCGATCTTTCCGCGGCCTGCTCCGCTTTCATATATGCCGTACAGACGGGCGCGCAATTCATTGCCTCCGGCACTCATAAGAAGGTCCTCGTAATCGGCGCCGATGTCATGTCCTCGATAATCGACTACGCGGACCGCGCCACCTGCGTGATCTTCGGCGACGGCGCCGGTGCCGTGATTCTCGAGCCTGCCGAAGACGATTCCGTCGGCCTCATCGATTTCATCCACGAAATCGACGGCTCCGGAGGATGCTTCCTCCAGATGCCTGGCGGCGGGAGTCTCAACCCCTCAACCCGCGAAACCGTCGACAAGAAAATGCACTACGTTCACCAGGATGGCCAGCAGGTTTTCAAGTTCGCCGTGCGCAAGCAAACCGAAGCCTGCCTGAAGCTGCTCGAACGCAACGGCCTCAAGGGTTCGGATATCGACGCCTTCATCCCTCACCAGGCAAACTTGCGCATCATCAACGCGACTGCCGAACGCCTCGATCTGCGCCCGGAAAGCGTGATCGTCAATATTCAATGCTTCGGCAACACCACCGCCGGCACAATTCCGTTAGCCATGAATACAGCCGTGGAACAGGGAAAACTAAAGAAGGGAAGTCTAGTCCTGATGGCCTCAGTAGGCGCCGGCTTCACAGTAGGCGCCGCCCTACTGCGCTGGGCTTTCTAAACTCGCTCATGTGGGGACAGCCGCCTCGGCTGTCCTGCCGAGCGAAGCGAGGCGCGCGACCCGACATTGTAGCGCCGGCGTCCCGCCGGCTTACCTCTTAAACGGTCCCCGAAGCAGAGTGAAGCAGCTTCAGCGCTGCGTCTAGCCGCACCACCGAGACCAAGCTTCAGCCCTTGAGGTACATTCGTAACACTCGTCCGCGAATTTAAATATCCCGAACCAGCAACCCACTGTTATGTTTTCCCGAGCGTCCGCCCCACGTGGGGATGTGGCGGACGAGCACGTCGATGCTTCGTACCACATCCTGTTGCCTACTGCTCGCCCTAGCCCTGTTGGGCCAGGCGGCTGCCCTGAAATCGAAAGACGACTCACAAGAAACCAAGCTCCTCATCATGGAACACCTGTGGAATGAAGCCCAGGTGAATCGCGACGCCGGCGTTCTCGATGCCATGATCGGCAACCAATTCGTTAACACCGAGTACGACGGCGAAGTCAGCGACAAAAGCAAGTTCCTTGCCGATATCAAAGATCCGCAATTCAAACCTGCGGGCCTGACCATTCAAGACGTAAAGGTAAACATGTATGCCGACGCAGCCGTAGTCGTAGGCATCTATCACACCAAAGGAATGTACGAGAACAAGCCCTACGACCACGTATGCCGCTTCACCGACACCTGGATATACACGGATGGCCGCTGGCAATGCGTAGCCAGCCACACCAGCCTGCTGAAGAAGTAAACCGTCATTGCCGCCGCTGCGGGCATGCTCCGAAGCATGTAGCGCCTATAAAAAGTTTTGATAGCGGAATTTGCTTCCTCATCCGCCGCGGACGATCTAAGCAACCAGTCTGATTTCTTCAACTCGGCTCAGACTGCTCCCAATGGAAGTCACACCCCGCCCACGCCGCTGGAAGACCCTCATGGCTTTCGCCATAATCTACGTCGTCTGGGGATCGACCTTCCTGGCAATCCGCATCGGCGTGCGCGAGGTGCCGCCGCTCCTACTCGCCGGAATGCGTTTCTTCGCTGCGGGCATCGTGCTCTACGCCTGGGTGCGCGCCACCGGGATTGCCTCACCCTCCCGCCGCGAGTGGTTATCAGTAACCTTGCTGGCCGCACTCATCTTTCTGCTGGATTACGGATTGGTCTTTTGGGCCGAGCAGCGCGTCCCCTCGGGCATAACGGCCGTGATGCTGGCGACCATCCCGGTCTTCACCGCGCTTGCCGAAATTCTTATCCTGCGCACGCAGCGCCTCACCTTCCGCCTGGCATGCGCCCTTCTGGTGGGACTCGCCGGAGTAGCGGTCCTGGTCAGCCATTCCGTAAGCCTTGGCGACGCTCCCATCGACCGCTCCGGCGCGATTGCCCTCGTGGCGGGTGCCATCAGTTGGTCTCTGGCCTCGGTTCTCACCCGCAAGTTAGTTTTGCCCCAATCGAAGATCATGAATTCAGGAGCGCAAATGCTAGTCGGTGGAATCCTGCTCCTGCTAGCAGCCGCTATGTTTGGAGAGTTCAACGGCTTCCACTGGCGAGCCGTTTCTTCGACCGCGTGGCTCGCACTGGTCTACCTGATCGTCGCCGGCTCGATTATTGCCTTCACTGCGTATGTCTGGCTCATTCACCACGAGTCACCCACCAAAGTCGGCACCTACGCCTACGTGAACCCCGTAATCGCCGTGCTGCTCGGATATTTTCTGGGCGGGGAAGCGCTGGGGCCGCGGACGATCGTGGGAACACTCCTGGTGCTGGCGAGCGTAGTGGTGATCACGACCACGCCGAAGGGGAGAATGGCAACGGACGCGTTAGTCCCCGAAAACGAACCACCGCCGGGTGCCCCATCCTTAACGTCGCGTTCTTTGCGACGTTAGAGCTTGCCCTGAGCGGAGTCGAAGGGGTGGGGATTTTGATTTCCTATCTTCAAGCGGCGGGTGGCCACTTAAGGACGGCTGGCTCATTCAAGCCGTCTTTTGGGCTTGAGTGAGGCAGTTCGACGAAATCGCTGCCGTGTGAACATCCCCACTCAAGTTGAGGCGGTTGCCCTGCGTCTGAGCCGCGCGCCGAAACCCCGAGCAAGTCGAGGGACCTCAGCCCAAAACCGGGCTTGAGTGAGCCACCCGTCAGCCACTTGCGCTGGGATAGGGATAGGCTCAACCTAAGCACTAGGAGCCCAACGTGACAATCCGGAAAGCTGCCTTACAAATAGCAGCCGTGGTGCTGCTCATCCTGATGGCGTTCAACACCTATCTCGCCATCGATCACTTAAAGCGAATCCGGGCGACTGCGGCGCTCAGCCTCGAGAGCTCCGGTGTGCAAGCTGGCATCTCCCGCGTCTGGCAGGATTTCACCGACGTGGAGACCGGGCAGCGCGGCTACCTTCTCACCGACGACCCTGCCTACTTGCAGCCTTACGTCGACGCGAAAAATGCGATCGCTACCGACTTGGCCAATCTTCGCTCCGCCTTAACCAATCGCCCCCAATCCGAGCAGGCGCTCGAAGCCCAACTGGAATCCCTCGCCGCCTCGAAACAAGCCGAGATCGAGCGCACCATCGCTTTGCGCCAGCAGGGATACCGCCACCGCGCCTTCCAGCTCGTGCAAACCAACCAAGGCAAGCAATACTCGGATCAGGCTCGGTCTCTAATGTCTTCATTGTCTTCCCTGGAAAACAGCCGCTTCGCCGCACTCGAAAAACAGAGGGACGACAACTCCAGCCAGGCCATGTCGCAAACCATCGCCGCCAATTTGTGTTTGCTTGTGCTGACCGTAGGCCTCTTTCTGCTCATCCGCCTCCACGAGCGTGCCCTCGAACGGCAAGCCGCACAAAGCCGGCAAGCATTAACCGAGCGCGATTCGCAGCTGGAGAAACTTATCTGGCTAATGTCTGCCGCTGCCGACGAGACTCGCACCCAGATTGCAGTCATCGAAGAGAATGTCAGCCTGTTGCTCGAAAAATACGACGGATTCCTGCCCCCGCTCGGCTATGCCTGCGCCCAGCAGATCAAGGAGGCAACCGCACAACTCGAACAACTCCGCAAGCATCTCCTCGGCCACCCAGAGTCCGACATCCACGACCAAGCGGCGTAACGGATGGCGGAACGGGTTTGGGTGGGCGGCTCGGGTTTTGGGTGGCGCAGCGGTTCACCGCTGAGGTGCCTCGCTTGAGTCAACAGATGGGGAAGGGCACGACTTCCACTCGTGCCGTAGGGCAGCCGAAACGGACGCGGCTTTCAGCCGCTGAGGGTTGCCGTTTCTGTACGACGGCCGGGTAGCAAAGAAAGCGACGAAATGACTCTGCCTGCCGTGCTGAAAACGCGTCAGACCCTGGCATCAGGACAATCTAGTTTTATTCGCCAGATTAAGCCTGTGACGTGTGAACATCCCCACTCAAGCCAAAACCGGGCTTGAGCGGGCCACCCGCCTGGCTCAGGCCGCGTTTACCTTCAGGACATGAAGCGTGCGGATCTGATGGATAGCCGCGTTAGACGAGCGCGGCTGTAGGGGTTCGCGGAATTGACAGACACACTAATATGTTGTGTGCTCCACGCGTACGCCGGAGGATAAGCTGATGTTGGACCTCTCTGAAGAAGGCATCAAGGCTCTGATCTCACGAGGCGAAGGATCAAACGTAGAATTCAAGACAACGCTTGTCTCCAGCAAGGTCCTGAACTCTTTCGTTAATGCATTCCTCAACTCCGAAGGAGGAATTATCCTCTTAGGCGTCGGAGATTCGGGCGAAATAGTAGGTCTTTCTGATCAAGAGAACAGGGCAGCTCTGTCGCGATTTCACAAGGTGGCGCGTGACATGCCCAGAGCGATGCGTGACGGAGTGAGTTTTAGGTATGGAAGTCACACCATAAATGGGAAGCACGTCGCATTCTTGGAAGCAAGCCAAAGGCCGTTCGTGCGCGCGATCGGTCGCAATCCTATCACCGCGTTTCTCGTCGAATCTGGGCTCATCCTCATTGCGCTAAGCAGTCTCTCGTACTTAGCTCGCTTTATCTACCCCGACACTGCATTGGGCACGCTTCTGCGCCCCTTACGTTATTTGACCTCGCTACCAGGATTGTTGCTGTTCTGCGTCGCTCTGGAATCGTTCCTCGCCTTGTTCCTTACGGAACATCCTTTGAAGTGACGCCACTTCGTTTGATCGGTATATTCTTCCCATTCGACAAATTGGTGAGGACACTCCATACGGCGCGGGAGCGGCGGGAACGGGCCGATTTTGAAAATGTTTCAGAGAAACAGGACGCGACAGCATCAACATCGCAGGTAAAGACCGCAGAGATACAGCAAAATGAATTATCGTCGCCCGTTGTTAAGCCAGAACCGGCAGATGTCGTTACGGCGGAGGCAGTCGAAGAGGAAGTTGCCAGGGATAAGGCCGATGACTTATTTCGCGAAGTCTCCGAGAGAGCAAGCTCTCTTGCGGATCGTATGGAGAATCGGACGAACACATACATGATCCTGGGCGTCACAATGGGCTTTATCGGAATGGGCTTCTGGTTCTGGAGCTTTAATCATGCGCTCTCAAAGCCCATGGGACTGACCGAGTTTGTCGAGACCGCGATTCCGAGGATTACAATTCTGATATTCATCGAGCTTCTCGCTGGATTCTTTCTTCGGCAATATCGAATCGGCGTTGAAGACTTCAAGTACTTTTTTGAGATTGAACAGCGCGCTGATTGGAAGAGGATTAGCTATTCGATTCTGCTTGCCAACAAAGATGCCGCGATTGGAACCTTCGCGACGTGCCTCGCCAATGAGGCCTTAGCCATGAAGCTGCAAGCAGGGGAGAGTACGAGTACGCTCGAGGCTCTCAAGGCTGAGGGAAACACTACGTTTGAAGCGATGAAACTGGGGGGGAACGGTAAGAGATGTTGCACAGGCTCTGAAGGGGGAAACAACATCGGCGGGCGGACAACTCAAGCCTGGCTTTGGCTCAAGCGAGCAGTTTTCGCAGTTGGGCCGCGGGTAGCCCAATTCAAGCCCGCTTTTGGCCTGAGTGGTGCAGCTCAGAGCTAGACAGAGAAATTCGCGCCCAGGCGGAATGTTCCTAGCCCTACTTTGAATCGCAGCCCAGAAGGAAGCGCAGAGCAGCACACACCTCATTCATTCGTGCGGAACTAAGCTGGGTCACACGTTTCCCCATGCGCTGTTGCGACACCGTAACTGTATTGTGCAGCTTCACCGCGCACGGGGACTTCACGCCACCCTCGGGGGACAGACGAAACGCTTTCAAAAAGCCAAAGCCCCGGGCATCGCTCGGGGCTTCGGGATACTAGCGACGTTTGCCAAACATCTACAATCATAAATAAGCTGAGGCGATTGTCAACAAATTCTGTCGTGGGTCAGTTGGCCCGCTCTTGCCGCGCCGCAGCTGAGTGCTCACCTTTCGCGGTTTTCGAAAGAGTCCCTGAGCCGAGCCGAAAGGTGGGCGCATCGGGCCCGGCACTCAAGAAATTTCCACAGGCCCACTGTGACATCTGACCTTGTGCTCTCAATTAAATAGCGCGATCGTAGTCGAGGCCGTGACGGTTGGCACGAGCCAATCCCTCGCGCCCCGAAGTCCTTTGTTTCACGGATTTTAGTATCTAAGTTCTTTGACATCCGGATTTTGCGGAAAATTTCGCGCTAACGTGATGATTCCAATGGGGGAGGGGGGTGGGGGGAGGGGGATACCCCGATTCTCAGCATAGGATCGAGCCATCCAGCACTCGCCCGGAAGAAGCGCCCAACTTTATTTTCGCATCGAAATCCACTAAGGCCGCGTCATCTTCTCCGGCCGCACCAACTGATCGAATTCCTCACCGGTGAGATACCGCAGCTTCAGCGCCGCCTCGCGCAGGCTGCTGTGCTCGATGAGCGCCGTATGGGCAATCTTGGCGGCCTTGTCGTATCCCACTTTCGGAGCCAGCGCCGTCACCAGCATCAGCGAGTTCTCGACGTACCAATCCACCTTGGCGCGATCGACCTCGATACCCTCGATCATGTACTCAACGTATCCGTGGCAAGCGTCGGCGATCAGCGTGACCGAATGTAGAAAGTTGTAAATGATCACCGGCTTGTACACGTTCAGTTCGAAATTGCCCTGCGATCCTGCAAATCCCACGGCAGCGGTAGCACCATGAACTTGCACGCATACCATGGTCATCGCCTCGCACTGCGTAGGATTCACTTTGCCCGGCATAATCGACGACCCAGGCTCGTTCTCCGGGATGGAGATCTCGCCCAGCCCGCAACGGGGTCCCGAAGCCAGCCAGCGGATATCGTTCGAGATCTTCATCAGCGAAGCCGCCAGAGTTTCCATCGCACCTTGCGCAAACACAATCTCATCATGCGCCGAAAGCGCTGCGAACTTGTTGCCATGCGAGCGGAAGGGAAGTCCCGTGAGTTCGGCAATCTTCTTAGCAGCGCGCTCCGCAAATTCAGGATGAGTGTTCAGTCCAGTCCCGACGGCAGTTCCGCCGATGGCAAGATCGTAGAGACCGTCGAGCACCTGCTCCAGCCGCTTAATGTCCCGCTCGAGCAGGCTGGCCCAGCCGCCGAACTCCTGGCCAAAGGTCAGAGGCACAGCATCCTGCAAGTGCGTGCGTCCGATCTTGACCACATCATTGAATTCCCGCGCTTTGGCCGCAATCGCATCATGCACGTTCTTGATCGCCGGAATCAGGGCGTTCTTCACTCGATCAGCCGCCGCAATGTGCATCGCCGCGGGAAATGTGTCGTTAGACGAC
>Ga0209420_1000081_pt1 | contig 60177 bp, 47 predicted proteins | sample BlaSpr_A8_OM1_O1_FD_187972 | JGI IMG/M metagenome (GOLD analysis project Ga0209420, IMG submission 187972) | Forest soil microbial communities from Thunder Bay, Ontario, Canada - Black Spruce, Ontario site 2_A8_OM1_O1 (SPAdes) (version 2) | ecosystem: Environmental > Terrestrial > Soil > Boreal... | reverse complement strand
AAGCAAATCGCCACCGTGGCTGAAAGTACTTTTGCACGTCAATAATTGTGTGATGATTCGGAACAAGTGTTCTGAATCCGGTACCAGAGTGTGCCGGTTCGCTACGTCGGCTGCTTGAAATCGGTGGACATCGGAGCAAAGCGGCCCTGGGCTGCCACGCATGCCGAACTGTGTGCCGAAGGAGCAGAAAGTAACGTCCATTCCACCTAGGCCAATTTTCTCGACGATTCGATCGTGTCGCGACATCGTTCCGAGCCGCCGAGGGCCGGCTATGACCGGCAAGGTGGCCGCACCGGATACCGTGTCAATTTATGCATACGCGACGCATTCACGCGGCGTCGGCGGTATAATCCGGTCAATGCCGGACGTGGTTCACATTTACGGAAGCTCTTACGAGACGTGCCCTGTATGCGGTCAGAAGTGCGCGTACGGCGGCGACACGAATGCTACTGCAAATGAGCCGGTCATTCGGCCTGCTGACTGGGAAATCGAACTCTACTGCACGGAGCATGGGTTCTTCCGGGTTTTGGCGGGGAATCTGATTCAATCTGCGTGAGCTCCATTCGGCGGCTCCCGTAAGTGTTACTGGAGCACTTCCTACGACTTCGGAAGATACTCGATCTTTTGTCGAAGCAAATTATCGAGGCAGGTGCGACTTACATCTCGGACCTTCAGAGTTTACCGGCGCCGGGTGGTCGCGGACCTTTTCACGAGGAAACTTTCGGCCCGCGACTCTCCCAGCTATTACTCAATCCGGTTCAATTACCAGCTCCTGCTGTCTGGCGCCTGCCGGCCTGATTGGCGAGCAAAGTCTCGCCGATCTCTGAGAGCTTTGCATCTGCCTTTTTCTCCTCAGCCAGCGTCTGGTTTAGCAACTGCGCTGCATCCTGGAAGCCCAGGCTCTTAGCGAAGGCCGCTAGCGATCCGTATAGGGCGATTTCATAATGTTCGACGAAGTTGCCGTTCACGATGAGCGCCGCGTCCCGCAACAGAGAATCCTCCGTGTGCGAAACAGAATCTTTTGCGGCGCTCGTCAGTTCGCCCAGGACCGCATTCGATTCGGTCCTTGGTTCGATGCCGATCGACGAGAAAACACGCTCGAGGCGTGTCACGTGGGTGCGAGTTTCTTGCAAATGGTGTTCAAGCGCGGCTCGCAGTTCGCTTGAACCGGCGTTTTCGATCATGCCAGGGAGACCTTTCTCCACCAGCTTTTTTTCGCAGTCGTATGCGTATCCCAATTCGATTTCGAATAGTTCCCGAAGTGATTTTATTTTTCCAAACATGTTCGCTCCTTTTTTCGGCCGTTTTACAACACAAGCGTCGCGATTAAAACATACGCAAGCGAGCAGCTCACTCCAAAGATCCCTGTACTACCCGCGCCAACTTAGTGTATTGCCACACGGATTCCCCTGAGGGCCGAGCGCTGAGGGGCTCGCCTGAACGGCTGGAGCCTGCTCTTTGGGGATCTCCCGCACTTCAGCTCAGCGCGCCGAATCCTGCTTCGCAAGCAGGCAAAATTCAGGGCGATTCATGCTGAAACGCGGGGCCGAAAGGAGGAGTGCTTTGAAGTACCACTTGTGACAAGGGGTACCGATCCTCGGTGGTACCGGCCCGGAGAACCGGCTGGGAGCGCTGTCGTTTTGCGCCCGTCGGCGGCTGCCGGAGCGAACGATGAGACGGTCTCCGGGGCCTATTCCCAGTCATTGCGGAACGCAGCGCCCAACGCTCCCTCGCCGCGACGCCACAAGTGGTACAAGCTGCCGGAGATATTTGTGCGGGTCTGAGATTTCTGGTTTCGAGGTGGAAACTATACCGAAATGAAAACTACAGTTCTGTTCAACATGGACTTACGTCCGCACAACTCCGTACGTCATCTGCGTAGAATCACCAACGAGCATATCCGCATTAATCCGGATTGACGATTTGTATCGGCCATATTAAAAGACAAAACACTCGCGCCACGTCGAACTGCTAACAGCTCGCCCCCCTTCCGAGCACGAGCTTGCTAGCATTCAAAGCAGGTGGAGCCGCCGTTCGACGAGGCGGCGGCTCCAGATTGCTTTGGCCGGGCGGCCGTGAGTACCTTCGGAATCAGACTCCATCGGGTGATAGAGACGAGCCAAGAACTGCGCGAACCAATGGCGCCCTGAACCTCGGCTCGGTGTCTCGTCGCAATTGATATTCCGCATGGGTCCAAGTGCAACCACACAGCTAATTTTTTCCGCATATTCGAGACGCGCCTTCGAGGTCCACATATTGGGCCGAGGGCTGTTCTTGGCAGAAAATGTCGCGCGCTGCCGTCCAAAGCTCTTTTCCTTCGTCTAGTAGCGCGGTTCGCTGAATCGCACGGAACCACACAACATCAGCCCGCACTTGCTCCATAATGTAATGCGAGTGTAGCGTGTCTGAACCCCAATGTAGGTCGCATTGTGCCGATGAGTCAGGCGTGGGACCGGTCTTGCAAATCAACAGCGCGGGTATTGGGTTCTTGTTTCGAATCTTGTCGCGTTCTTTTTCTCCCTCCGAAGGTTGTTCATCGGATGGCCGCGTATCCGTTTCTCCCCTATAGCGCCAGATATAGAAACCCGCACGGGCGTACAGGTCGTCGCGTTTTTTCTGCTCGGCTGTCTTTTCTCCGATCGCGGGCTTCACTGGAGTCTTTGACGCTGCCTGCGCGTAACACAGCGGCGAAAGCAATAGCAGGGCAACGACTAAACGCCGCAGCAGCGGAACACAAGGAGCCATGCGGTCACACTGGCACGTGGAACGAAACCACTTCAAGATACAGGACGGCGCGAAACGTCTGCGAATACCAGCATCAACTAGGATAAATTCGCCCGTCCGTGATTTCCTACGAACTCGTTCCGTTCTCGTACCGACTGGCGCCGACGGACAACCCCTTGCCATGCCGCATAAACACAGACCTTTGTGAAAAGTACCGTGTTGTCGTCCTTCAGGCTGTAAACCTGCTGCTCGCTGTCGAATCAGATTCGCGGTCTCAGGCGGAGGGCACAAGAACCGAGTGGCGCGTGAATCAAGTTCTAGGCTGATGCAGGCAGTTCGACCTAGCTGTTGGGCTCCCAACGGCGGTTCTGCCCCGGCCAAGCGTCCCGCCCCCTGCCGACAAGTTCGAGCACGTTTGCGCTGATGGATCATGCCGACTAGGCACTAGTGGCGTGCGCCCGCAGTGGCTGCGAGCGCGCAATCGGGTTGTAGTTAATGGGATGCTTGTACACCCAATTCGGAAAACACTGAGGAAACTCCGATCGACTCGTGTACAACAGTGCTCTCACGTGATGGCGCCTGCGATTTAAGTCATCTAGCAGACGATGAAGCGCCTTCCTATCACACTGATACCATTCGGGAGGTATTTCATCTGCAAGATGATCGAGCAATTGGATGCCGGCGTCATCTTCAAGAACCTGAATCCACTTCTCGAAAGAATCAATTCCCCGGACCGTTTCGTAGGCAGAGGGTCGCGGGGAGAGTCCGCCTTTTGGGAGGTTCGGGAAGGTCCATTCGATGCCGTTGAAGCAGAAGCCGTTATCAATCATGGTGACAGTATAGTCTTGTGCTCCCCGGGCGCAGGTAAACATTACTTGGCGACAATCGCTGTTGCAAGTCCATTTGTCGAACACAAGCATCCGGACAAATTCCGCATTGTTTATGATCTTCTGGGGTGGGCAATCGAGCAGAAAATTCTGGATCGCGATCGGAACGCGGATACCGTATGGTCCCGCCTCAGAAGGAAGACGAGAGCCAAAACACAATCCTGGACTACAGGAAACATTTCCTCGCCCGATCTGGATTGTGAGATCGCCCGTACGCTGGATGAGAATCTCGGTCACATCCACGATCGCGCTCTCAGGAATGGGCAGACCTAAGCGACCCGCCAGAACGGCTGCCATCAATTCGTTGGCAAGGATTCTGGTTCCTTGCGGGTTATTTTGAAATTTCACGACGTAGTATTCTCCATCCGAACAGCGCAACAGATGCGCTTGCGAGCCACCCTGCATGCGGCGAACGTACTCCACAGCTACAACTCTGTTAATCATAGGGTTCCTTTCCAAACGACACTCTAAGGCCGATCAGGTACCGAAGAGTGGCCCGGATGATGCGGTACATTTTCGATTGAATCTAGATGCTTGACTGCTGATAGCGGAGCCTACTTCTTCCGCTTGACTGTTGCGGCGGGTCGTTGGGCCGTCGACTGACGAGTGACGGAGGTCGAAGGAAGTCGCCGTGGTTCGGCTGCGACCTCGTTCGCTGACTCCCAGCTGGCGCTGGAATTGTGGCGTCTGATTTCTAATCTAGGCTAATCGCTGCGTCAACACGAATATGTACTGTTAGGTTATCTACCAGCAGCAGAATCGCCTCGGATACGTACTTTTAGCCGGCTCTCACCTACAGACATTCGCTCCTGTGGCCGGGGCCTCTGGTACCAGCGTGAGACGTTCCGGTGCAGGTGGTCGCCCATACCCAAAATCCTTCTAAGCCTACTTGAATCTCGTGTTTCAAATGCCCTCACCCAGGTCGAATCAGCTCGACCAGCGTTTGACAGACCTCTTTAATTTCCTCCGCTCGGATTCGATTGAAGAATGGCAATGCGAGCGCGCGAGACGCCTGGAACTCTGTCACAGGGAGAGCGGACTTGCCGCTCGTGGAGGGCTGATAGATGGGTTGCAAGTGAATTGGCGCAAAATATCGCCCCAAAGCGATCCCGCGCGACTTCATTTCCTTGACGATCCAATCTCGCTGCGCCTCGTCGAAACGACTACTCAGTCGAACCACGTAGACGAACCAACTGATTTTGCGACGTGGCAACAGCATAGCCGGGATTATTAGTTCTGGAACGGAACCTAGGGCGTCACTGTACTCGCGAGCGATTAATTCTCGCCGATCCAGAATGGCATCGATTCTCTTTAGTTGTTCGATTCCCAACGCGCAATTGATGTCAGAAATCCGGTAGTTGTACCCCAATTGCGTATGTTGGAACCACTGTTCTGAGTCGTCTCTTCCTTGATTGCGAAGTTTTCTGACCTGGAGCGCGATTTCGGAATTGTTGGTGACGACCGCGCCGCCCTCTCCTGTTGTAATCTGCTTGTTGGGATAAAACGCAAAGACTCCGACATCCCCTAAAGCGCCGACTTTTTGGCCCTGGTATTCTGCTCCGATGGCCTCACAGGCATCTTCGACGACGAATAGTCCGTGGCGCCTGGCTATTTGCAGTATGTCGGCTAGCTCCCCGGGGCAGCCAAAGGTGTGCACGACAATGATCGCCCGTGTTCGCCTAGTGATTGCCCGTTCGAGCAGGGTCGGATCTAGGTTGAGCGTTTGCGGGTCGACGTCAATAAACACTGGAGTGGCCCTTTCATAGCGGACTGCGTTGGCGACCGCGATGAAGGTGAAAGAGGGCAGCAGCACTTCGTCGCCTTCAGAAATGCCCAGGGCTCGAATACACAAGTGCAGACCGCTGGTCCCGGAGTTTACGGCAATCGCATGCGAGGCACCCACGTAGTCAGAAATGGCGCGCTCGAATTCCCCGACCTTTGGGCCCATGCTAAGGCTCGAAGTGCGAAGCACGCCCGTTACTGCTTCGATGTCCTGCTCTGTGATTTCCGGAGCTGACAGCGGTATCCTCATGAATGTTGCGAACCGCCGGGAACCGCAACGGACACAGGAACACTGGAACGACGTTTCACCAGAAGCTCCTGCGAGAGAGGAATGGTGGTTAGTACTCGGACGATCGTCTCGGAAGCAAACCCTTCACCATACGGATTGGACATGCCCCGTAGGGATTCACGAAATTCAGGCGTTCTTGCCGTGCTCACCGCTTCGAGAATATGTCCCGGATGCGCGTCGGCGTCCAACACATTCCGTGCCCGTTCGCGTCCTTGCTGGCGGATCCCCACGTTTACGGTAGGAATTGCGAACGATGCGGATTCCATGATTCCACTACTGGAGTTGCCGAGCAACATATCGACCTGACGCAGGAGACTCAAAAAAGTTATCGAGTCGAGATTTGTGAAGACTTTTCCGTGGCCTCGCCGGGAAATGAATCGCTTCGTCCGTTCGATCAAGGCCCTGCTTCCCGCATCTGGATTCGGGTAACAGAACAAGATTTGCTCAGTAAGATTTTCCAGGGCTGCGAAGACGGCGTCCGCCTCTTGCAGCGTGTCGCGGGCGATGGTCACCGGATGGTATACCACTAGAATGGTCGGTCTCTGCAGATCGAGCGTCAGCCGCTCCTCGACTTGCTTCCGACCAAGAAGCGTTCGCCTGCGCAAATTGTCAAGCGATGGAGCGCCGGCCCGGTGTACACGCCATTCTTCTTCGCCCATCGCGATCACTCGCTCCCGAGCGGCGTGCGTCGAAGTAAAGTGGATATGGCTCATTTTCGTAAGGGCGTTGCGCACGGCATCGTCGATCGCGCCCTCGCTCACCTCTCCGCCCTCGATGTGAGCCATGGGAATGCGCAGCGCCAGAGCAACCGACGCCGGAGCCAGCATCTCGTAACGATCAGCGATCAACAGGAGCAGGTCGGGCCGCATTTGCCCGAACAGATCGGCCAATCCCAGCGTGGCCATGCCGATTGTCTTCGCCATGCCGACGTCGGTATCCGAACTGAGCAAACATTCGATCCGGGAGTCGATCGTGAAGCCGTCATTTACAATCTCCTGGAAAGTGTTCCCGAATTCAGGCGACAGATGCGATCCAAGGGCGATGATTTTCAGATCTACGTTTCCGTTCTCTGACAAATCTCTTAAGGGCCAATACAAATGCCCGTAGTCGGCGCGCGAGGTTGTAATTGCCGCAATTTTTCGCTTCATGGCGTTAAACCGAAGATCTTAGGGTTGCGGGAGATAGCAGATCCGTTGGCCGGTAGTCGGGAACGATTTGGCAAAGGGTTTCGATCATCGCGCTCAGGTTTCTCTGCTCAACCCATCGGGAAAGATCTTCCATCTGAATATCGAATCTGGCTGCGGGAACCTCCCTGCTCTTGACTCGCAGGAGTCTCGGATCGACTGTCGGCTCGGTCGATTCATCCTGGGAAAAGAATTCCTCCGACATCTTGTCTCCAGCACGCAGTCCTGTAAACGTCACTGGAATCTCCTTGCGAGATTCGGATTCGGCGTGAGTTATTAATTCAACAGCGATGTCTAGAATTTTGACCGGCGCGCTCGCTTGGGGAACGAATAGGCCTCCGCTTTCCGGCAGTCCCGATGCCAGGAGAATCAGTTCGACTGCCTCGCCCATCGCTAGGAAGCATCTGCATACGTCCCGGTGCGTGACGGTCACGGGACCGCCTCGGGAAATTTGGCTCAGGAATCTCGGGACGACGCTGCCGTGAGAACCCAATACGTTTGCGAGGCGCACCGCGCTCATCCGGTTCTTGGGGTTGTTCAAACTCAGGAGCGCGAGTTCTGCTACCCGCTTCGAAGCGCCCATGATGCTGATCGGATGGACGGCTTTATCCGTCGAGACCATGACGAAGTTGCTGACACCTTCGGCCTGGGCGATCTTCGCGAGACGGGCGGTTCCCAAGGCGTTGTTGCGAACGGCTGCAAACGGATTGTTCTCCATAAGCGGAACATGCTTGAAAGCCGCAACGTGATACACCACCTCAGGGTGATAACGCCTAAAGAGCTCGGCTAACAGTTTCGCGTCGCAAATATCGCCGAGCACAGATTTGTACGAAGTGCAATCAACCGCAGCCGCCAGTTCTGAATCAATCTCATGAAGATTTCGCTCTGAGTTGTCGAGAAGAAGCAGGAGCCGCGGCTCCAGACGGATCGCGGTCTTAGCCAGAGCAGAGCCGATCGAACCTCCGGCTCCCGTCATCAAAATCGTTCTACCGGAAACAACCTCTTCTATCGCGTTTTTCGGCGGCAAGATAACTCACTCCGAAACGCAATCGTATCGTGTATACGCACGCAGGTCCATCCATTGGCTGGGTTCGTTATATCGCGACCGCGTTGGGCGTAACTCCCATTCTCTCAATTTCTTGCAGGGGCACAAAGACCGTGAAGCCAGCCGGCAGACGGAGAGGTACAGAACCGCGATGTACCCTGCTGATGCGCTGGCAGTAGGGCCTGAGTTCCTCGCAGAGATCAGAGACTGGAATCTTACCCAACAGGGTGGCGTCTGAGGATGGTGAGCTTCTCTTCTGATGCGTAATGCTTTCGCTTTTTGCGCACGCGTTCTCTCCGTTATCTTAACGGAAGAACGCTCGGTCCAGTTCCAGCTGAGGCGCGACAGACCCGCCTTGCAGGAACTCAGAAAAGCTCGCGCACGGAAACGGAGAGAGAACCATCATCCGACGCTGAGCTCAGTGGCTCGTCGCCACAAATTGGAAAGCGTCCTCGACTGTCTTGATACCGGCCTTCGAACCCAGTGAACTTGTTTCCATCTTCGAGAACTGATACTGACGGCGCGGGGAGAAACTTGCCGGATCGAAAGCGCCTTTCGCGAATTGGAATATCCAGACATATTGACGGTGCGCTTTGTCAGCATCGGATTCAGACATGAGCGCAGAGTCGATCAGTGTCATGGGCGTGAAGTCGGAAAACCCATTGATCTTGTGAACCGGATCGGGCATCGTCGCGCTAAAAAAATCGACGTCATGCGTAAAGATAATCACGAAATCCACTTTCGAAGGATCGGGGGCTGGACAGACATTTGAGAACAGCTTTTTCCTGTTTTGGGCGATCCATTTCGTTTGGCTGGGCGTCAGGCCGTATGCAGCAAAGTAGTTCTGGCAGGCGATGTCCGCGCTTAGATTCTCCGGCTGTGAGTCGGGAGTTTCGCTGGAATCGCCTGTGGGCGCCGACGAATCAGCGGCAACTTCCCTTGCTGAGGCGTCGCCTGCACGCGGAGACACCCGGGGAGGATTCATTTCGCCGAACGCGGCGACCTGTGGCACGGAAACCCCTGCAGGCACGCTCTTGTTGCTCGTGTTGTTCGCTGCAGCGTCGTTGGCCGAACCAGACGACGGCGTACCCGAATCCGGTGGATGGATACGGGCTGCTTCGGCGGCCGCTTGGGCAGTTGCGTTAGCGATTTCCTTTGCCTGGGCTTGCTTCGCGACTGTACCGACGTCAAGAGCTGGGTCTTGGCGAACTTCAAGCGCTGGAAGATCGTCGACGGACGACTCGGGGATGTAGCCTTGCACTCCATTTTGAGCACGAATCTTCACGTAACCGTTAACGCGCTCAACAACTTCGACGTTCTCTCCGCAATTCAGCTTCGCCTCGATGTCGAAACGATCCAACGAATCATAGACCCAGATTTGGTCTCGGTGCGAATTACACTTAAGGGCCGCGGGATTCGCCGACGCAGCCCCCGTCAGAAGCGAAACGCTCGCCAGACTGACCATCAGCAAAAAGAATCGTGCTCTGAGGTCCATTGCTCCCTCCAAATGGTTCCGTGCTGAGAACCCTCCGATAGTCCAGTACTTTGGGCCAAGCGAACAACTGTACGAGAGTACAGAGAAAGTACAGGTATCCGCAAGGCAGTAAGTCGCCCCGCGCGAGTCTTGGGCGGAGAGTCGCAGGAAAGAGGCGGCCGATTACGCCCGGTTTCTCGAGGAACTCTCTTGCTTCCAATCCGAACGCGATGCAGCAATGCTGGTCGCAGCTGAGGTCTGTGAGCACTCGTTTCTCCGAGGAGACGCGGACCGGCGCGAACCGATTTCGGGACTCGACATCGTGGACGGACGCGCCGAAATATGGAACGGATGGTTTCACGGGCGCATCGTTCGACGTGCGACGAACCGAGGTCGTTAGATTCCTGGTGACTTCAGGATATACTCTCAATTCCCAGCCTCGTTTGCTTGTGCCTTCGTCGTCCGGATGCACTGCGAGTTGTTAAAATCTGGAGCGAAAGGGGATCCACTTCCGTGTGCGGAATTTGTGGTGTCATCGGATTGGACTCGAAGCTGAATGGCGAGGCCGTCGTGCGCCGCATGCTCAATGCGATCATTCATCGCGGCCCCGATGAAGAAGGCTTTCTCGCCGCTCCCCCGGTCGTCGTGGGCGCGCGGCGCCTCAGCATCATTGATCTTCCCGGCGGCTCGCAGCCTATCTGGAACGAAACCGGAACGCTCGCCGTCGTCTTCAACGGTGAAATCTACAATTTCCGCGAACTGCGCAAGGAACTCGAAGACAAGGGTCACAGTTTCCTCACCCGCTCCGATACCGAAGTGATCGTCCACGCCTACGAACAATGGGGCGAACAATTCGCCGCCAGACTGCGCGGTATGTTCGCGCTCGCCATCATCGAAATGCCCCAGGGCCGCGGCGGCCCGGCAGCTGCCGTGTTTCTGGCGCGCGATCCGCTCGGCATCAAGCCGCTCTACTACACGCTGGGCGGCGGAGGGCTGCTATTCGCCTCCGAAGTTCGCGCGCTCCTTGCCAGCGGCTGCGTTTCTGCGCAGCTTTCTGACGCTGCGATTCCTTCGTACCTGCTTTTCGGTTCCGTCTGCGAACCGATGACCATGGTCGAAGGTGTGCTCTCGCTGCCGCCGGGTCACTTCGTGAAAATCCGCGCGAACGATCCGCGCCGACGGCCCGAACCAAAGCTCTACTGGAATTTCGCGAAGGAATTTTATCAGGACGAAGAAGCCGAAACCGGAACCGCCTACCAGGAGGATTTTTCCGCCGCCGCTTCCACCGTTCGTTCGCTGCTGGAGGATTCCGTCCGCAGCCATCTCATCGCGGACGTCCCCGTCGGCGTGTTTCTCAGCGGCGGCCTGGATTCGACGGCCATTGCCGCGCTAGCCAGCCACGTGCAAAAAGGCATTCACACTTTTACCGTCGCATTCCCCGACGCCGAATTCAGCGAGGCCGAAGTCGCACGCAGTACCGCGCAGCGCCTGGGAACCGACCATCGCGAGATGACCCTTTCCAGCTCCGAAATGGAGGCGCGTCTCGATGAAGCCGTCGGCTCCTTCGATCAGCCCAGTATGGACGGCATCAACACCTATTTTGTTTCCTGGGCGGCGCGCCAGGCGGGATTGAAAGTCGCGCTCTCCGGTTTGGGCAGCGACGAACTTTTCGGCGGCTACAGTTCTTTTCGCGCCACCGCGCAAGTAACGCGCCTCACCACCATGGCCCGCTTTTTCCCCAAACTCGCCCGTGAACTTGCCACCTCCGGCATCAAGCGCTCGAAAGTGTATCGCGGCTCGCCCGACGCATTTCGCAAAGCCTTTTCCGCCTGGCTCGATCCTGATTTGCTCCCATCGCCATATTTTTTCACGCGCGCGCTTTTCACTCCGCAAACTGTGGTCAACCTCCTGGGCGACGACTCGGCCACCTGGGACGCCATGCTGTGGTCACGCTGGCTTTCCGAAGCCACGCGCCAATCACGACCCATGGACCGCTTCACGCGAGTCTCCTGGCTCGAGCTGCGCTCCTACCTCGTCAACACTCTGCTGCGCGATACCGACGCCATGAGCATGCATCACTCTCTGGAAGTCCGCGTGCCTTTCCTCGACGGCCCGCTCGTCGAATATGTCCTCGAGCTCCCCGAAGCGCTGAAGCGTAATCCCGCGCGCCCGAAAGCCTTGCTCTTCGAAGCCGTGAAAGATTTGCTGCCCGATGAAATTGTCAAACATGCCAAACGCACTTTCACTTTTCCATGGGAAACCTGGTTGCGCGGGAAATTGGGTGAACGCATAGCGATCCAGCTGGGCGATTGGTCGCCCGCTCTGGAATCCCGCCTCGATGGCCGCTTTGCGCAAACCGTCTGGAAAGATTTTCTGCGTGGTCGCACGACGTGGTCGCGCCCTTGGAGCCTGTACGTCCTGAACGAATGGGCCAAACGCAATCTCCGCGTCCCAGAATCATCCGCCGAGCCCGCTAAGAACGCCGCAACAGCTCATGTGGCCTAGATTGCCGTGGTAGGTGGCATGCGTTGCGCGCGTACGCAGAAGCCGTGCGGCCGTACTGCCGCGGGCGCGCCCCAGCGCTCAAGAACCGACCGTTGGAATCTGCCGTGACTGTTTGTGTGCTGGAAGTTGCAGACGTTTTTAATCGCCGCAGCATTGATGAGAATGCGCGTAGCTTCCGCAACGAGGCAGTGACGAGTGATGGGCGGGCAAGTGCCCAATGAATCCAGGGTCCGTGCTCCGCGATCCGCGCCGCGCGCACTTCTTCGAACGCCAATCTCCTGATCGGCGAATTCACGCCGCCGCAAAACGCCAGAAAGACTAGCGATGAGAATCCGTCGCTGTTATTTGTGTTCAATCATTTGCGCCCGTTTCTAATAATCCGTCACTAGCGATTCGACTTGGCCACGGCGCCGGACGGGTTCAGCACAGGTTTTTTGAATCGCGCCGCAGGAGCATCGAAGCGTTCCGGTTGCGGGGAAGGGTGGGCGACCGCTGGCGCCGTTACGCTTTGGGTCCGTTCATAGAAGCAATCAGAGTGTTGCTGAGAATATGCATCACGCGAACCTCGTTTGCTGTTCGCTTCGATAGCTCCACCAATTTACGAATTGCATTTTCATGGCCTGATACCGTCTCCTGCCAGATAACGGCGCCATCCGGCAGAACTTCAAACAAATCATAGTCGCGCTCCATGCGCCCCCTTCTCGGGCAGGTAAGACTAGCATGCCACGACAGGCACACAACCTGCTGTCCAACATTGAACATCGAAACAACGCTCCCGGCACAGCGCCCGCACCCGCCCCACGGTCGCTGCCGCCACGCGCTTGGGCGAAGGTTTTCCTCGCCTGCGGTCGAACAACCCGCGGAATCTGAACTCCTCATACCGCTCCCGCCAGCGCCGCATATGCCGGTCGCTGATGCCCAGGATTTCGGCCGCTTGCCACCAGCTGATCTTCTTCGCCATCGTCAGCAACATCACTTCCTGTACCTTCATCGCCCGCTCCATGGCGGCTCGTGTGTAGGAGTTCATGCTTGCCATGGTCCCACCACCGCCCGACGGTTTACCAATTTATTCCTGAGACAGCGCGGCAAATTTCCGCCACAATATTCAGGATGGTTATCCTGGGCATCAACGCCTACCACGCTAACGCCTCCGCAGCGATTATTGCGGACGGCCGCCTGCTCGCAGCCGTGGAAGAAGAGCGCCTGAACCGCGTGAAATATGCGGCTGGCCTGCCCGTGCGCGCGATCCAATATTGCCTGGACCAGGCCGGCGTAAAACTTTCCGAAGTGGACCACATTGCCATCCCGCGCAATCCCTGGGCGCGCCTGGGCACGAAATTGCGTTTCGCGATGCGCATGCCAAAATTCGCCCTGGATCGCGCACGCGTGATGCGGCGCTTCGCTGGAATTCACGAAGATCTCGCCGCAGCCTTTGAAACTCCGGCGGGGAAAATCCGCGCGCAGTTTCATCGCATCGAACACCACACCGCGCATCTGGCCAGCGCCTATTTCGTCTCGCCCTTCGAACGCAGCGCCGTCCTTTCCGCCGATGGCCTCGGTGATTTCGCCAGCTCGATGTGGGCGCTGGGCGAAGGTGCGCGCTTGAAGCCGCTGGGCGAAATCACTTTTCCTCATTCGCTCGGCATGTATTACACCGCGCTCACGCAATACATCGGCTTCTGGAAATTTGGCGACGAATACAAGGTGATGGGTCTGGCCGCCTACGGCCAGCCGGAATTTCTCGATGAATTTCGCCGCATCGTTTACGTGGACGCCCCGCTTTCCTTTCGCCTGGGGCTGGAATATTTCACGCACCAGTCGCAAGGCGCGGACATGACCTGGCGCGATGCCGATCGCACACCCGTTCTCGGCCGCCTTTTTTCTTCGTATCTGGAGAAACGCCTCGGCCCCACGCGCCAGCCCGATCAGCCGCTGGAGCAGCGCCACCATAATCTCGCGGCCAGCATGCAGGCAGCGCTCGAAGAAGTCCTGGCCGCGCACTGGATCGCCCTCGCCCAAAAAACCGGCGAAAGATCGCTCTGCCTCGCCGGCGGCGTCGCGTTCAACTGCGTCGCCAACGGAAAAATATTCGATCACTCTCCGTTCGAGCGCGTTTATGTGCAACCGGCCGCGGGCGATGCTGGCCTTTCCGTCGGTGCCGCGTGCGCTGTGAATCACCAAATCCTCGGGCGGCCGCGAGAATTTTTGATGGACCACGCCGGATGGGGTCCGCAATTTTCGCCACAGGAAATCCGCGCGGCCGTGGACAAATTCGCCGCCCGCGGTGACGACGTGCAGATCGCCGAACACCTCGATGAGGCCGCGCTGCTCCGCATCACCGCGCGCCACATTGGCGAAGGCAAAGTCCTCGGCTGGTTTCAGGGCCGCGTCGAATGGGGCCCGCGAGCGCTCGGGCAGCGCAGCATTCTCGCCGACCCGCGCCGACCCGAAATGAAAGACGTTCTGAACCGCCGCATCAAGCACCGCGAAACTTTTCGTCCGTTCGCGCCTTCGATTCTCGAGGAAGCTACCGGCGAATATTTCGAAAAAACTCATCCGTCGCCGTTCATGACCTTCGCTTACAACGTGCGGCCGGAAAAACGCGCCGTGATTCCCGCTCCCACGCACGTGGACGGCACCGCGCGCCTGCAAACCGTCAGCCGCACGGCGAATCCGCTCTACTGGAAACTGATTCGCGCGTTCGGAGATCTCACCGGTGTGCCGGTCGTACTGAACACTTCATTTAACGACAACGAGCCCATCGTGTGCCGCCCCGAAGAAGCTCTGGATTGTTTCCAGCGCACGCAAATGGACGTGCTGGTGATGGGCAATTTCGTTCTGGAGAAAAAATCCGTCGCCGCCAATGATGCAGAATCCGCCTTCCGCGGCGCCACGCGCGCAAAATAAATCGCCCGCATGCACATCCTGCTCCTGAACGAATACTATCCGCCCGACACTTCGGCCACCGCGAAGATGGCCGCGCAAGTCGCCGAAGCGCTCGCGCAGCGCCACCAGGTTACTGTGGTTGCTGGCCGGCCCTCGTACGATCCCGACGCGCGGTACGCCTATGCCCTGCTGCGCCGCGGCACGAGCAACAAAGTTACCGTCGAGTGCGTTGGTTCGACCGCCTACCCGCGCCACCAAATGCCGCGCCGCGTTACGAATTATCTTTCTTACCTCGCGCTTGCAGTGCCGCGGGCGCTCGCGCTTCGTCCCGATATTATTCTGGCGATGACGGACCCTCCCGTCGCGGGGATCGCCGGGGCGTTCATCGCGCGGCTGGCTGGGCGACCGTTCGTTTACAACATCCGTGACTTGTATCCGGACATGGCTGTAGGCGGCGACATTGTGCGCGCGGGCAAGTGGGTGACGCGCTGGGAAAACTTGCATCGCTGGGCGCTGAAGCAAGCGGCGCGTGTGATTGTGCTGGGCGACGACATGCGCGATCGCATCTTGGCCAAAGGCGTTGCGGCGGAACGAGTTGTCGTGGTTCGTGACGGCACCTCGGAGGCGCCTTCGCCTGGGCGGATGCCTGAGCGCAGCGATGCGATGGTGCAAGAAATTCGCCACGGATTTCCGTTTGTGGTGCTGCACGCGGGAAATTTGGGATTTTACGGGGCTTGGGACACTTTGCTTGCGGCGGCGAAAATGCTCAGCAACGAAAATACTGGTTTCGTGTTCATAGGAGATGGCGCGAACCGCGCGGCGCTGGAATCTGCGGCGCGCAATTTGCCGAATGTAAAATTTGCGGCTTTTCGACCGGTGGAACAAATTGCGCATGTGATGATGGCGGGCGACTTGCACATCATTACCGTAAGACGCGGGCTGGAGGGCGTCGTCGTGCCCAGCAAACTGTATTCGACGCTCTCGGCGGGGCGTCCCATACTGGTCGTTGCGCCGCCGGAATCTGACGCGGCGCGCATCGTTGTCGAATCCGGGTGCGGCGTCGCTGCGGATCCCGACGATCCTGCAGCTGTCGCTGCTGCGATCCGCCAATTGCGCGCACAACCGGCACGCTTGGCCGAAATGGGCTGTCGCGCGCGGGAAACGGCGGCCAAATATGCTAGAGTTGGTGAGCTGGAACGTTTCGTCGCCATCGTAGAATCGGCAGCCAGAGAACTGACCCCATGAACGAGCCACCACTGCAATGTCGCAACACTCGGAACTGATCGCCTTCGCGGTCGCGCTGCTCGCATCGCTGTGCCTCACCGTGCCCATTCGACATCTGGCGTTGCGATACGGGATGGTGGATAAACCCGGGCCGCGCAAAGTTCATCTGAATCCGATTCCGCTGCTCGGCGGCATCGCCATTTACCTGGCCTTCGTTCTTGCCGTGGTGCTCACGCGGCATGACGCGCCTTTGCGGCAGATTATCGGCATCCTCGCCGGCGCTACCTTGCTGGCCATCATCGGCTTTCTTGACGATGGCGGCCTGCTGCATCACCAGGTAAAACTTTTCATCGGTATGCCGCTTGCCGCAGTTTTTCTGATTGCCTCCGGCATTCGCGCGCAACTTTTTTCGCAGTACATTCCTGGCCTTGCCGGATTGATTCTCGACTGGTGCCTTACCATTTTTTGGGTCGTCGGGATCACCGCTGCCTTCAGCATTCTGGATCACATGGACGGCCTGTGCGCGGGAATCGCCGCGGTGGCCGCCGGCTTCTTCACGTTCTCGGCCTGCGCCAACGGACAGACCATGGTGTCCACGCTGGCCGCCGCTACTCTGGGCGCCGCGCTCGGTTTTCTGCGCTGGAATTTCAATCCCGCGAAAATTTTTATGGGCGACGGCGGCGCCATGCTCCTGGGTTTCCTGATGGCCACGCTCGGGCTGAAAATTCGTCCCGATGGAGCGCTGTTCCCGCACACATGGCTGGTTCCGGTGCTCATTCTCGGCGTGCCGATTTTTGACACCACGCTCGTCTCGATTTCGCGCGCGCGCCGTGGGCTGCTGCCCTTCACTTCTCCTGGCAAGGACCACACCGCGCACCGCCTGTCGAATCTGGGCCTGGGTCATCGCGGCGCCGTCCTGGTGCTTTACGCGCTGGCGATTATTCTTGGCAGCCTGGCACTGGCTGTACCGAATCTTTCCGCCACGAAGGTTTACGCGCTCGCTGCCCTTTTGGTAGTTGGCGCGCTTGCCGCTGTGTTCCTCCTGGAAGCTTTGCCCTACGAACGGCAAGTCAAGTTGCACAAGCCCACCTCCGCCTCGTGAGTCGTCGCGGGTAACATAAGCCAATCTTGCCTGTGCGCCTTTCTGCAGACTTCTCGAGTTTTCCTGCGCAGCAATTCACCGCCAAAGAACACAGTCAGGGGTGCCTGCCGCGCCCAGGGCGTTCGGGGTTTTTTGCGATTATCCCGGAAATCTCGCGGGAGGGGGTTGCGAGCGAGCGTTGCATGGACGTTTGGTTGTCAGATCTTGCGCACAGCGTTCGCCATAACCAGCTTGTCCCTGTGGGTGCCAATCCATACTTTGAAGCAGTTAGCAGTACCTCAGGAAAATCCGATCTCGCGGCATTCCCGGGTGTGCGGGAGCGGCCACGTCCTCCGAAACGGCCAGAAGGAACTGCTGCGTCCCACGGGCGTTTCGCATTTTGGTTTTGGAATGCGATACTCTGTCCTGGCCGACGGGGCCGGAAGCGTTCCTTCACGGTCAGGTTTTCTGCTTGACAAACCGTATGGGTCATACGATCATATAAATGAAGACTTATTCGACTGCTGACGTCGCAGCGCTTCTCGATATTAGTTGGGACACGCTCCATCGCTGGATGAGAGAGAAAAAAATACCGGTTCCCGCGGCGAAGTCGCTGGGAAAGATCCAGGTCCGCCTTTGGACAGAGGACGACGTAGAGGAAGTGCGAAAGTATAAAACGAAGCACTATTGGGGTAAGGGGCATAAGAAGCGAAAGAAACGAAGCAAATAAACAATCGGGCCACGCCGGTGCTTGTAACACCGACGCGGCCCTGACCAGGTCGCACGTCTGAGGTGCAACGATGGCTGCAAAAGAAGTTATCTATTTCTCATTACTAGTGCAACTTGTCTCGCCCTCATTTTTTCCGGCGCTGCTCCCACCTGAGCCGGTCTCGGAATCCCCTCCATAGCTGACGCACAATGCGTCTATCGCGTACTGTCGGACTTTCGACCGCCTCTCTATTTGTGTGCCCCAACCCTTTTATCAGCTGCGGGACTGCGGCTTCCCGCCGCAAGCAATTGAGGAGATTCAAATGCAAAAGGCGCATCTGTTCGAAGCAATTCTGTTGGTGAACCGAGGCGTTGACGAAGCGGTACGCGGACTCGAACGCCTCAAACGAACCAACGACTCGCAGCTCGATTCCGCCTGCTTCGATGAAGAGCTCGTGCTTTTCGAGGAACATCGTGCACGCCTGAATTCTTATTTCTGCAGCGCCCTCCAGCGCGCTGAGCAGCAGGACTCCATCCGATTTGAAGCCCGGTACCACGAATACGAGAAGAAAACCTTGGACGAAGTGCAGGTCTATCGCGACGTGCGGATGGTGGAAGATCGCCGGCGCGTCGAGGGAAAATCGCCCAAGGTCCGCTTCTTTACGCAAGAAGAACAGCGGGGATGGGAACGACTTTACCCCAAGCCGCCTTGTGATGCGGAAAGCGAACCGCAGCGTAGCGGAGGAGACCAGCCATGAAGCTACCCCTGTTCCAGGAACTTGTGGCTTTGAACGGTGCATTCGAGCAGGTAATCCGCGGGCTTGAGCGAATGGAGAAAGTAGGCCACTTCCAACGTGACCTGATTCGGTATGCCCGGGCCGATGTAGAGACCGCTCGTGTAGACGCCAACCGGGAATTCTTCGACAACTTTGAGTCCCTGGTAGAGGACGATGCGTCGTGGGCCTATAAGTTTCAGCGCGAGTATGCGCAGAAGGCTAAAGACCCGGATGACATCTATTTCGACATTAAGGATTCCGAAGAGAGGCGCAAGAAGAAGGGATTGCCGCCGCGCATCGTGATCCTCCCCGGATGGAGTATGTCCGATGAGGAGCGCTACGACGAAGAGCAGATGGCAAAGAAGAAACCGGCCACGAGGAAAAGGGCGGGAGCGATCAATCGACGCGGGGCCAGCCTTACAAAGGGTAAGAAGCGGGCGCAGCCCGTCGTCGCGGCGGCATCCAAAGGAGGGGCCGAGCGATGAGCAAGAAGAAGCCACTGGGGAATCCAAAGAAGGAGTTGCCCGTGCCTGCGAAACAGTATCCCGGGGTCCACGGCAAGATCGTGGAATGGGCCGAACACGTCTTCGAGGAAGGAATGCTCTACGTGCGCGTGCGATTTACGGACAAGACTGAGTTGTGTTGGGTCCTCCAGACTGCACACGTCATCCTGGAAGCTGACCTGAGCGACTGGAAAACTGGCGACTGCAAGCAACTGGCAGTGTTCGTGGAGAACGAAAGCGACTGGGAGTGGTAGCCTCGCGCCCCATCGGCTAGCGTGCGGCGCGGCTAGCTGCGCTGCTGGGCTTCTTCTTGCGCCGAAACTTCCGGAAAACTTAACGATGGCATCCGGGTTCTAATCGCTGGAATAAGCGTGTTTTTGGCTGTGCGTGAGTGCCTGCGGGAAAATATGGGTGCGGGTTAAGGGGATTGGTGGCGGGAGGCCGCTTCTATGGCTTTTTCCAGGTCGCTGCCGATGCGGGATTTGGCGATGTAGGCGCGGACGCCGGTTTGTGCCGCGTAGCGGGCTAGGTCGAGGGATTCGAAGTGGGTAACGATGAGGATTTCGGAGTCGGGGGCGTCGCGGCGGATGATTTCGGCGGCGGAGAGACCATCCATGGCGGGCATGGAGATGTCCAGGAGGATAACGTCGGGCTTGAGTTCGGCGGCCTTTTTTACGGCGTCCTGGCCGTCTTCGGCCTCGCCGCAGACGGTCCAATCGGCGTGATATTGCAGGAGCAATTTCAGGCCGGCCCTTACGGTGGGGCTGTCGTCTGCGATCAGGATTCGAACTTCCGCCATGGGATCCTGCACTCCGTTCGCACGCCAGGTACTGTGACTGCGAGTACTCTACAAAACCCGCGAGGAAATGCACATCGGGTGTTCCGTGTAGTACTTGCGGGCGGGAGCGCAGGCAAAAAACAACAAAAGCCTTTCCCGCGTCTGCGGGTTCCGGCCGGCGGAGCGTTGGCTCAGGATGCCGGCGGGTGGGCGCAGGTCGGCGGCGCGTTGTGTGCGGCGGAGGGCGAAAAGGGCGACGAGCGTTTCGCCGTGGCGGGCGAAAGTGGGGCGCTGGCTTCTGTCTTGCGCTTTGGCGCGGGTCCGATGCTGGGATATACTTCTAGGCCGGTCGGCGGGCGGGAACGCTTCTGTTCGGTGTGGCGAGAGATGCGCTGCGTGCGGGCGAGACGGTGTCACGGAACTGAGCGAGGCGACTTGGCGGCTATAGATTAACCGCTTTTATATATTCGGCAATCCTATTTGGTCATAAGGCTGACTGCAAAAGCACATTATGGCGCTCGATTCACGCGAAACGAAAAATACATCCGCGCCCAAAATTGAGGCGGTGAGCGGCAGCGCTGCGCGAGGCCCTGGGGCGAACGCGAGCAAGAACGTTGCGGTGGTGGGCGGATCGGCGGCGGGGTTGCTGACGGCTGCGGTGCTGGCGCGGCGGGGCGTGGGAGTGCGCGTGTACGAGCGCATCGAGACGCTGGAGCCGGCCGAGCGCACATTGATTGTGACGAACCGGATGCGCAGTTTGCTGGGGCGCGCGGCGGAAGGATGCATCGTCAACGAGATTCGGCGGTTTGAACTTTTTACCGATGGGCGCTCGGCGACTTTTGAATTGAAGCAGCCGGATCTGATTATTGAGCGGCGCGCGTTGATACAAGGATTGGCGGATGAGGCGCGGCGGGCCGGCGCGGGATTGGAACTGGGGCGTCGCTTCCACGCGCTGCATTCAAATGGGCGCGGGCTGGTGCTGGAAGTGGAGCGCTGCACGGACGGCAGCCGCGAGGAAATTCACGCGGACACGATTATCGGCGGGGATGGAGCGGCGAGTCGCGTGGCGCGCGCCGCAGGATGGTCGCCGCTGGAAACTGCGCCGCTGGTGCAGGCGATTGTGCCACTGCCGAAAGATATGGCGCCCGATACCGCGCGAGTGTGGTTCGTGCCGCAGGACACTCCTTATTTTTATTGGCTGATTCCGGAATCGCCGACGCGCGGGGCCTTGGGATTGATTGGGGAGACAGGGCCCGAGACGCGGAAACTTCTGGAGAATTTTTTGGAGAAGCGCGGACTGACGCCGGTGGAATTTCAGGGGGCGCGGATTCCCCTTTATACGGGGTGGGTGCCGGTGCGGCGGCGGGTGGGACATGGGTCGGTTTATTTGGTGGGGGATGCGGCGGCGCAGGTGAAGGTGACGACTGTGGGCGGAATTGTTACCGGATTCCGCGGGGCGCTGGGCGTGGCTGAGGCGGTCTTGAATGGCGGGTCGAGTATTTTGCTCCGGAAATTGCGGCGGGAATTGGATTTGCATCTTTTGCTGCGTCGGTCGTTACATGAATTTCAGCAGGATGATTACAGCCAGTTGGTGGACTTGCTGAATGATCCGGCGAAACAGTCGTTGAGTGAATATTCGCGCGATGAAGCTTGGAAGATTTTGTGGCGCGTTTGTTTGAGCCAGCCGCGATTGATTTTGATGGGGCTGCGCGGGTTGCTGACGCACGGGCGAGCGTTGCGTTCATCGCGCAGGTTGCGCGCGTAGGGCTGTGTGGCCTCGCTTGTTGCTTCCGTGATTTTTTTGGGGCGGCTGCTTCTGTGTGTTTTTCTTCTGACTGTTCTTCTTTCGCGAGCATCCCTTCTATGCGTTCCTGACGATTCCGCGCATTTTTTGGGCGAGGGCTTCTAGCATGCACATTCTGGGATTGTCGGCGATGGGGCATGATTCGGCGGCGGCGCTGCTGGGGGATTCCGGGATTGTTGCGGCGATGGAAGAGGGCAAGCTGGCGCGTTCGCGGGCGATCGAAGGGATTCCGCGGGAGGCGATTCGCTATTGCCTGGAGCGCGCGGGGATTGGTTGGCGCGATGTGGCGCATGTGGCGATCGCCAGCCGTCCTTGGCGAGCTTGGCAGCGCCAGGCGGCGTTTCGCGCCCGGTTGGCGCCGCTGGCGCCGGTTTCCAGCGGATATTTCGTGAACAAGGCTTCGGGGGAGTTGGGGCGCGAGTTGAATAATGTGCGCATCGTGCGGCAGATGGCCGGCGCGCCGGACGGGAGGCTCGAATCGCTCGATCATCATTTGTGCCACGGGGCTAGCGCGTTTTACGCTTCGGCGTTTGAGCGGGCGTTGGTGGTATCGCTCGACGAAAAGGGCGACGGGCGGGCTGGTTTCGTCGGACTGGGTGAAGGGACCGGATTGCGCGAGGTTTCCTCGCTGGCTCTGCCGCATTCCTTGGCTTGGGTGTATTCGCAGGTGACCAAGCTTTTGGGGTTTCGTCCCCACGGGGATGAGCACAAGACGCAATGGTTGAGTATTCATGGTGAACATGGCGCTGCTGCGGGAGGCGGCGCGCCGGCGGTGACGGGCGCCGCGGAGTTCACCGAATTATTTTTGGAGATGTTGCGGCGCGAGGCACGGGGGCCGGCGCATTTGAACGCGAAATATTTCCGGCATGGATATTCGGGGGAGCTTTCGTTCACGCATGCGTTTTATCGGCGGGCGGGGATTGCGCATGAGCCGGCGGAAGACGCGCCGGAAACGCGCGTGGTTGAGGCCTTACGCGCGAAAATCGCGGCGGGGTTGCAGCGAGCTTGCGAGATTATTTTGTGCGAATGGCTGGCGCGGTTGCGCGAAGAATACAAAGAGCGGTCGCTGTGCCTGGCGGGCGGATTATTTTTGAACCCGTTGCTGGTGGCGGCGATTGAGGCGCGCGCGGGATTTGAAAAGGTGTTTGTACAGCCAGCCGCGGGGAATGAGGGCACGGCTCTGGGAGCGGCCTGGCTGGTTTGGCATCAGCAGCTGGGCCGCTCGCGAATGGAGGCGATGGCGGGACCTTATTGGGGGCCCCCGTATAGCAACGCAGACATCAAGAAGGTGCTGGAGAATTGCAAGGCCGCGTATCATTGGTGCGATTCGGACGAGCGGAAACTGGGCGAAGCGGTGAGGTTGCTGCAGGCGGGGAAAATCGTGGCGTGGTTTCAGGGGGCGGCCGAATTCGGGCCGCGCGCGCTCGGGAATCGCAGCTTGCTGGCGTCGCCGTGGGCGCCTTATGCGAAGGAAAATTTGAATGATTATGTGAAGCATCGCGAATCGTTCCGGCCCTTTGCGCTGGCGATTCCGGAGGAGCGTTGCGCGGAATTTTTCGACTGTTCGGCGAACGGGCGGTTTCTGACGACCATGGCGAGGGCCAATGCGGCTGGGCGGAAATTGCTGGCTCCGTTGCCGCCGGGGTTTTTGTTGCCGGACAATTTGGTGCGCTTGCATGTCGTGCACGCTGCGGACAACCCGCTTTTCTGGAAATTGCTGAATCGCGCGGGGGACAATGCGCCGGCGCCGATTTTGGTGAATACGTCATTCAATTTATTTGGCGAGCCGTTGGTGGTTACGCCGCGGGATGGGGTGCGGAGTTATTTTTGTTCGGGGGCGGATGCTTTGGTGGCCGGGAATTTCTTATTGGAGAAGCGCTAGGCGGCGATGCGAGACCAGGACAATTCCTCGCTGCGCGTTTCGGGGCGCCGTCGCGGGCGGCGGCCGGGAATTTTTGTTCTGGCGATTTTGTTGTTGCTGGTGGTGGTTGGCGTAGTGGCGTTTCGCAATATGGGGCATTGGCTGGTGCGCGAGGACGCGCTGGGCAAGGCTGACGTGATTGTGGTGCTGAGCGGCGGGCTGCCGTTTCGCGCGCAGGCTGCGGCTGGCGTTTTTAAGTCAGGATACGCGCCCGCGGTGTGGGTGAGCCGGCCGCTCGGCCCGCGGGAGGAATTGGCGGCGCTGGGAATCCAATTTGTGGGCGAAGAAGAGTACGACCGCGAGATTCTGGTGCGGCAGGGCGTGCCGGATTCGGCGATACGGATTTTTCCGGACACGATTGTTAATACCCAGGACGAGGTGGAGGAGATTTCGCGGGAAATGCGGCGGGACGGGATGCACACGGTGATTATTGTCACTTCGCCGCAGCATACGCGGCGCGTGAGTGCGCTGTGGAGAAAATTGGTGGGCGATGATCCGCACGTGATCGTGCGGGCGGCGTGGGACGATCCGTTTGATGCGGACCACTGGTGGCGAACTACGGCGGATGTGCTGGCCGTGGTGCGGGAATCGCTAGGATTGCTGAATGTTTGGGCGGGATTGCCCGTGCGACCTCATCTGCAGTAGGCGCGCCGCGAGTCGGAGTGAGATGAACTTTCTCGTCGCGCCAGGTTGACGAAGCGATGACGCGGCGGCCGCTTTTGCAGCCTGAGCGCCGCGAGTGTGGATGAGATCGTTGGTACGGTTGTGAGCGATTCTCGCAAGGGGGTTCGCACTTGAAGATTTCGGTGATTGGAGCAGGTTATGTGGGGCTGGTGACGGGCGGATGCTTGGCGGGACTGGGTCATGAAGTGGTGTGCACCGACAGCGACGCGGAAAAATTGAAAACGCTCGAGTCCGGGCGGCTGCCGATTTACGAGCCGGGGCTGGATGTGGTGATTGCGCAGGCGCGCAAACAAGGGCGGCTGAGTTTTCAGGCTGATGCCGCGGATACGATTCGGTTTGGCGACGCGATTTTTATTTGTGTGGGGACGCCGCCGCTTCCGAATGGGAGCGCGGACTTGAGCGCGATCGATCACGTGGCCCGGGTGGTGGCGACTGAGGCGCGCTCGCCGAAATTGGTGATTGAGAAGAGTACAGTGCCGGCGCAGACCGGGCAGGAATTGAAACGGGCGCTGGCGGTGTATGGCCGGAAGTCCGGCGTGACTTTTCGCGTGGCTTCAAATCCGGAATTCTTGCGTGAAGGGACTGCGGTGGGAGATTTTTTGCATCCGGACCGGATCGTGGTGGGCGTTGAGGACGAGGTGGCAGAGGAGCAATTGAAAGAAATTTACCGGCCGGTGCTGGAGCGGAGTTTCCAGTGCCCTGTGCACAGCGGGAAATGCCCGGATGTGGCGCTGCCGGCTTGGCTTGTGACTACGATCAACAGCGCGGAGCTGATCAAGCATGCTTCGAACTCGTTTTTAGCGGTTAAGATCTCTTACGCGAATATGGTGGCTGACCTGGCGGAGAAATTGGGCGCCGATATTGAGGAGGTGGTGCGCGCGGTGGGAATGGATCCGCGGATTGGACCCAGTTTCTTTCACGCCGGGATTGGGTTTGGCGGATTTTGTTTGCCGAAAGATTTGCAGGCGTTTGTGCATCTGGCGGAAAAGTCGGGTGTGGATTTTTCCATGCTGAAGGAAGCGGAGAACATCAACAAGCGGCGCATTGATCGTTTTATGGAGAAAATTCGCCGGGCGTTGTGGGTGGTGAAGGGCAAGCAGATTGCCGTGTTGGGATTGGCGTTCAAGCCGAATACCGATGACATTCGTTTCGCGCCGGCGATTGATTTGATTCACGAGTTGCTGAAGGAGGGCGCGATCGTGCGCGCGTACGATCCGGAGGCGATGGAAAAGGCGCGGCCTGTGTTGCCCCAGATTCAATATGGAAGATCGGCTTACGAGGCGGCGGAGGGCGCGGAGGCGTTGTTGATCGCGACGGAGTGGGGGCAATTTCGCAAGTTGGACTGGGGGCGCGTGCACGAATCGATGGTGCGGCCGCTCATATTGGATGGGCGAAATTTGCTATCGGCGAAAGAGATGAAGGGGCATGGGTTTGAGTATTATTCGATGGGACGGCCGGATTAAGTTTCGATTCGGGATTGGTGTTTTACCTGGCCTGACGGCTATGCTTACGATGCTGAGCAGTAGAAATCCCGCGAATTTAAAAGTGGGTAGTCGCAAAATAGCCGCGAACCGGCTTTAGCTTTTTCATGCTTCGCCCTTAGTGATGATCCGAGATCTCCTATCGAGCTGGAACAGCGCCACCGCCGGAATCGCTGCTCACGTTTCCGTTCGCGACCACCGATCTAGGGTGCTTCTGGTTGTAGTCCCCGGTACGCGATTTACGCCACCCAGCACGCGGCTCAGCATCGATGCGGCAAGATGCTATCTGGCCGTGGTCGATTGGGCTAGTTTTTCGCGGAAATATTCGTAGGTGCGTTGCAGGCCTTCTTCCAGGGTTACTTTTGGCTCCCAGTTCAGGATGCGTTTGGCTTTGGTGATGTCGGGGCAGCGCTGTTTGGGATCGTCTTGCGGCAGCGGGCGGAAGACGATGGGAGCGGAGGCGCCTACGAGTTTGCGCACGCGTTCGGCGAACTCCAGGATTGTTATTTCCTGGGGATTGCCGATGTTGGTGGGCTCGTGCTCGTTCGATTCAAGGAGCTTGTAGATGCCGGCAAGCAGGTCGGAGACGTAGCAGAAGCTGCGAGTTTGCTTGCCGTCGCCGTAAACGGTGATGGGTTCGCCGACCAGGGCCTGGTAGAGAAAATTGGGGAGAGCGCGGCCGTCGTTCAGGCGCATGCGCGGGCCGTAGGTATTAAAGATGCGGACGATGTGAGTATCGAGGCCGTGATAGCGGTGATAGGCCATGGTCATGGCTTCGGCGTAGCGCTTGGATTCGTCGTAAACACCGCGGGGGCCGACGGGATTGACATGGCCCCAGTAACTTTCGGGCTGCGGGCTGACTTGCGGATCGCCGTAGCATTCAGAAGTGGAGGCAAGAAGGTAGCGGGCGTTCTTGGCCATGGCGAGGCCTAGGGAATTGTGAGTGCCTAGCGCGCCGACCTTTAGAGTTTGGATCGGATATTTCAGATAGTCGGGCGGGCTGGCGGGCGAGGCGAAATGCAGCACGGCGTCTAGCGGGCCGGGGACTTCGATGTAGCGGGAGACGTCCTGGCGCGCGAAACGGAATTTGGGATGGGGCAATAGATGAGCTACGTTCGAATCGCTGCCGGTTACCAGGTTGTCCAGGCAGAGAACTTCCCAGCCTTTTTCTAGCAGTAGTTCGCACAGGTGCGAACCTAGAAAGCCTGCTCCGCCGGTGATGGCTGCGCGCACTTGCTGGCTCCTTGCTCGCGAGGGGGATCGCTCGCGATTGTGTGGGGATCATTATCTACGAAACGGGGGCACAGACAAAGGCAAAGGCAAGATTGCCACACAGCCACAAAGACACATTAGAAAGGCGGGAGTGCGGGAGAGATCCTTCGGCCGGCGGCGCAGAGGGGCACGGCATGCCGTGCCGCTTCAAACGTAAAGGCTGGCGGTCCCGCTCTGCGGGACCGCCACTACAAAAGCGCAATTCCCCGGCGGCCACTTAGTGCGACGCGGCTGGGACTACGGCGGCGGCGGGGAATGCTGTGGTGTGATCCAGGACGATGCGCCAGCCTTCGGGGAATTTGCGGAAGTCGAGGGAGAAGACGCCGGAGGGTTGGTCAGCTTCGCGGACCAGGTGGAATTTGCCGACAACGTAGGCGGCGTCGGCGCAGGTGAGGTGGACTTCGAGATCGGAAAAGCTGACGGTGCCCATGGATTTGCGATCGGGGTAGGAGTGGTGGTAACGGTCGAGGACGGATTGCCAGCCGTGGGCGATGCCGCCGGCGCCGAGAAATTCGGTTTGCTCAGAGTTCCAGTAGCTTGTCATGAAGGTGTCGATGTCGCCGCGATTCCAGGCGGCGGTTTGCATGTCGAGGACGGCGCGGATTGCGGCTTCGTCGGAGGGATTTGCCGGGGAGGCGATAGAGGAGCGCGAAGTTGCCGCCGCTGAGATTAGTACGGCGAGTGCGGTTAGAAGGGCGATGCGAGATTTTGCCGGCATTCTGTGATCCTCCTCCAGTTGGACGGATGTGGATTTGCTTCCGCTAAAAGCCGGCGAGACGCCGGCGCTGTGAAGTTCGTCGCGAGACAGGCTATCAGTGAAAGGGGCGCAGGACAACCTCAGGAGACTTGGCTCGGGCGAGCTATGGCGATTTGTATGGGGAGGTTACGTCGATTGGTACCGACGGGCTATTGCCACGGGCGCAGGCGGCGGGCAAACTGGGTGAGGTCGAACATGTTTATATCAGCGTTCATTCTCGTGATCTGCTCCGCAGCGATGGTTCAGTTCGCCGTCTTCAGTTGGCGCGCTGGGCTGCTGCGGACCATCGCCACCGAGCCGATCGGTGACCGGGCGAACGTCACGGCCGAGATATCCGGTAACCTGCTGAATGGGAGAGACTTCTCTGAAGTCGCCAGCCTGCAGGGCCTTTGCCCGGATCTGAAGAATGGGCGGGTAAAGTTGCGGCCTGTGCGGACTTATTACAGCTTCCTGAAGGCTATGAACCGGCTGGGCGACTTGATCGTGGCGCCGGGCGCCGATGGCTTCGGGGGCTGGACCGACCGCGAAATGGCTCTGTGCACGCAATACACTGCCGCGGTGCTCGCGCAACGTTTGCGCAGCAACCAAGAGCTGGCGGCTGAAGTTCGATCTTACTAGTCCTCACTGTTTTATCCCCTTCGCAAACCGAGAATACGATGGGCCCGATTCCTCCTGCCCGAGTGCGTCCAGTTTCACTTAAAATGCGCGGAAAATGAGCTAGCCCCACCCGACGGCGGAAGTCGCACTACGCTTTGTCAGAACAGTGCAGGGACTCTTGTTGGGATGCTGATGTATGTGCTGAGGGTCGAGAAAATCTTGCCGCATCCGCCTGGGAAGCCGGATCGTACGATTGCCGCTGAGTTCCTTGTGTTGAGTACCCTGTTCATCGGCGCATCGGCGTTCATCTGCGTGAAACTGGTGGCGAGGGACACGATGCGCTGCGCTCAACCCCCGAATGATCCAAACGCGCCCGGAAAGTGGAGGAATGGAGCCGTATTGACCGGTGTGCTTCTGGGTCCTATTGTACGGATTGACCTTGCGATTCCTGGGACGCCGCAGCAGTCGTCGCCATTCTACGCAGCCAGTATCGGACTTATGAAATTGCGGTGGCCGAAGCACGCCTACGTTGTCGCGTGATTCTTGTTGATCTGCGCCTGATATTTCTCGTTCTGTCCATCCAGCCAGTTACCTGATACGCCATTCGGGGCGGGTATTTCCCATCGGCCGCGCGGCTTTTCATGCCTAAATAATGTGGGTGATTCCTACAGCAAAGACGTGTGTGCCAACCGAAGGAGGCGCCATGAAGAGCCGCGCCAGATTTTCTAGTTTGCTTGCATTCATCGTGTTGGCCATGATCCAGCTCTCCGCCTGCTCCGGCACACCTTCCACGTTCAACCAGGTGACGATTTCTCCGAGCGGAACGATCTTTCTGGGACAGGGCGGGACGATTCCATTGATCAGTGCGACGGTATTGAATGATACGAAGCTGAACGGCGGGCTGACGTTCACATTATTGCCGGTGGGAACCGGGACGCTGACGCAGCTGACTTCTACGACGGCCAGTTATGTGGCACCGGGTACGGTGACGGCTGAGACGATCGTGACGATTATCGCGACGTCGGTGGATTTTCCCAAGCAGTCGGCGACGCTGACGGTGAAGGTCGAGCCGCCGCCCGCGATCACGACGACTTCGCTGCCGGATGCGACTTTGAACCAGGCTTACAGTGCGCCGATCACGGCGACTGGGGGAGTGCCGCCGCTGGCGTGGACTTTGTCGTCGGGAACGCTGCCGGCAGGATTATCTTTGGGTTCGAGCAAGACTGACACGGTGAACATTACCGGCAAGGCTACTACGGCGGGAGTGTCCACGTTTACGGTGACCGTGACAGATGCTACGGGAGCTTCCACCACTTCGGTCGAGTTTCAGATTGTGGTGAGCAGCTTGGCGTTCACGACGACGTCGCCCCTGCCAGCTGGGACGGTGAACGTGCTCTATCCCGGCGTGCAATTCGCGGCGACAGGCGGGACATCACCTTACACATTTTCAGTGGCGAATGGCTCGACTTTGCCGCCGGGGCTGACGCTTACGAATGGAAATCTGACGGGCACGCCGACGACGGTGGGAAATTACAGCTTCGGCATCAGCGTGACGGACAGCGGAACTCCGCCGGCGGTGATCACCAGTACGTTCACACTGGTGGTGAATCCGGCGCAGGACCTGACGCTGCTTACCGGGCCGTATGCGTTCAGCTTCAGCGGATACAATGCTTCTGGATTCGTGGCCGCGGCCGGGACAATTACTACGGACGGCAACGGCACGATCACCGGGGGCGAAGCGGATATCACGACGCAGCAAGCGAACACACTTTACAAAAACATCACCGGGAGTTACACGGCGGGACAGGATGGACGCGGAACGATCACTTTGACCAGCGTAACGGGATCGCCGACTTTTGCATTTGCGATTGATACGGGCGGGTCGGGGCATGGCCGGCTGATCGAATTTGACGCTGCGCCGATTGTGACGCGGGGATCGGGGCGGCTGGAGTCACAGAGCGTTTCGACTTGCGTCGTGACCGGCACGGCGGCGAATACTTATTCCGGCACGTTTGCATTCGGCGGCGCGGGTTCTGCCAGCTCGAATGCTACAGGTGGCGCAGGGCCGGTGGCATTCGCTGGAACATTTACAGCTATACCGCCGATTTCGCCCGCGACGCAGGGAAGCCTGGGAAGCGGCGAAATGGATTCGAACGCGCCCAACAATGTGCAGCTCGGCAGCGGCGGGAACACAGTGTCGGGCACCTACCAATCGGGACCGGATGCGACGCACTGCACCATGGCGCTCACCACAACCGGGCTAGCGAATCTGGATTACGACGTGTATCCGATCTCAATCGACGAGGCGTTTCTGATCGAAACCGACAACAACAGCCAGACTTCTCCGTACGTGACGATCATCGACATGAAGCAGCAAGTCGGGCAACCGTTCTTCACCGGTTCGATCAGCGGAACGATGGCTGGCGGAGTGAGCGGACAGGTGCTGTCAGGAAGTTATCTGCCCTACGTGTCGGTGATGCAGCTGGTGCCATCGGGGGCCAGCTTCGAATTTGCGCTCACAGACAACCAAGCAGGAACATCCACTAGTCTCGCTCCACAAAATGTCACCTACACTGCCGATCAGTTCGGCCGCGTGGATACTTCCGGGTTCACGGTCAACGCAGTATTTGAGCCTATTTTTTACTTAGTGAGCGACGACGAGGCGTTTGTGGTGAGCATAGTGAATGGCGACCCGATCTCGGGGCATCTGGATACGCAGACGCTCAGTTCGTTCACGCCGGCGAGTATTAATGGAACGCTGGTAGAAGGGACATCGGCGCCGGCTGTGACGACGGATCAAAATTTTTCGGGCTTCCTGACGTTTAATGGCTCGGTGACGCCGGCAACCATTGTCGGAGTGCAGGACGAAAGCACTGCGGCCGCGAATACGCCGGCGGAGGCGGTGGCGGGGACATACGTGCTTTCCGCAACGGGCGCGACGGATGGGAGCGGGACGGTTACGTTGACCTCGCCTGCGGCTTTCACCGGGGCGTTTTACATCGTGTCGCCGACCAAGCTAGTGATGATCACGACGACTACGGGCGATGCGAATCCGGTCTTGGTGATCGTCGGGCATTAATTTCCGGCGGGGGCGGATCGGACGGAGGAACTAGGGTCGGTTCCGGACCGCTATTGCCGCCTCACCGCTCGCGCACGGAATGCGCCGCCACGAGTTCGAAAGTGAAGTCAGATACGCATGTCCCGCTTCGCGGGACGGGCGCTACAAATTCCAAAGCCTGTCACCACTGCGTCGTGTTTGATGCGATGAGCCCTGCCGCGACCCCTACAATTTAATACGCCCAGCGCATCAGGACTGCGCCGGTGGTGTAGCCGGCGCCTACCGCGATCAGCAGGACGAGGTCGCCTTTGCGGAGGCGATTTTGTTCTACGGCATCCATCATGCCGAGGGGGATGGTGCCGGCGGTGGTGTTTCCGAAGCGATCGATATTGACGAGTACTTTTGAGTCGTCCACTCCCAGGCGTTCTTGCATGCCGCGAATGATGCGCAGATTGGCTTGATGCGGGACTACCAGAGCCAGATCTTTGCTGGTTAGTCCGTTGCGTTCGAGGATTGCGACGGCCAGTTCGCTCATGCGGCGCACTGCGTATTTGAAAACTTGCGCACCTTCCTGATGGACAAAGTGCATGCGATTGTCGATGGTCTGCTGCGTTGCGGGATGGAGCGAGCCGCCGCCGGGCATGTAGAGATTGCAGCCGCCCGAACCGTCCACATCGTGCACGAAATCGAGGATGCCTTCGGAATCGGAGGCGGCGGGTTCGACCAGGACCGCGCCCGCACCGTCGCCGAACAGAACGCAGGTGGCGCGGTCGGTGTAATCGAGGATGGAAGTCATCACGTCACTGCCGATGACCAGAACTTTCTTGTGCGCGCCGCTGGCGACAAATTGCGCGCCGACAGTGAGGGCATAGAGAAAGCCGGAGCACGCTGCGGACAGATCGAAGCCCCAGGCATTTTTCGCGCCAAGGTGATCCTGGATGAGGCAGGCGGTGGCGGGAAAAAGCATGTCGGGAGTGACGGTTGCGACGACAATGAGGCCGATTTCCTCGGGGCTGACGCCGCGGGCGGCAAGAACCTTGCGCGCTGCTTCCGCGCCCAAATGAGAAGACGCCACACCGGGGTCGGCGTAATGCCGCTCGCGAATTCCGGTGCGGGTGCGAATCCATTCATCGCTCGTGTCCACTCGTTTTTCCAGATCAAGATTGGTGACCACGCGCGGCGGAACGTATCCAGCCACTCCGGTAATTTTTGCGGCGATGCGTCGGCCCATTCAGTTCCCCCAGGAAGAACAGAAATTATAGAAATAAAATGAGTAGCTCGCGATTGTATGCAATTGGACGCGGGTGTGACAAGGGATTGTAGCGGGGGTTGCAGGTCAATTTCGGGCTAGCGCATCAATCAGGAGTCATCCCAAGGTCTGGCGCGAGAAGTCTCAGTGAGGCTCACGGCGTAAGCGAGGAAATGAGCGGTTTCGTGCATCACATCTGTCCCGGCGGGTTGGCGAACTTTTTCGCCAAAACGAACTTCCCTGCGTTCCATCCATGCCTGGCGGATCAGGCCGCACCATCCCGGATCGAGAAATTGCTCCGCCCACTTCACACTGGAGAGTTTCGAGTCTACGATTCCGCTGGCGCAGGTGTGTAGCATACGGCAACAAGTCAGCACTGCGAATGACTGACCGAATCGCGTGTTGAACCATCCGATCGGCCGATCGACTTCGGCGATAAACTGCCCAGCGAGCTCCTGAATGGAACTGGCCGCTTCACCGCGCAAGGCTTCCATCGATATGGGCGGCAAGAAAGTCTTCGGATCGGGCCCCGTAATTATGATGCCTCGCTCGCGGAGAATCCATCGAACGTGCCATCGATTGTCGTGAATCGAAAGCACCAATGTTGTGCTGCCGTTGTCGAGGTACCAAACCGGTTCTACACCCACCGCATCAGGCCGATTCAGTAACTCCGCAGTAAGATAGGACCCTTCCAGGTGTTCGGCTGGGTAACTTCCCAGAGCGTGGACGTGGCTGTGGATCGCCTCTAACGATTTTACGTCTGCATCGCGAAGTTCAACTTTTGTCAGGACCAGGAAGTCAACGTCGCTATCGAGATCGAAGTCGCCTGTGGCGAGTGAGCCGACAAGATACGCGCCGATAAAGTTGCATTCGAGTGCGCTCTGAACGCGTGCGACGAATTGGTGCAATACGGAAGCCAGCTCAGGGTAAACGTCGTTTTGCAGGTTCTTCATAGCTCAAACCTACAGAAGTCGATCAATCCAAGACAACTGTCTCGAGATCAAAGTTTAAGGCATGGGGGTCAACTGCTGTGGCTGCGGTTTGGCTCCCCTGTTCATCCTCCTTTCGGAATGAAACCCGGAACCCCGGTTGTGACCACTGCATTCAGTCTCCGTCTGATCTGAATGCGATTGATTTCCTCGAGCGCGTCCTGCGGAAGAGCCGAGATGTCGAAACTCTCTCTGGCGCGGGCCGCGTTCTTGGGCGTGGTAAGCAGAGCCGTGCCGCGCTGCACGGCCCAAGCAAGCAGGACTTGCGCCGGCGTCTTTCCCACTCGCGCGGCGATCGCTGAAATGACAGGATCCTCGAGCAGTCCCGGCCTCATCCCGTGACCCAGCGGCGCAAAAGCCAAGAACACAATTCCGTTCTGCTTGCAGTAATCCAATAGCTCGGTTTCCGGCAAATACGGATGCGATTCTACCTGGATCACGGCTGGCTTGATTCTGGCTGACTCGTAGATGGGCTTCAGTTCGTTTAGACCGACGTCGGAAAGCCCGATGGCGCGACACTTGCCGTGATCGACCAGTGTTTCCAGCGCTTTCCAGGTGTCGAGCAAAGTCACGCCGTGGTCGTAAAGGATATTGCCGTCTTGATCGCGCGGATCCTGGTCGTCGCCGGGTTGAAATGCGAAGGGAGTGTGAATGAGATAGAGATCCAGATAGTTGAGCCTGAGTCTTTCCAGACTCGCTGCGAAGGCCGGTTCGACGCGCTCGGGGCGGTGATTGGAGTTCCACAGTTTTGTGGTGACGAAAATGTCTTCGCGCGCGATGTTTCCAGCTGCAAGTCCTGCTTGCAACGCTTGGCCTACCTCGCGCTCGTTCCGGTAGCGTTCCGCGCAATCAAAGTGTCGAAATCCGGCTTCGAGTGCGGCTGCGGTAGCGGTCATGGTCACGGTTGGGTCGGGAATCAAGGTGCCGAAGCCGAGTGCGGGCATGCGGGCGGCACCGTTGTGCAGTGGAATTCTGCTCATCCGCAGATCAACAGGTTCAGCCATGGTCACCTTCGAGTCGTTTGATACCAGCGTGCTTGCGCCCGAGAATTATACCGCTGCGGGCAGTAAGACAGCGGCTTTAGGCCCGCCGGCACGTCATGGCAAGTTTGCTTGAATGACAGAACCGCAACGACGGCCGTGGTGCGCGCGTCGCTTGTGACGCCGCAGGCGGCATGATTTATTCGTAGCGCAGCGCGACCATGGGATCGACTTTTGTGGCGCGGCGTGCGGGAATGTAGCAGGCCAGGAATGCGACGCCGGCCAAGGCGAGGGCGACGGCGACGTAGGTGATCGGATCGCTGGGCTTGACGCCGTAGAGAAACGTGGTGATCAAGCGCGCCAGACCGAGCGCCAATGCGGCGCCGACTACGACGCCGATACAGGTGAGCTTCAGTCCCATCTTGGTGACCAACTTCAGGACGTCGGCCGGCTGCGCGCCCAGAGCCATGCGGATTCCGATTTCGTGGGTGCGCTCGTTCACCGAGTACGACATCACGCCGTAAATGCCGACGGCGGCCAGCAGGATTGCGACACTGGCGAAAATTCCGAGCAGCTGCATGTAGAAACGCCAGTCGCCGAGCGAAGCGCCTAATACTTCTTGCATGGACCCGATGTTGCTGAGGGGCTGATCGGGATCTATGTTGGCGACGGCCTGCTTTACGCTGGCGACCAGGCCCGCCTGACGGCCCAGCGACGTGCGTAAAACCAGATTCTCGTGCAAATGAGCGCGGGTTGCTCCACCGGGAAAAATGGCCGGTTGCTGAAGGTAGGGAGCGTAAACGAACGCGGGCGTCTCTCTGCCCAGGCCACGATGTTTTACATCTCCTACTACGCCGACGATCTGCCTGGGGCGCGGCTGATCCACGGGGTAAGGATCGTAGCGCAGCAAGATCTGCTGTCCGATGGGGTCCTCGTTGGAAAAGTATTTGCGAACGAATGCTTGGTTTACGACGATCACCCAGGGAGCGTTCTCGCTGTCGTGCTCGTCGAGATAGCGTCCTTTCAGCAACGGAATTTTCATCGTGCTGAAGATTCCAGAACTTACCTCGCTGTATCCGGCGTTCGGGCGGTCATCGGGAGGCGGCGCCGGATGCCCGAGGATTGAAAATGTGTAGGATTCGACGCAGCAGCGCAAGGGTAAGGCGCCGATGATCGCGGCGGACTCAACTCCTGGCAGGACGCGAACGTTATCGAGCAGACGAGTATAAAAATTGGTAGCCGTGGGCAGAGTCTTTTCCATGTCGCCGCCGGGAACGCGCACCAGATACTTGCCGCCTTCGGGGAGTTGCAGATCCATGGTGAGCAGGCGATTGTAATCGAATCCTGGATTGACTCGCTTCAAATGCAGGATGGTGTTAATCATCAGGCCCGCGCCGACCAGCAACACCATGGCGAGGGCCACTTCGGAAATCACCAAGGCGTGGCGCGCGAAGCGGCTGGACGTAGACGTCGTTTTGCGTTCGCTTTCGCGCAACACTGCATTGAGATCGGGTCGTGAGGCGCGCAGAGCCGGCGCCAGTCCAAATAGAACGGCGGTGAGAAGCGAAATTCCCAGCGTAAACAGGAGCACGCGGCCGTCCAAGGTGATCGTCTCGGCGTTGGGGAAATCTCCTCCGGCTAGCGCGAGGAACACTCGAATGCCGACGAGCGTCAACACGGTGCCCAGCACGCCTCCGATGACTGCGAGCAGAGCGCTTTCCGTGAGCAACTGCTGCACCAGGCGGCGGCGTTCGGCGCCCAGAGACATGCGCAATGCATATTCTTTGCGGCGGGTTTCGGTGCGGAACTGCATCAGGTTGGCGACGTTCACGCAGGCGATCAACAGGACGAACGCAACGGCGCCGAGCAGCGGATACAGCGCGCTGCCGGCGCCACGGTAAAGATCTTCGTGCAGAGGAAAAACCTTAGCGCCCAGGCCCTTATTGGTGGACGGATAATCCTGTTCCAGGCGTCGCGCAATCACGTCCATTTCTGCTTGCGCTTGCGCCAGAGTCACGCCGGGCTTCAGGCGCGCCACGGGCATAAGCCAGTGATCAAAGCGCGCATTGTAGCGGGCGTTGCCGGGATTGATGGGCTGCCAGAGATCAATCGGGAAGCCATAGAAGGGAGCGAAACCCGGAGGCATCACTCCGACGATGGTGGAAACGATGCCCTCGATATTCAGCGTTCTTCCCAGCACGCGCGGGTCGCCGCTGTACTCGCGCTTCCAGAAGGGAGTGCTGATGACGATGGCTTGCGAGAGGTCTTGCTGCTCGTCCTCCTGAAAAATGCGGCCGAGGATCGGCTTGGCACCCAGCTGGGCGAAAAAGTTGGGCGTGACGTATTGCGTCTGCAGAGGCCGCGGCTCGCCCAGACCGGAGACGATGGCCGGGTCCGTGAAACTGCTGAGCGAAATATCTTCGAAGACGTGGTTCTGTTTTTTCCAGTCTACGTTTTCGGCGATGGGAGGAGGCTGCAGAGAGTCGGGGTGAGCTTGGTCGGCTTGCCAAATCACGACCAGGCTTTGCGGTTGGGGATAAGGCAGTGGGCGGTATAGCAGCGCGTTCATCACGCTGAAAATCGTGCTGTTGGCGGCGATTCCGAAGGCGAGGGACAGGACGACTACGGCGAGAAAGCCGGGGCTCTTGCGCAGGCCGCGTGCGGCGAATTTTGCGTCGGCCCAGAGAGTCTCGAAAAACTGAGGGATTTGCATGTCCGCCTTACCTCCTCGGCCCTGGCGGGAATTCGCGCGGGGCCGCGCCGGACTTTACGGAACGATTGCACGGAACAATTGCACGGAACTTCGGAGGCCCAGATCGCTTAGTTCTACCGTGGCTGCCAGTTCTGCTACCTGGTCTGACGCAGCTAGAAGCAGAACGGTAGCTTCCCGGCTGGCTCATAGTCTCATACGAGGCCGGGAGCCCGAAAGTTCCGCAGTTTCTCCGGTTGCTCTACGAAGACTGAGGAAGGATTTCGAACCGATAGGTGATTTCGGCGGTTTTGCTAAGCATGGCGGCTACCGAGCAGTATTTATTTTGGCTCAGTTCGATGGCGTCGCGGACGGCTTTTTCTTCCAGGCGGCCCGAGAGGCGGTAGACCATTTCGATTTTGGTCCACACGGTCGGCGGGTCTTTGGCGCGTTCGCCGGAAATTTCGATCTCGAGGGTGGCGAGTTTCTGTCGTTTTTTTTCGAGGATCAGGACGACGTCCACGGCGGTGCAGGAGCCTAAAGCGCCTAGCAGCATCTCCATAGGGCCGGCGGCGGAATTGCTTTTGCCGTCGAATGGTACGGCGCGACCGGATGGCATGGTCGCGAGGAAGTCTTCCTGGCCTACCCACTTTACTTTGGCTGTCGGCATGGTCTGCTCCTGCGAAATTAGGCGGCACGAATTGCGAAATAAACTTTAGCGGGGATTGTGTGGCGCGTCCAGTGCGGCGGACCGTGGCGCGCCTGCGCGAAGCCTCGTTGACGAAGTGGTTTTGGGGTGTGCTACCCTCGCAGCGCGAACACGGGAGGATTGGGCGCGATGCGATGTGATTGGCGGCGGGTCATGATTTTTGGGATTTTTGTGGGCGTGCTTTGCGACGGGCGCAGTTCGTGGGCGCAAAGCAAGGCGGGTCGCGCTGGTGACGCGGTGAATTTGAACAATCAGGGGCTGGAACGCTACAAGAAGGGGAAGGTGGACGAAGCGATCGAGCTATACCGCCAAGCGCTGGCGCTGAATCCGAACTTTCCGGAGGCGTTGAGCAATCTAGGACTGGCGCTGGACGCCACGGGGAAGGACGACGATGCGATTTCGGATTTCGATAAGGCGCTCGCGATCAAGCCCAGCGACGCGGTGACGGAAAGCAATCTGGGGCTGGCGCTGTATCACGAGAAAAAATATGACGATTCGCTTGCGGCTTACCGCAAAGCGCTCGGACTGAATCCGAAATTTCCGCAGGCGTACAACGGCCTGGGCGCGGTGCTATTTGCCTCGGGAAATGCCGCCGACGCGATTGCGGCTTACCGCCGGGCGCTCGAGCTGATGCCGCGTTATGTGGATGCGCTCAATAATCTGGCGGCAGCGCTGGATGCGACGCGGCAGTGGAACGAAGCGATTCCGATTTACCAGCAGGCCATGGCCCTGGAGCCGAATTCGCTGGAGCTGCAAACGAATTATGCGATGGCGCTGGGGAATGCCGGACGCGACGAAGAAGCTACGGCGCAATACCGCGAGATCCTGGCGCAACATCCGGATGAATCGCACGCGTGGTTCGCGCTGGGGCATCTGCTGTACAAACAGGGCCAGCTGGATGAGGCCGCCAGCAGTCTGGAAAAAAGCCTGGCGCTCAAACCGGAGCAGGCTGACGCGGATTTTAATCTGGCGCTCGCATATCAGGGCCAGGGGAAGCTGGACTTGGCCATCGCCACGTTTCAGAAAGGACTGGCGCTCAAGCCCGGCGACGCTCACGCGATTTATAACTTGGGCTACGCGTATTTGCTGGCGAGCGATCCGGCGAAGGCCGCGGACTATTTTCAGAGGGCTTTGCAGCAGCAGGCGAATTTCGTGCAGGCGGAGATTGGCTTGGGCGCGGCAAAAATGCAGCTGGGCGATCTGAACGGGGCGCAGGCTGCATTTACGAAAGTGATCGCGGAGCATCCGGATAATGCAGATGCGCGATTTAATCTGGGGAATGTGCTTTTCAACAAGGGACAGTATCAAGAGGCAGCCGAGACTTATCGCGAGGCCAACCGGCTGAATCCGAATCTGGCGCACGCGCACTATAATTTGGGAATGGCGCTGCTGCGATTGCAGGATCCGGATGCTGCGCAGGTGGAATTTAAAGAGGCGACGCGATTGGATCCGAAACTTACCGCTCCGAAATGAATGCTTTCATCTTTGTTCGCCTCTTCCGGGAGCGTCTGTAAACATCGCGTGGTAGATCAGGTGCGTGGCTGAATCAATCGACTGCTCGAGTTCTGAGTTGGGTAATTGCGCGGCCTGCGCGAGGAGACTCCAGAAAAAAGCGTCCATGGCGCGGGCCAGGCCCGGAATGTCCACGGGGCGGCGCGCGCCGGGCAGTGTTTGCAGGAATTGAAATACGCTCAGGACGCGGCCGGTGGTCCAGTTGTGAATCTCGCGCTGTTTTTTTAGCAGCGATGGATCGGAGAGCGCGGCCTCCTGCCAGGCGCGGTAGGCGCCGAGATAGCGGAGATCGTGCGCGAACGCGCGGGAGAGCAACCCGCGAATCGCCGCGCGGAGATCGGTCGCCTCTTGTGGCTGCGGCTGAAAATTCAGCTGGCTTAATTTTTCGAGCAGCTCGTCCATCAGCGCCAGGAGCAGCTGGCGTTTGGAGCGGAAATGCTGGTAGAAGCTGCCCACCGCGAGCTTCGCGCGCCGGGCGATCTGGCCGACGGAAGTGTTTTCGTAGCCGTTTTCACCGAACAAGGCGAGCCCGGCGGTTTTCAGGCGCGCTCTTTTTTCCAGGCTGCGTCTTTGCAGCGGCGCGGCGGGAAGATTTTCTCCGGCGAGCAGGTTGGGACGCAGGTTTACGATTTTCGCCATTGCGGAATGAGCGCTCCGATGACGGCGCCGGCGCAGCACCAGAGCAGCCATCCGCCGAATACTCCTGCCACCTGCGGAGACATGTTTGGATATAGCGCGGGAAAGAAGACGCAGGAGAAGGGATCGAGCAACAAGGTGGGCAGCGCGACGGAGACGGCGCCGGCGAGGAATTCCTCGCGCGGAAGCTGCGCGGCGATGCAGAGGCGGCGCACCAGCCAGGCCACCAGCGGAAAGCTGGCGGCGAAAAGGATGAACGTGCCCAGCGGATCGGCGGGGCGCAGCAGGTGCTGGCCGGCGATGCGCAAGGCAATGGTGGCGGCAAGCCAAATCACCAGGCCGGAGCGCAAGAGGCGGATCTGCATAATATGAACCTGAATTCATATTCGCATACTGCGTTGCTCTAGGCAAGCACAAATTCACGAATTCCCTTCCCCGCGGGCGGTTGCACAATGTGTTACATCTTTATGGCAGGCGGAGAAATCACAGCAGCCGGAGAGACCGACATGGCGAACCAGACCGCGAAGATCGTGCGCTTTCATACTTTGGGCGGGCCGGAGGTTTTGCAGATCGAGGAAGAGCCGATCCCCGTGCCGGCCAAGGGCGAAGTTCTGCTCCGAGTGAAGGCGATTGGGTTGAATCGCGCGGAGGTGATGTTCCGCGCCGGACAATATCTGGAGACGCCGGTGCTGCCCTCGAAGCTGGGCTACGAGGCGGCAGGGGTGGTGGAGGCGGTCGGGCCGGACGTAGACAAGAGCTGGATCGGGAAAAAAGCCAGCACGGTGCCGGGATTTTTGATGACGCATTATGGAGTGTATGGGGAAGTGGCGCTGCTGCCGGCGAGCGCGCTGGCGGTGTATCCGGAGAAGCTGACGCCGGAAGAAGCGACATCGATATGGATGCAATATTTGACGGCTTATGGAGCGTTGATTACGAATGCGCGGATCGGCAAAGGCGATTTTGTGATCATCACGGCGGCGAGCAGCAGCGTGGGAATTGCGGCGATTGAAATGGTGAAGGCCGAGGGCGCCGTGAGCATTGCAACCACGCGAACGTCGAAGAAGAAAAGCGTGCTGACGGAGGTGGGGGCGGCGCACGTGATTGCGACGGATGAAAAAGATTTTCTGGCGCGCGTGAAGGAAATCACCGGAGGCAAAGGGGCGCGGGTGATTTTTGATCCGATCGGAGGGAAGGGCATCTCGGCGCTGGCAGAGGCTGCGGCGTATGCAGGAACCATCCTCGAATATGGGGCGTTGGCGCCGGAGCCGACCCCGTTTCCGTTGTACACCGCGCTGAGTAAGGGGCTGACGGTGCGCGGGTACACGGTGCGCGAAATACTTTCTGTCCCGGAGTTGAAGGCCAAGGCAGTGAAGTATGTGTTCGATCATGTGACGGCGGGCGACTTTAAGCCGCGCATCGATCGCCTGTTTCGGTTCGCGCAAATTGTGGAGGCGCACCGTTACATGGAATCGAATCAGCAGATTGGGAAGATTGTGGTGACGGTTTAACCCTTTGCGTTCCCTGAATTCCATATCGAAACCATAGAAACTTTGAATGGGAGTTAACGAACTCCTTACAACTGCCTTATGACTCCCTTATGGCCGCTTCGCTAGCTTCTTCGCAGTGAGTTGGGGGTGCTGCGATGAAGCGAATCGGTCGTGTTCGGCGATTTGCGTTTCCTGCCGTCGTTTTCGTTTCTCTCGTGCTGCTGAGTTTCCTGATGCTGTGCGCCGGGCGGGTTGCGGCGCAATCCACTTTCGGAAGTTTGCGCGGATTGACGGTGGACGCTACCGGCTCGGCGGTGCCGCAGGCGGAAATTCTGCTGCACGGATTGGACGACAACAGCGACCATCAAGCGACGAGCGGCGACGATGGGGTTTTTGAGTTTGAGAATTTGAAACCGGGGCGCTATCGCGTGACGGGACACAAGCCGGGGTTCGCCGATGCGCTGGTGCCGCAGCTGGCGCTGGAAGCGCGGCAGGAACTTCGCGTGACTCTAACATTTGCGGTGGCGAGCCAGAGCCAGACGGTAGAAGTGAGCGCGGTCGCCGAGCAGATTAACACGGAGAACGGGACGATCGCCGGGAGTCTGGAAAATTTGCAGCTGACGCAGCTGCCGTTGAACTCGCGCGCGGTTTCGACAAGCCCGCTGGCGGCGCTGCAGCTTTCGCCGGAGGTGCAGTACGACGCGCAGGGAAATATTTCCATTGGCGGAGCGACGTCGGCGATGGTGGGTTACTCGGTGGATGGAATTTCGACGGCCAACGTGCGGCAGAACGGCGCGTTGCAGGATGCTTATCCTTCGTCGGAGGGGATTGAGGAACTGAAGGTGACGGCGTTCAACAACAACGCGGAATTTGCGCAAGTGGGCGATGTGACTTTCACAACCAAGAGCGGGACGAACCAGTTTCACGGGAGCTTGTTTGAGTATTTGCAGAATGACGCGTTCGACGCCAAGCCGCTGAATTTCAGCCAGAAGGCACCGAAGCGGTTTAATACTTTTGGCGGCAGCCTGGGCGGCCCGTTTTCGATTCCGAAGCTGTTCCATGGCAGCGACAAGACGTTTTTCTTTTTCGATTACGAAGGAAACCGGCGGAGCATTTCGACGGCGGAGCAATATCTGGTGCCGACTGCGGCGGAGAGGAGCGGCGATCTGAATGGATTTATTACGGCGAGCAATCCGACGCCTTTTACGAATCCGGCGACGGGGCAGCCCAGCGCGATTTTGATTGATCCGGTTACGCGGCAGCAATTCATGGGTTGCGCTGGCGGCCAGCCGAATGTGATATGCAGTTCGGGCGCGGGGAATCGCATCAGCGCGGTGCCGCAGAATTTGCTGAATTTTTATCCGTTGCCGAACGCGAACCTGAACGTCGCGAATCCGTCGTTCAATTACGAAACGCTGCTGCCGACACCGGCGGACACGAACGGCTGGGATGTGCGGCTGGATCGCACGATCACTTCCAAGCAGCAAGTGTTTGCGCGGTTCAGCTGGAAGAATTTGCTGACCGATACCGCAAACCCGCTGCTGCCGAATGATACGGACACGGAGCACAACCGCAGTTTGCTGGTTTCTTACAATTACGCGATCAGTCCGAAGTGGATAAATGAATTCCGGTTTGGGTTTACCGATGCGCTGACCAGCGTGAATTTTCCGATTCTGGGGAGCGCGGCGATTTCGCAGCTGGGATTGCAAGGGATTGACATCAGCCAGCATCCTGACGGCGAGGCTTTTCCTACTTTTAATTTCAGCGACGGCAGCGGATTTACACCGATTGGCAGAGATCGCGCGGGCATCACGCAATCCAAGACTTTGGAGTTTACGGATAATCTGACGCGACAGATGGGCAAGCACACTTTGCGATTTGGCGTGGATATTCGGCGGGTGAACTACCAGGACCTGATGTACTTCTTGCCCTCGGATGATTATGGGTTGTTTACGTTCAATCAGGGCGTGTTCACGGGAAGTTCGTTCGGCGATGCGCTGCTCGGCTTGCCCAATACTTCGTTCTTCGCCATCACTTCGCCGCAGGTGAATGCTCGCGCCATTCAGTACGGCGTTTACGGGCAGGATGAGTGGCAGGTGAACGACCGGCTGACGGTGAATTTCGGTCTGCGCTGGGAGATGCTGCCGCCTTTCACAGAGGCGATAGGCGATTTGGGGAGTTTCGATCCTCGCAACAACAGTATTCTGGTTCCGGATGCGCTGCAGAAAACGCTGGCTGGATCGCCGGCGTTTCAGCAGGTGTACACGGGATTTCTGCAATCGTTCAATGCGTGTTCGCTGGGGCAGGGCGGCGCTTGCACGAATGTTTTGACTGCCAGCCAAGACCATCTGCCGCAGGGATTGCGGCAACTTTATTTGCGCGATTTTGACCCGCGGATTAGCGTGGCGTTCCGCCCGTTTCGAGATAATAAAACTGTGATTCGCGCGGGGTTCGGCGTGTTCACGATCTCTACGCTTGGGCCGATGTCCTTCAACAACGCGGGCAATCCACTTTCGGTGTTGCACACCTATGCGAACAACGTCGCCGGGCAGCCGCAATTTCAATTTCCTGCGACGGCGCCAGCGACGAGCGTGATCGTCTATGGTGGGGGCTCGCTGGATCAAGCGAACGATCCGCAATTCCGGGATCCGCAGGCGACGCAGTGGAATTTTACCGTGGAGCGGCAAATTACCGAGGGCACGCTGTTGCGGGCTAGCTATGTGGGAATGAATTCTTACCGGCTGCCGGTAACGGAGGATTTGAATCAAGTGCATCCGAGCGCGACGCCGTACTCGGCCGCTAATACGCCTTATCCGAACTGGTTTACTTTGCTTTCCACGGAAAATGCGGGCTTCGCAAATTATCAGGCTTTGCAGGTGGATGCGAGCCATCGAATGGCGAAAGGGCTTTTCTTCCAGACGAATTACACGTTGGCGAAAAATCTGAGCGACGCGCAGGGTGATGCTCCCAGTGGGTTCACGAGCGAGGTGGCGTACGGCCTCGCGGTGTCGAATCGTTTTGATCTGCGCGCGAATCGCGGCAACGTGGCGGGGACGCCCCAGCAGCGATTTCAGATGAATGGAATTTACCAGCTGCCATTGGGCAAGGGGCGCAGGTGGCTGAACAGTTCAGGCTGGCAGAATCTGGCGATCGGTGGATGGGAAGCGAGCACGGTGACTTTGCTGCAGACGGGGCCGTGGCTGACTCCGACGATCAGTCCGACGCTGGACCAATCCAATACGGACATTGCCAATCGCGGCACTTTGCTGCGGCCGGATTGCGTAGGGAATCCGATTCCGGCGAACCGCAGCGCGGCGCAGTATTTCAATCTGAGCGCTTTTGCTGCAACGCCTGCGGGCGCGGGGCGAATTGGAAATTGCGGCGTAGGAATATTGCAAGGGCCGGGCACGATTGGGGTTTCGGCTGGTCTGGGGAAAACTTTTCCGCTGGGGGAAAAGGCGAAACTGCGGTTTGAATCCACTTTCACGAACGTACTGAATCACACCAACTATGCGCCGCCGGCGGTGGACATCAGCAACACGCAGACTTTTGGCGCGCTGCAATCGAATCAGACTTCGGCCAATGCTGGTCCGCGCACGGGGCAGTTGGCGCTGCGTCTGGATTTCTGAGCCGCGCTAATTTCCGAAAGTGCCGCCAGCGGTTGCCCTGGGGGTGACACCTCCCGGCCGATCCCCCAACGCCTGAATTGCAACAGCGATCTCGCCCTGTTCTCCTTGACAGTCGAGGAGAGTGCTGTTATTTTCTCTCCTAGACGCACAAGGAGAGACGGTGGTGAAACCGATTGATCTGCTGCAAGGCACGCTGGACATACTGATCCTGAAGGCCGTATCGCTCGGCCCGTTGCATGGCTACGGAGTTCTGTTACGCATCCAGCAAATTTCAAAAGACCAGCTGGAAATTCAGCAAGGCTCGTTGTATCCGGCGTTGTACCGCCTGGAACATCAGGGCTGGATCGCAAGCGAATGGGGCGAATCGGAAAATAAGCGCAAGGCGAAATATTACCGCTTGACGCCCGCGGGCAAGCGGCGATTCCAGGCGGAAACCGAAAAGTGGAATCGCATGGCGGACGTGATGGCGGGAATCTTGAGTACGACGCCGGAGGAAGTATGACGTTCTGGAGCCGGATTCGTTCCTGGCTGCATGCCACGGTGCAGCGCTCGTGCGTTGAGAGCGAGATGGACGCCGAGCTGCGTTTCCATGTGGAAATGTACGCGGATGATTTGATTCGCAGCGGCGTACCGCGGGAAGAAGCGCTGCGACGGGCGCGGCTGAACTTTGGCGGAATCGAGAGCGCCAAGGAAGAATGCCGCGAGGCGCGCGGGGTGCACTTCGCTGAAACGTTGTGGCAGGATTTGCGCTACGGCGCGCGCACCATGCTGCGTTCGCCGGGATTCACCGTCACTGCCGTGCTGGCACTGGCGCTCGGGATCGGCGCGAACACCGCCATTTTCAGCGTAGTGAATGCGGTCCTGTTGCGGCCGCTGCCGTTTGACCAGCCGGAGCGTTTGATTCAGGTCTGGCATACGCCGCCGCAAAAAAGTTTTCCCGGAGTGCCGACGTTCGCCGTCTCGCCGGCTAATTTTCTGGATTGGCGCAGACAGAATCATTCCTTCCAGGGCCTGTCGGCATATGGATTCGGCCGCTACACGCTTACCGGCTCGGGGCATCCCGAGGCAATTCGGATGGTTGCCGCGACCGTCGGATTGTTTTCCCTCTTGCACGCGCAGCCATTGCTGGGGCGCGGATTTCTTGACGGCGAAGATGAGCCGGGCCGCGAGCACGAAGTGGTGCTGAGTTACGGATTTTGGCACAGCTACTTTGCGGGAAATTCCGACGTGGTCGGAAAAAATATTCAGCTCAATGGACAGGCCTTCACGGTGGTAGGCGTGATGCGGCCGGAATTTGACTTTCCGATTTTCAGCGATCCGGATTCACGGACGCAGATGTGGAAGCCGCTGGCCTGGACCGATCAGGAGCGCGCGATTCGCGGCGACCACAACTATGCAGTAATCGGTCGCCTGCAGGATGGCGTGACTTTGCGGCAGGCGCAGGCTGAGCTGGACGCCATTTCCAGCCGGCTGGCGCAGGATTATCCCAACGACAACAGGGGTTGGGGAGCGATTGCGATTCCGTTGCGCGATGATCTGGTGGGCGATGTGCGGCCTGCGTTGCTGATTTTGCTTGGCGCCGTTGCGCTGGTGTTGCTGATCGCGTGCGCAAACGTGGCGAATCTGGTGCTGGCCAGGGCGCTTTCGCGGCGTAAGGAAGTCGCGGTGCGCACTGCGCTAGGCGCTACGCGCCGCCGTTTGTTGCAGCAAGTGATTTCAGAGACTCTGCTGCTGGCCTGCGCGGGAGGAGTGCTGGGCTTGGTTTTGGCGCACTACAGCCTGATCTGGATGGTGAAATTTCTAGCGCAGTGGCTGCCACGGTCCGGCGAGATTGCGCTGGATGGCTGGGTTCTGGCGTTCACGCTCGGCATTTCTTTGCTGACTGGATTCGCTGCGGGCCTGCTGCCGGCGTTGCGCGTGGCGAAAGCAGATTTGAATCAGGCGCTGAAGCAAGGCTTGGGCCGTACCGCCGCGGATTCTGGCGGCAGCCGGACGCGCAACGTGCTGGTGGTCTCGGAAGTGGCGCTTTCGTTGATGCTGCTGATTGGTGCGGGCCTGCTGATTCGCAGCTTGTGGGTTTTGCACAACGTAAATCCGGGGTTCGACGCTCGTGGCGTGGTGACGATGAACGTCTCGATTCCGATAAACAAATTTACGGAGCCGGCGCAGCAGATCAGTTACTTCGCGCGCGTGCTCGATCGCGTGCGCAACCTGCCTGGCGTACAATCCGCCGGCCTGATTGACAGCCTGCCGCTGAGCGAGGACGGCTCGCACCAGCCGATTTCGCAGGAAGGACGACCGGCGGCGCCCATGGCGGACCTGCCAGAAGTGGAAGTGCGCCTCATCAGCCCCGGATACATGGACGCGATGCACATACCGCTGCTGAGCGGACGCGAGCTTGACGACTCCGACGTTGCCGGCCGTGTTGGCGCGGTGCTGATCAGTGAGTCGATGGCGAAATTTTTCTGGCCGCAGGAGGATCCCATCGGCAAAAGACTGACGCTCTATTTTTTTCCGGAGCTGACGCGCGTGGTGGTCGGTGTGGTGGCGGACGTAAAGATTTCCGCCCTGAACGAAACGCAGGCTCAGCCGACGCTTTATTTCCCTTTGGCGCAGATGTCCGCTGCGAGAGGCGAAACGTGGCACTCATTCGGGATGAAGCTTGCGGTGCGGACGAGTGCCGAGCCGCTGAGCGTGGTCCCTGTGATCGCGGGTGCGGTTCGCGCAACAGACGGGGAGGTGCCGCTGCTGAATATTCGCACGATGGACGATTCGGTGTCCGCGTCTTTGTCGCCTGCGCGATTTACGATGTGGCTGCTGGGAGCCTTCGCGGGATTGGCGTTGCTGCTGGCGATGGTAGGGATTTACAGCGTGATGAGTTTTGCGGTTTCGCGGCGCACGAACGAGATTGGGATACGCTTGGCGCTGGGGGCTAGCCGCAACGATGTGCTGGCATTGATTGTGCGGCAGGCACTGCTGCTGGCTTTGATTGGCTCGGCCATCGGTATCGTTGGGGCTCTGTCGCTCTCTCGGTTGATGGCTAGCCAGTTGTATGGAGTGCGGCCGACGGATCCGCTGACGTTCGTTACGGTCGCGGCACTGCTGCTGATTGTGTCGTTGGCAGCCAGTTATATTCCCGCGCGGCGTGCGATGCGCGTGGATCCGATGGTGGCGCTGCGGTACGAATGAAGGTCGGGAGACGCTCGCGTTTTAGGCCGACGATGCTACCCGCTTTACGGTGGCCAAGCCTTCGATGATGCGATCCAGACTGCGTTCGTTGCCGACGGACAAGCGGAAGTAGCGAAGCGCGGCGGGTCCTCCGTCTCCGTAACGCGCGCCGGGACTGAGCTGCACGCCTTTGGCCTCGCATGCCGAACAGAAGGCCGCGGCGTCGGTTCGTTCCGGCAACTCAATCCAGGAATGAAAGCCGTTGCGATGCGCGCGGATTTTCAAGCCGCTCAGGCTGCTCGCGATGAGCGCTTGCCGTTCATGGCCGAGCGCTTGTTTTTCGGCGATGAGCCGCGGGACGGTGCCATCCAGAACGAGCGACGTGAGGGCTTCGGCGAACAACAGCGATATGCCGCTGTTGTGCTGCGCGATCAAAGCTTCTGCGTTTGCGCACAGGCGTTCTGGAATCAGCAGATAGGCAACCCTGAGATCCGGAGATATGGGCTTCGAGAAACTGAAGATATAGAAGCTCGATTCGGGGACGAGGAAGGAGATCGGAGCAGGGCCGTCCGGTTCGAGAAAACGATAGGCGTCGTCCTCGATCAGATACAGAGCGTGTTGCCTGATGATGTTCGCAAGTGCGAGTCGTCTGGCGGGCGGCATGACCGTGCCGAGAGGATTGTGAACCGTCGGCATCAGATATACGGCTTTCACGCCGTGCACGGTGGCTGCTTCGGCGAGCGCTTCAGGTAACATGCCGTCGTCGTCACCGGCGCAGTCGGTTAATTGGATGCGGCGCTCTGCGGCCATCGCGCGGAAATGTGGGTAGGTGACTTGGTCAACCGCGATTGCGGAGCCGTCGAGCGAGGCGCCTGCAAACGCGACGGATATTGCGGCGTGACCGCCCGCGCACAAAAAGACGCAACTGGCCGGAACCGCGAAATTCTCCCGCGACAAGTATGACGCCGCGACCTTGCGATGTTCCGCAGTTCCGGCGAATGGTGTTTCCGAGTGGGAGGCAACGGATTTCGCTTCGTGTTTGCGCAGTGCGGCTGAAATCAGCGCGGCTTCCGAGCCGATCAATGGGTAGTTAAATTGGAAATCGATCACAGCCAAAAAACCTCCTCCGTGGTGACCGACTCGGCGATTGGCGCGACCTGCCAGGGCGAATCTGGGCTTACAACGGCAGGTCCCCCCGTAGAGCTGCCCGGACGCCACGCCGGCAAGATCGGTTCCGCGGAGCCGGAAAACGCGCCTTGGTCAGACAATATATCAGCACGAAGGAAGCTCGTCGCCAGCGTCCCATTCCGCCGGCTGCGATTGGGAGAGGCAAATTGGACGCATGAGCTGCGTGCTTGAGAATCGCGCGGAAACTGCAAGGCCACGCGAAAAAAAAGGAATCCGCGGGCGCATGCGGCTCGTCTAAGTTAGCTATGACTATGAAAAAAGTAAAACTTGGTTCGCAGGGCGCTGTGGTTTCCCGCATGGGGCTTGGTTGCATGGGCATGAGCGATTTCTATGGCGAGCGGAACGATGTGGAGTCCGCGGCGACGATTCTGCGGGCGCTGGATCTGGGCGTCACGTTTTTGGATACGGCGGATACCTACGGAATTGGTGACAACGAGGAGCTGATCGGCCGGACGATCCGCGGACGCCGCGACGAAGTGTTTCTGGCGACGAAGTTTGCGAATATTCGCACGAAGGCGGAGCCGAACCGTTGGTCGCTCAGCGGAAAGCCCGAGTATGTGCGCCAGGCGTGCGATGCTTCTCTGAAACGGCTGGGCGTGGATCACATCGATTTGTATTACCAGCACCGCGTGGACCCGCAGACGCCGATTGAGGAGACGGTGGGCGCGATGGCGGAATTGGTGAAGGCGGGGAAGGTGAAATATCTGGGCTTGTCGGAAGCGTCGCCGGCGACAATTCGACGCGCGCACAAGGTGCATCCGATTACAGCGCTGCAGACCGAGTATTCGCTGTGGGAGCGGCACGTGGAGGCGGAAATTCTGCCCACGGTGCGCGAGTTGGGAATTGGTTTCGTGCCGTACAGTCCGCTGGGGCGCGGATTTCTCACCGGTGCAATCACGAAGAAGAGCGATTTGATTGAGACGGACTCGCGCGCGACGCGCATGCCGCGTTTTGCGGACGAGAACTTCGAAAAAAACCAGGTGCTGGTGGAGCGCGTGCGGGCGATTGCCGAGCGCTTGGGCGTGAAACCCGGCCAGCTGGCTCTGGCGTGGGTGCTGGCGAAGGGCGAAGATCTGGTGCCGATTCCGGGAACGAAACGCAGGAAATATCTGGAAGAGAATACGGCGGCCGCCGACATCAAGCTAAGTGCGGCTGAAGTGGCGGATCTGGAAGCCGCGGTGCCGCACACTGAAATCGCCGGCGAACGTTATGCAACGCCTGCCATGAACGCGATTGACCGCTAACCCCGGCCCACTTCGCCTCCCCGAAATGCGAGCGCGCCTCGGGTGTATCTACGGTTCGGGATCCGTTTCGAGATCCGGCGGCTCCGACAGGTGCGCGTCACCGGGTGCAACTGCCGTCGGTGTTTCGGCTTTGTCCAGGGCTTGTGTGTCGAAAGTGTAGGCGATTTGATTGGCGGTGAGGATGAACAAGTGTTTGCCATCGGCACTGAATGCGCACGCTGAGACGTGATAAGGAAAGCTCAGCTGAGTGCGCTTGTCGAATGACTTCAGGTCGTAGACGTCGAGTTGCCCGCTTTGGTTTTCCAGGACCGCGATACCGGCCGCCGTGGAAAGTGCCGAATGCGAACCGAAGAAGATGGCTTTCTGCTCGCCGGTTGACAATGAATACGCGCGCGTGCGATTTTCATTGTCCGCCACCAGAACCCAGTCGCCCTCCGCGAAAGTTGCCGTGACCCGGAACGAGCCCTTGCCCGTGTCAATGAGGAGTTGTCCGCGCAATTTCCCGGAAGCTGCGTCAAGGACCTCGAGTAGATAGGCGCCCTGCTGATCCCGCATGGCCGCAAAGCGAGATTGCAGCGCGGCAGTGTCCTTGATTTCATCCTTAGCCGCGACCGCTTCCACTCTCCATTGCAGGACCATCAGGGCAGTCGGTTGAGTGACCGCGATGAACGGCGCTTCCTTGGGAAAAGTCCGCGACCAGAGCGTATGTCCATTGCGAACATCCTGGACGTCCAGAATGATATCGCGCGCTAAGGAATTGTCCTTTCCAGCGGGCTTACGCAGAATCAAGAATTGTCCGGATTGCCAAGCAGCCACTTTTTCTTCGATCGGCGTTCCGGCCGCCATAGCTGTGCGCGAGAGGTCGGCGCGGGCGATGGTCCTTTCTTGCGGATCCTCCTTGGGAAAATCGGCGTAGAAGGCTTGCTCCCCGTCAAAATAAGCGCCGCGGAAGCCGCGCGTGTAATAGAGGCGCTTTGAAGAAGAGAGATCCCAGACGGCGCCGCGGCTGGTTCCCGAAACGGCGAGCCATCTGAGGTCGGGAGACACAGCCACAGCTCGGAGCGTACCCAGAGAACTCTTCGGAAGCTCCGCCTCCCCTTTAGGTTTGTGAGTGGAGAGATCGAAGATTCCGACTTCGCCGGAGGCTCGCTGACTGAGAACGTCGCCATCGAAAACGTCAATTGCGGACGATTTCTTGGAGCCGATCACAAAGTTCTGCGACTTCAGGTCCAGCACGCCCACTTGCGCCTCCTTGACGGGCTTCAGGATGACGTAGTCGCCTCGAGTGGGAGCTTCCATATCCTGGCGTGGGTCTATTGGAATTCTTTCCAGCACCTTCCCTGTAGAAAACTCGATTAGCGCGGAATTTTTCGGATCCGTATGGTTTTGAACGATCACGCGGTCCGGACCGACAAATGCGAAAGTGTTCTTGAGCATGTCGCCCAACGCGCCGTGCAGCGGGATTTGAGTGTGAGTCGCGACATCAACTGCAACGGCTTTGCTCGAACCGGTCGCAGCGAAGTAGTGGTCGTCGGGGGAAAACGCCATGTGAATCCATCTGGCATCGCTCGTTTCCGCCAGAATTCGAGTGAGTTGCCGCAAGTATTCGCCCACGGGCCCGGACAGGTCGGGTTCAAAATAGGCTTTTTTTGTAAAGAGAACGTTTCCGGTTTGCACGTCAAGCAACAAAAAATCGAGTTGGTGCGTGACGCATGCGAGCAGTTTGCCATCGTGAGAGAGGGAACTCTGCGTGCATCCCTCGGGCAGCGTCATCTCGTGAACGCTGGTTCTTTCCTGATCGTCGATGCTCCATTCTTCGATGCGAAGGCCGCGTGTTAGCAGCAGGATTTTTTGAGAATCCGGCGAGAATTGCGCTTCATGGGCTTCGCCGCCAGCAATCCGGAAAAGAAAAGTAAAAGGGTCGTTGGCGAATACGAATACGCTGGCGTCGTCCTGAGCCAGCGAATATTCGCCGTTGGGACTGAATTTCAGATTCCTGATATCCGTTCGTAAGGGCGGGTCCAGCGGCTTTTTTGAGACGGAACCGACCAGATGTTCCCGATGGCCAAGCGCAGAATAGGCGATGACCTCCGATTGCCAGGCGAGAAACTCGGCGGAGGGAGCGGCTGGGACCATTTCCCGGCAAGTCGGCGGGAGCAAACTTTCGGACTTGTGGATCTCGCGCAGGCGCTTCTCTCCCGGCTTTGTCACTTGAAAGATATCGGTGAGGAGGTTGCCGGTCTTTCCCTGGGTCAGTGCGAGGCGGTCGTAAAATTCCACGAAAGCCCGCGGCGAAAATCCAGCCGCGGCCGCGGCATACAGGGCCACGCGGTCCGCTTCGTACTGATGGGGTTCCTCCTCGCGTTGCTGCCTCTCCGCGGTCTTCACCAGCACAGCGCGGTCGCGCGCGATGGTGTCCAGCATGCGGTTGAATTTTTCGAAAATATCCTTCCGGTCGCCAACGGAATTGACGCCCAGGATGTCATGAAACGTGCGCGTCATTTCAATCGCGTTTTGATGGGTGAGGATGTGACCCATCTCATGGCCGAGCATGCCGGCGAGTTCGTCGTCAGTGCGAAGGAAGGCGACCATTTTGCGCGTGACATAAATGCGTCCGGCGCCCACGCTGAACGAGTTCACTATCGGGGAATTAATAAGGATGACGCGAAACTTCAGTTGTGTGGGCGGGAGCTGCGCGAGAATGCGATTCGCAATTACGTTGAGGTGATCGGCGAGTTCGTCGTCATGGATAACGCGAAAGTTCTTTTCCAGCCATTCCGCTTCGACATCACCCAGGTCCAATTCCTGCTGCGCGTTGAAAATGTTGGAACCGGCCGGAGCGCTGAGCGCTGGAGGAGCCGGGCATTTCTCTTGCGCGCGCACCACGCCGGTAGAGAGGATCGCTGAAATCGAGAGAATTGCGATGGAGAGGATCTTCATTCGCGCCGCATTTGCATATATCACAGTGATAAAAATTACGAAAGCATCTAGTAACGAGGCTTTTATGCGTTCCGCCGCAGGCGAGTTATTGCAGCTTGGAGTATTCGGATTTGGCGGCTACCAGGATGGGGATCTTCGGGTCGGCGTCTTTCCATAGGGCGAAGAAATCTTGATAGGCTACCCGGGCTTTGGCCAGGTCAGCTTCGACGGCGTACGCGCGGGCTAGGCCCAGCTTTGCTAGCGCGGCGGTGATTGAATTGAGGGCTACGCCGGGATGATCCACGATTTTTTGAAATTCGGCGGCGGCTTCGCTGCCTTTGTGCAGGGCGAGATACGCGCGGCCGCGCTGGTAGGTGCTAAGCATTGCCCTTTGGCTGGCAAGGTCGAACGGAATGACCGGCTGGAGAAGATCGACGGCCTTGGCGGGATTGTTGCGGCCGATCTCAATCGTCGCGCGAATGACGGGGAGATCGAATGAGTTCACCATAGTGTTGGAAGGGTTATCTTTCGCAATCTCGGCGACCATGGATTCGGCGCGAGCCATGTCGCCTGAGCGTGCTAACGCGTACGCTGCATCCGTGCGCGCGCGCAGTGACGCTGAATTATTCGCCAGCGCGGCTGCCGCGTCGCGACGCGCGCCAGCTTCGTCGCCCGTCTCGGCTTCTGCCATAGACAGCCCAGCCAGCCACACTGCCGCCGGCTCGTTTTGATGCAAGGCTTCATAGGCACTGCGGGCACGTTCGGTCAAACCACGCGCTTTTTCCATACGTCCTGCATACGCTTCTGTTGCCGCCCCCAAGGCGAGCGAGTACGCGGCACTTTCCGGGCCTTTGGATGCGATACTCGAAAGCTCACGATTCATGGCAGCCGAGTCGTCCTGCACAAACGCTAGGAAATAGCGAAGCCGGTGAAGGTTCGGCACATCTAACTTGGCGGCCAAGGCTTGATCAATCGTGGCTTTAGCCTCATCGAACCGCCCCAAGCCGATATAGGTTGCACTGAGAGCGACGAAGGCAATGCTTTCTTCAGGATTCAGTTGGTGCGCCTGGCGAGTCACAGGCAGAGCCTTCTCCCACTGGCCCGTCAAAGCGTAGGAGACGCCCAAATTGTTGAACGGAATCGAATCACGCGGGTAGGTTTGCGCCCAGAGTTGATAGACCTGATTGGCCTGCTCGACGTCGCCGGCCACGTTGTCGTAGTAATGCGAATCAATGTAGAACTTTTCCGCCTCGCTGGCGCGATCGCGCAGGCTGTAAGCCTTCTTGGTGTACTCGATGCCGGCGCCGCGGTTACCCAAGTTTGTCTCAACCTGGCCCAGGGTCGCATAGGCAATGGCGAAATTGGGATCGAGCGCGACCGCTTGCTTGAAGAAAGGCGCGGCGGGTTCCTCGCCCTGGCTGGCGCGCGCCTGCGTTCCCAGGCTGTATGCTTTCAGCGCTTCGAGCGAAGAGGTGGTCGCCTCTTCGATCGGCGTGTTGAATTTCTGAATGGAGGCGAGCGATTCGCCCAGCTTTCGTCGAAGATCTTCGGCAGCGTTGCCCAGCGCGCCGAGAACGTGGTCTTTGTCGGGGGCTTCGGCATTGGCGGTGGCGAGCGTTTCGCCGGATGCGCAGTTGAGCGCGTTGAGAATTAGATTGTAGGTGTTGCCGATTTGCGCGATGGAGCCTTCCAGGACTGCGGCGCTTTGCGTGCGCTGGCAGATTTGGCGCGCAACATCGTTGGTGACGCGCGTCGTAGCGGGCTGGCCCATGTATTGGAGGGTTTGTTGCACTTGGCGATCGGAAAGAATGTGCAGGAAAGGAGATTGCGCAAGCTGCGCTGCCAGGCCTTGCCGTAGAGCGCCATCGAAGACCGCATCGCCCGTGGTATTCGTGAAATCGGCGAGGACGATGGAACCTTGTCCAGTGAGTTTCGGGCCGCGATGCGTGAAGAAATATGCTCCGGCAGCGAGCACGATTATGCTTACGGCCGCTGCAGTGATGAGAGGCCAGCGGCTGCCTGGTGCGACCTGCGACGGCTGCGCCGTTGCCACTGCGACGGAAGCGGAAGATGGCGCGCCTGCTATTGCTGTGGCTGATGTCACCGCTCCCGCTGCCGGTTGCGCTGTGGTTATGGGCGCAGCGCTGGTTCCGCCTGACGGGGTCATTGCGGCAATTGCGTGGCCGCTGGAAGGAGCTGCTTGCAAGGCGGTTTCGCCGAACGCTCCCGAATTCTGCTGCGACAGGGTTGTCTGCGCGGACGGCACTACGCCAGAAACGCGGCTGGAGCCGGAGTCTCGCTTCAGCCGCGCGAGATCCGTGCGCAGTTCCGCAGCGTGCTGATAACGCATGCGGCGATCTTTTTCGAGCGCCTTGGAAATCGCTTCTTCCAGCCGTGGCGGAATGTCTGGATTCAGGCGCACCGCGGGCAGCGGCGCTTTTTCCAGGATGGCATTGAAGACGACTGCGGTCGTTGCTCCGCGGAACGGTACCGCGCCGGTGGCCATTTCGTAGAGTACCGCGCCGAAACTGAAAAGATCGCTGCGTACGTCGAGCGTTTCGCCACGCGCTTGCTCCGGCGACATATACGCTACGGTGCCCACCGCCATACCAGCGCTGGTGAGGTCGGCTTCCCGCACCGACGGCGTGTCTACCGTAAGATCGGAGGGATTCGTGGTGCGCGTGGCATCGGACGCCGCGAGAATTTGCTTGGCCAGCCCAAAATCCAGAATTTTCGCGTGGCCGCGGTCGGTGATGAATAGATTCGCGGGCTTGATGTCGCGGTGCACGATGCCCTTGGCGTGCGCGGCGTCCAGCGCGTCGGCAATTTCGATGCCGAGGTCAAGCAGCGTCTCCATTTCCAGCGGGCGGCCGGAAATGCGATGCTTCAGCGTCATGCCTTCCAGAAATTCCATGGCGATGAACAGATGGCCGTCCTGCTGGCCGATTTCGTAGATGGTGCAGATGTTGGGATGGTTCAACGCGGAAGCTGCGCGAGCTTCGCGGCGGAAACGTTCCAGGGCTTGCGGATCGCGCGCGACATCTTCGGGGAGAAATTTCAGGGCGACGAAGCGGCCGAGCTCGGTGTCTTCGGCCTTGTAAACGACACCCATGCCTCCGCCGCCCAATTTTTCCAGGACGCGGTAGTGAGTGATGGTGCGGCCGATCGGCGACTGGGGTTCCGTCATGAGTGGCGCACATCTTAGGATGCGAGCGAAGGCAAGTCAACGAAGACAGAGCCTGTGTCGCTGCAAAATGAGAATGTCCGGTTTGCGCAAAGTAGAAATGTCCGCCTTTGGGGCCGAGAGCCCTGTGGACAAAATTTGCCGGGCAGCACGGCCGCCCGGGTGCGCTAGAATCGGTATTTTTCGCGAGACTAATTGTTGTCGAATGTCATCAAAGTTTCGAGGTGCTTGATGCAGACATCCAATTCGCTGAAGACTCTATTTGCGATTCTTGCCGTGCTTGCCGCAATTTACGCGGGTAGTTCACTTGCGCCGGCTGGAGAGCGATTTGATTCCACTGCGGCTGCTGAAACCCAAAGCCAGGCATGCGCGAACGATGATAGTGGATTGAAGTTACCTGCCGGCTTTTGCGCAACGGTATTCGCTGACGGTATCGGGCACGCTCGGCACCTGGTGGTGTCGCCCAGTGGAGTGGTTTACGTGAACACCTGGTCTGGGCGCTACTACGGCAACGACACGCCGCATGCAGGCGGTTTCCTGGTAGCTCTGCAAGACAAGAGTGGCACGGGAAAGGCCGATGTGATTGAGCGCTTTGGTGAGACCGTGCAGAGTGGCGGGCGTGGCGGCACAGGCATCGGGTTGTATAAGGATTCGATCTACGCCGAGATCAATGATCGAATCGTGCGATATTCCTTGTCCGGAGGCGCTATCGCACCGAGCAGCTCTGCCAACACCATTATTTCCGGATTGCCTCTGACGGGCGACCATCCGATGCATCCCTTCATCATCAACGACGAAGGGTCGCTGTACGTGGACGTGGCCACCGCGACGAATTCTTGCCAGCTGAAAAATCGCACACTGAAATCGCCGGGCGCTGACCCCTGCACCGAACGGGAGACGCGCGGCGGCATCTGGCGCTATGACGCGAACAAGACGGACCAAGCTTTTTCACCTGCGGAGCGCTTCGCTACGGGAATTCGCAATGGCGAGGGTTTTGCGATTGACGGAAGCGGGCGATTGTTTGTGACCCAGCACGGACGGGACCAGCTGCACATGAACTGGCCCGACCTGTATAAACCGGATCAGGAGGCGACGCTGCCGGCCGAGGAGTTGTTGCTGCTGAAGCAAGGCGGCGACTATGGCTGGCCCGAATGCTACTTCGACGCATTCCTGCAAAAGCTGGTGCTGGCGCCGGAGTACGGCGGCGACGGCGGCAAAAAGATCGGCATATGCGCGGACAAGATCGCGCCGGTTGCCGCATTTCCCGCGCATTGGGCGCCGAATGCGATGGCGCTTTACAACAAGACGCAATTTCCGGCGCGCTACCATGGCGGCGTCTTCATCGCGTTCCATGGATCGTGGGATCGCGCGCCCTATGCGCAAGGCGGCTACAACGTGGTTTTTCAGGCGCTCGCCGGAGAGCACGCATCCGGGCCGTGCGAAGTATTCGCGGATGGTTTTGCCGGAGCCTCCGAGTCGCCGGCGCAAGCCGCGCATCGTCCATCTGGTTTGGCGGTGGGACCGGACGGCGCGATGTACGTTGCCGATGATGTGCGCGGACGAATTTACCGGATTGTCTATCTTGGCGGAGCCGAAGCTGGCGCCGCGAAAGTGGCGCCGTGTCCGAGCTTGACCGCTGCGCCAGGCGAACCCGTTGTGGCAGCCGCGAAACCGCCAGAGGGCACGCATCCGGATGCTGGTGCTGCCGCTTCGGCAAAGGGCCATGCTGCGGTGCCCGAAGGCGCGACACCAGCAATGGTGGCCCTCGGCGGGCGCATATATCACGGCCAAGTGGGCGGAGCGGCTTGCACGGGCTGCCATGGTGATAGTGGTGAAGGCACTCCTTTGGGGCCTCCGCTCGCAGGCAAGAATAAGAAATGGTTGTGGAGCGATGGCAGCTTCGCGGGAATCGCTAAAACGATCACCGACGGTGTGTCGCAGCCGAAGGAATATCGCAGTCCGATGCCGCCGCTGGGTGGGGCGCAACTTACGCCGGAGCAAACCAAAGCACTGGCAGCCTATGTCTGGAGCTTGAGTCATCGCGCACCGGCCAACACGAATTAATGGCCTAAGTCCGGTGCAATGACTCGAGTCTGTTTGGCTTATAACTGGCGCAGAAAGTCGAGCATCGCTTTGTTGACCTCAGCGGGGCGTTCCTGCTGCGTCCAGTGGCCGCAACCCGGGAGCATCAGCGTTCCGCGAAGTTGTGGCACGAAGTGCTGGAGACTGGCAATGATCTGATTCATGCCGCGGAAGCCGACCACCAGATCGCGGTCGCCGGCAATATAGAGCGCGGGCACGCTGACGCGAGCGTCCGCGAATGCGGCCAGTAGTTCCCAGCCGCGATCAATGTTGCGATACCAATTCAAGCCGCCGCGAAATCCGGTGCGCGTGAATTCCTCCACATAATGAGCAACGTCCGCGTCGCTTAGCCACGGCGGAAGCGATGCGGGCTCCGTCATGCGCGAAAGAAAGCCGCCCTGGCGTGGCACCATGCCGACGCCGTGACCGGATGTGGCTGCGTTTTCCCGGCGCGGGGAATCGCCCGAAGCGGAATAGAGCAAAGTGCGGATGCTGCGTGAAACATCGCGCTCCAGTTCCGCCTCCGCAACACCGGGAGTCTGAAAATAGAGTTGGTAGAAAATTGCGTCGTCCGTTTGCGGCATCAAGGTGGTAGGACGCACAGGCGAGCGCGGCCAGAACGGCACGCTCAATCCGATCACCGCCGAAAAACGATCGGGACGCAGCAGCGCGGAATGCCACGCGACGGGCGCTCCCCAGTCGTGGCCGGCGATCGTGGCAGTCTCGGCGCCGAGAACATCCAACAAACCGACCATATCGCCAACCAAGTGAAGCAGCGTGTATTGATCGATGGCTTCAGGGCGATCGGTCTGGCCGTAGCCGCGCATGTCTGGCGCGACCGCGCGAAAGCCGGCTTCGGCGAGCGCTTGAAGTTGGTGCCGCCAGGAATACCACGATTCAGGGAATCCATGACACAAGAGCACCAGCGGACCTGAGCCGCATTCGGCGATGTGCATGCGAATTCCATTCGTTTCGATGAAGCGGTGTTTGAGTTCAACCATCATGCAGCCAATCGGCGACTGGGGCTCCGCCACGAGTGGCGCACATCTTAGGATGCGGGCGAAGGCAAGTCAACGAAGACACGCTGGATGT
>Ga0209420_1000080_pt1 | contig 61906 bp, 57 predicted proteins | sample BlaSpr_A8_OM1_O1_FD_187972 | JGI IMG/M metagenome (GOLD analysis project Ga0209420, IMG submission 187972) | Forest soil microbial communities from Thunder Bay, Ontario, Canada - Black Spruce, Ontario site 2_A8_OM1_O1 (SPAdes) (version 2) | ecosystem: Environmental > Terrestrial > Soil > Boreal... | reverse complement strand
GAACGCCAGGAAGAAGGAAGCAAAGACCCAAAGCAAATGAAGCGCCGGGATGCTGATGACAAACCAGGCCGAAACGATTAGATAGATAGCCCCGAGTGCTGTGAAAAGCAGCCACGAAAATGCCGATTGCAAAGTGGATCGAGCGCTTTCACGCGAAACGAAAAGCGTGATCAACGCGCCTTGATAGGCAAAGGAAAGCTGAAAAGTCATGGAGACAATCATCACGATTGTGGCCGCAAGAACCATGCGCGCGACCAAACCGAACCTGCCGGGATAAGGCGAGAGCTCCTCTTTCAGGAATTTTCCGGCCCAGGATAACGAAGAGGTCCGTCCGGCGATGGCTTGCGCGATAGTGGACACGGTCAATTTCCACGAATGGTGATTACGGCTGATTCCCCGACGCGGAACAGATCGGGAGGGGGATTTTCCACCCGAACGCGAACCGGGTAGCGGGATGCCAGGTGCACCCAATTGAGCGTACGCTGTACGTCCGGGAGGCCCGGTTGCAAGGTGCCAATCAAGTCGGGGTCGGGCGTGACGCCGAAGCCGAGGCTATCTACCACGCCGGAAAAGCGCACGGTTGGGCGCGACAACACGTAAACATCAGCGCGCATTCCGGGTTTGATGTGCGGGAGCTCGCCTTCCCGGAAATTTCCGATGGCCCACCAAGTGCGCGCGTCGATGAGTGTAAAAATTCGTTCGCCCACGTGCGCGTAGGCCCCTTCTGAAATCGTGAGATTTGTTACGCGAGCGTCGAACGGCGCATAAATCCGGCAATTATTGAGATTGTAGCGAGCATCCTCTACGGCCGCCTTCTTTGCGCCTCGCTGGTTAATCAGCGGTTCCAGAGTAGTGACGGCATGCTGCGCCTGCTCGTGTTGAGCCAGGAATGATTTTAATCTTGCCTGCGCAAGTTGCAGTGTCGACTCAGCCTGGCGCAGGGTTTGCGCGTCCACCTCATCCAGCGACCGGGCTTTGTCCACCTGGTCCTCGGTAACGAACTGCTTCGCCAGCAAGGGCTCCAGGCGATGTAAATTATCGTTGGAATAGACCCACTCCGCTCGGGCCCGCTTGACCCCTTGCTCTGCATTCGTTAGGTCGGCCTGAGCGCTGTGGATGTTTGCTTGTGCAACGTCCACGGCGCTTACCAGCGCGTTGATCCTTCGTTGTTCGTCGGAGATTTGCCCCTCGAGAGCTGCTTGGTCGGAAATCGCCCTTTCCAGAGCGTATTGGTATGGCCGATCGTCGATCTCAAAAAGGGGCTCCCCTTTTTTTAAAAAATCATTGTCGCGAACATTTAAATGGATGATGGGACCTTCTACCTGTGGAGCGATGCCAATAAAGTTAGCGAAGACTTCGGCGTCATCGGTACGCGGATTGTAGCTTGCACGGTAGAGAACAACCAGTCCGAGAGCCATCGCCGCGAGCGCAATGCCGATGCTCAACCAGCGGCTAAGCTGCTTTTCCACATTCGCATTGCTGTCGGTATTCATCGTCTCAGCCTCCTGCTAGTAAAAAAAGACGAGCCACAGCGCAAAAGTCAAAAGTGCGGCCAGGCTGGGGTAAAACAGAACGGGATACGCAACGCTTAGCCGAAACCGCGAGAGCAAAAGGCTGACGAAAACGGTGAAGACGACGGCAATTGTGAAACAGAGAAGCCAAGCGGGAAAAAACGAACCCACAATATCTACCGAAGGCGCCCGTGTGCAGCCAGCGAGGGACAACATCGCTAGTATGGTGAGGGATGTCCGCTTCACAGATTCGCCGTTTCCTTTCCTCTCGCGATTCAGGGTTTTGTCCGACCCGGTTGAATCAAATCCCCAATTCGGAAAGCCAGATCGGCAAGCGAAGCGAGCACCTGCGTGCGTGCCAACACATCGCTGGATCGAGCCTGTGCTAGGGTCTGCTGAGCCGAGGTCACATCCAAAAGATTTCGCAGTCCGTAATTGTACGATTCAAGAGCAGCTTCGTAGGACTCGGTTGCAGCCTGTAAGAGAGCAATTGCCGATTCGCGCTCACGAAATGCCGTGTTCAAATTAGAGTACGCGGCCCATACCTGATTTGTGATTTCGTCCCGCGAGGCGTTCACTTGCGCTTCCGCCGCGCGAACATCGGCTTCAGCTTGTGCAACGCGATTCTTTCGAGCGCCGCCGTCAAAGACAGTCCATCGCAAATTAAAACCCACCGCACCGTTCAGTCCCGCCGCGTGCGCCCAGGGATTTTGCTGCTGAAGGCCATATAGCTCGTCCGCTGCAGGGCCAATGCTGAGAGTCAAAGCGGGGTAGTAGGCAGCACGCGCCACTTTGACGTTCGCATTTGCGGTTCTTATTTGCGCAACTTGCTGCATAAGGTCGGGCCGTTGTCCAAGCGCCCGATCGATCGCTTGATCGACGCTCCCGTCGATCGAATCGGGGATGGCTAGCTGGTCGAGCGGCTGCACGTTGATTGCAATATTCGCTGAGTTTCCTAAGGCAGTGGCCAAGTTTCCTCGAGCAATCTCTTCCTGTCCTAAGACCGCCTGCAGATTATAATCGGCCTGAGCGGTAGCGCTTCGGGCCTCCAGTACGTCGGGCAATGTCGACAGGCCATTGGCCAATCGATCTTCTGCGGCTTGTTGGACGGCTTTCGCGTTCGCGAGGCTGGCTCGCGCGGCATCCTCTTGGCCAATCGAATTCAACAAATTGTAGTAAGCCTGCTGGACTTGGTAAATGACAATTCGATGGGTGTCGTTGAAGGTGAAGTTAGCCGCGAGCACTTCTGCTTTCGCGGCATCAATTCGGCCGGCTCGGGCCCCGAAATCGAAAATGGTGTAGTTGAGGACGAGGTTTACTTCAAAGTCTTGTACCGTCTGCCGCACGAAACTCGCTCCGAAAAGGATTTGAGATCGCTGCGTCTCGGAAAGTGCCGCGGCCGTTAGAGTTGGATATAACTCACTCCGTGCGACACCCAAATCCGCGGCTTGAGCCCGGGCGCGCTCCCAGGCGAGGCGCGTTTCAGGGTTGTGCGATTCAGCGAGATCAATAAGTTCCGGCAAGGAATACGCCTTGCTGGGATCGACAGCAAACCCGGTGTAACGGACGCGCTTGGCCTCCTCTCCGATTTTTCGTTCGTCGGGTGCATGCCATGGGTGATCGGGCGAAGCCGGGGCCCGTTGGGCGAAAGCGCGGTCGGAAACCATCAGGAGAACGAACAAGATTGTCGCTCGCCTCGGAGCGCTGAAAAGGGGGGCTAACATCGGCTCGGAACGCTATCCAGCAATCTTTTGTCGCCTAAATTTCTTTACCAGCGTGGCACTGTAACCCTAGTACGACTGCTCAGATCACGCAATCGGATTCTTTCCGAACAATCCTTGATGAGCGCTAGCGTCGTGTAACTCTTCTACTCTGAACGTTAGCGTCTGCGTTCCTACGGATGTTTTCGCGGCCGAATTTTTCGATGTACACACAAGGCCTTGGGGTGGCCTTACAATCCCCGCCTGCTCCTGTCCGTACGCTCGTCTGCGGATTGCTGCTCTTGATCGCGATGTACTTCGCGATCTGCTATATCTGGACGCCCACCATAGTCTTGGCGCCTGCAATTTTCCTACAAGGCTTTTCCATCGGACCCGTTATCGTCGCTGCCGGAAACGTCGTCACCGCCAATGCGAAGGTAGCCGAAGTCAACGACATTTCCACCACCTACTTCTTCTTGCGCCAGCTCGGAAATTCATTTGAAGTCACCCCGGCGACCCTGATGTTCGATCGACGCATGACGCTGCATTCTTCGCGGCTCTTGGACGTCTGCGTTCGTCTGGACGCCGCCACTCGATCTGCCGTGGTGCCATCAAGAACCTTGGGATTAGATCCAACTGGCATTCGTAACGTTCGGTCCTCGTCACTTCTGTTCAACTCTTTCAAGACAGCGGACGCGATATTTCGCGTCCGTATTTCGGCTCGACGTGAGATTTCACGTTTCACTTAAGTGGTGCGCTGCTCGGCTGATTTCTACAAATGCTTTGAATTCACGAAAGTGGATGAGTGTCCCAGTTGCGGAACCCGTGGCTGGCGAATTGCTTTATAGATCAGCGATTGTGCAGACAAGGAGAAATGAGAGAGGAGAGAAGGCCCATGGCAAAAGTCGCATCTCCCGGACGGGATTGCGGCATAGCGCTCAGAAGAAAGTAGCGGGCTTGCTGTTTCGCGTGCAATGTGCCGAGCCTGGTGATCAAAATCGGAATTTCGCCTCGAGCGGAGGATCCTATGTCGAGAAATGTTGCGGATGTGTTGTGGGAGATGCTCGCAAATGCCGGAGTCAAACGCTGCTATGGAATTGTTGGAGATGCTCTAAATCCGGTCATCGACGGGTTGCGCCGCAACGGCAAGATTGAGTTCATCCACGTCCGCCACGAAGAATACGGCGTTTTCGCTGCCGTGGCCGAGGCTTACCTGACAGGCAATCCGGTTGCGGTGTGTGGAACGGCGGGCCCAGGCGTCACGCATTTGATTAATGGGCTGTTGGACGCGCGCAAGGAGGGAGCGTCGGTTATCGCGATTGCGGGAGATGTGGAGACGAGCGTGATAGACACATCCGCGATCGAGGAACTTAATCCTTACCTATTCTTCGAAGTCGCATCTCTCTACACCGGGCGCCTCGTCAACCCGCGGCAGGCACGGGCGATCATTAATACCGCGATTCTCACCGCCGTCACGGAAAAGGGACCTACGGTGATCTCGATTCCGGGCGACATCGCCTCGGCCGATGCGTCCGACCAATCTACCGAGATCAGAATCCCCGGCGCATCCGTTTTGCGCCCGTCTGACACAGATCTCAATCAGCTTGTGAAGATGATCGACGATGCGAAGACGGTAGCTATCTTCGGCGGCGATGGCTGCCGGGATGCTCACGACGAGGTCATCCAACTGGCGAACAAATTAAAGGCGCCTGTCGGCTATTCATTTCGCGGCAAGCAGTGGCTGGAACATGACAATCCTAATGCGGTCGGCATGTCCGGCCTGCTCGGTTACGGAGGCGCCTATGGCGCTATTCATAAGGCCGAGCTCTTGCTTCTGCTCGGCACGGACTTCCCCTTCTCGGAGTTCCTTCCCGGCAAGAGCGTGAAAAAAGTCCAGATCGACAAAAATCCCAAACACATTGGCCGTCGGACAGCCCTTGATATGGGGCTCGTTGGCGAGGTCAAAGCGACGGTCACCACTTTGCTGAAGAGCGTGACCGCTAAAAGCGACGCCAGCTTTCTCGACAAGCAGGTCGCAGACACGAAATCGTTCCACGAGTTGGTACAGCACTACGTGGTGAAAGGGCCCGGAATCAAGCCCATCCGCCCGGAATTCCTGGCTGCGACGCTGAGCCAAGTCGCCGCCGATGACGCCATGTTCTTCGCGGACACTGGCACGGCTTGCATCTGGATGGCGAGGCACGTCACCGGAGGCAGAAATCGTAGGATTTTCGGGTCGTTTTCATGGGCGTCCATGGCTAATGCCACGCCCAACGCGTTCGGCGCGCAATTGGCATATCCTGGACGACAGACGATCGCCATGTGCGGGGACGGCGGCTTCGCCATGCTCGGTTTGGGCGATCTGTCGACGCAGGTGGAGCGAAAGACGCCTGTCGTTCAAATCATCCTGAACAACGGGTCCCTTGATTTCGTGAATATCGAACAGCAAGAGGCCGGCTTCGTTCCGTTCGGAGTGGAATTCAAGAACCCGAATTACGCCAAGGTAGCCGAAGCAATGGGCGCCAAGGGAATTCGCATCGAAGAGCCGGGTGACGTGCGTGAAGGACTTGTCGCGGCACTAGCGCATAAAGGTGGCCCCGTTGTCGTTGACGCGGTAGTCGATCCGTTGGCCCTATCGCTTCCGTCGCATGTTCCTTTCCATACGGCCAAAGGCTTCACCCTTAGCCTTGCTAAACAAGTATGGAACGGCAAGATGGATGTGGTGATCAAGACGGCCGAACGTAATATCGGGCTGATCTGAACAGTTTTGGACGCCGCATTCTGCCAACCGAACGCAGCTGGCCGACGCGGTATTTCGCGTCGATATTTCGTCACTGCACTAGACTTCACCATCTCGCGAAGAGGTTTCGTTCTTACCTGATTTGCGCAAATCTTTTGAATTCATAAAAATAGATCAGCATCCGATTTTACCCATTCCTGGCATCCGGATTGCCTTTGCAAGGAGCTATGAGCACGAAATAACGAACAACCAAGGATTGTGGATCATCCAGCATTAGGAAACCTTCTGGTTGCCGTATTGCACATCGGAATCGGAGGAGAATTCCGTAGCCCAGTGCTGGTGAAACCATTGGCGTAGCTCTTTTACTTTCAACCTCAAATCAACTCAACCGAAATAAAAAAAGGAGGAGTGCAATGCCGCACGCTACCGTCGGTAAGGAAAATTCAGGCAATATCGAGCTCTACTATGAGGATCATGGCAAGGGCCAACCGGTCGTCCTAATTCATGGATATCCGCTGAGTGGCGCTTCCTGGGAGAAACAGGTTCCGGTTCTTTTAAACGCGGGGCACCGCGTCATTACCTATGACCGCCGAGGATTTGGCAAGTCCAGCCAGCCAACCACGGGCTATAACTACGACACGTTCGCCGAGGATCTGCACAAACTGATCAGGCATCTTGAATTGCGTGAGTTCGCACTGGTCGGTTTTTCCATGGGCGGCGGCGAAGTTGCGCGCTACATCGGGAAATACGGATCGAAGGGCGTGAGCAAGGCTGTGATTCTTTCCGGCGTTCCGCCGTACCTTCTGAAAACACCCGACAATCCGGAGGGCGTGGATCAAAGTGTTTTCGACGGAATCGAGAAAGCTATCGTCGCGGACCGTTACGCGTTCTTTACCGGCTTTTTCAAGAATTTTTATAACACGGACGTGCTACTTAACAAGCGGGTCAGCGAAGAGGTTGTGAGGGCCAGCTGGAACGTGGCAGCTTTCTCCTCAGCTACTGCCAGTCTCGCGTGCGTGCCTACCTGGCATGAAGACTTCCGAAAAGACCTAAGCAAAATTGATGTGCCAACTCTAGTAATGCACGGAGACGCTGATAGAATTCTGCCGATCAATGCCGCAGGGGCGCGGACCGGCAAGCTGATCAAGGGAGCGCGCATGGTGGTGGTGAAAGAGGGCCCCCACTGCATTACTTGGACCCACGCAGACGAAGTGAACACGGAGTTGGTGAAGTTTCTTGGGAAGGCTACCGCGCAGCAAGCCGACTAGCCGCTTCAGATCGCCATGGAGGAAGCCGAAGTCCGAGCCACGGAGGCGGCACGGAAATGGCGCCCTTCGCGATAAGAAGGGAGTTCCCCTTGTTTTTCGACCGCTAATGTCCTGTGCCGGAGCCACCCGACCGGAAGTTTCGGGTGAAGAAAACCAGAGGCGCCCCGATCATACAGGCGCAGCCGAGCAACCAGAAACAATCGAGAAAGCCTAGAAATGCTGCTTGCTGGTGAATTAATTGTGCCAATTGTGCTTTCGCGTGCAAACCCGCGTCCGGGGTGGTGAAACCGTGTGTTGCGAAATACCGAGACATCGCGCCAAGTGTTTCTCGATAGCGCTGCCGGCCTGGAGTCACGTGCGCGACCAGAATTGCTTGGTGATACTGCGTTCGACGCGCCAGAACGGTTGTTACGAACGCGATGCCAACACTTCCTCCCTGGTTCCGGAATAGATTGGTAAGGCTTGAAGCTTTGTTGTTCTTATTCTTTGCCAAGAAGGAATATGCCAGTTGGCTCACGGGCACGAACAGGGGAGCGATCCCCAGCCCCTGGAGAGCCCTAAAGAGAGCCACGTGTTTGTAGTCCGTTGCGAGATCAATGCTGGCGTAGCGCCACATGGCCATGGCAAAAATCATGTATCCCGTAAAAATCAGAGGTTTGATACCGACCTTGGGCAGGATTCTCACAATCACCGGCGCTAGCGCTACGATGACGAGTGCGCCGGGTCCGAGAACAAGTCCTGCATCGGTAGCGCTGTAGCCGTAGAGGCTCTGAAGCATCTGAGGGATCAACACCGTTGACCCGAACAGAGCAAAACCAAAAAGAAAATAGTAAACGTTGGCGATAGCAAAGTTCCGGTCCGCCAGTAGACGAATTTCGACCACGGGATCGGGATGGCGCCACTCCCAGAAAGCAGCCACTATCAGAGCCACCACCGCAATGGAGAAGAAGCAAACAACAAACCGGCTCTCGAACCAGTCGAGTGTTTGTCCGCGATCCAGAACGACCTCCAAGCAGGCGAAGCCGAGGGCTATCAGAAAAATTCCAAGACCGTCAATTCGAAGCTTCCCGCCTTTGCGGGCAGCTTCAACCTCACGTGTGAACTCTGGCGGCTCGGAAATCAGCCGATTCGTCAGGATCAGAGATACAACCCCGATGGGGATGTTGATAAAAAAAATCCATCGCCAGCTCCAGTTGTCCGTGATCCAGCCACCCAGCGGAGGCCCGATCACCGGGGCCGTTACGATGGCCATGCTGTAGAGAGCAAAAGCCGCGGCCCGCTTATGTGCAGGGAACGTATCTACCAGAATGGCCTGCTCGACCGGAGCGAGGCCGCCGCCTCCCACGCCCTGCAGAACGCGAAAGAAGATTAGCAAGCCCAGCGAGGGTGCCAGGCCGCACAGCAGAGAGCTCACCGTGAAGAGTATCACACAAAGCATGTAGTAGCGCTTTCTGCCGAAGACGCGGCTCAGCCAGGCAGAAAGCGGAAGCACGACAGCGTTCGATACCAGATAGCTTGTCAGTACCCAGGTACTCTCGTCATAGCTGACGGCGAGGCCGCCGGCAATATGCGGTAAGGCGACATTGGCTATAGCCGTGTCGAGCAGTTCCATGAATGTCGCGAGCGTAACGACGACCGCGATGAGCCAGGGATTGATGTCCGGTCGCTCTGTAGCGATATTCGGAACGGAAATGGAACTTGCGGCAGCGCTCATACGATACCCGGTCTTTGGATGCAATAAGAAACCGTTCGGTCTCATATAACATCTGGTACAATGCGATTAGCGACTAGTCGGTCGCAGTCATTTTCTGAAGGTGTGATATGCGCAAGGGTGAGCAAACCCGGCGGGAAATCATTCGCAAGGCGGCGCCCATCTTCAATCAGAGAGGTTTTGCCGGGGCAGCCCTATCCGATCTAATGAAGGCGACCGGTCTTGAAAAAGGCGGGATCTACCGGCACTTTGATAGCAAAGAGATGCTGGCAGCCGAGGCTTTTGACTATGCCTGGCGAGAAACTCTAAACGCGCGGATCCACGATCTGGATACCGTCTCGAACACCGTTGACAGGCTGAAGCAGTTCGTTGCGAATTTTGTTGAGCGGCGCGGAGTCATCCCAGGCGGTTGTCCGTTGCTTAACACGGCGATCGACACGGATGACGGAAATTCTGTTCTGCGCGAGCGTGCGCGCAAGGCGTTGCGTGGCTGGCAGAGCTACCTTATTTCTATGATCAGCGCCGGAATCAAAGCGCGTGAAATACGCTCCAGAGTCAATGCACAGGAGCTGGCGACTCTCATCATTTCTTCCCTGGAAGGCGCAATCATGCTTGGTCGTTTGGAACGAAGTGAGGCACCGCTGCTTGCGGTCCAAGCTCATCTCGAGGATTACCTCGAAGCAGGGGTGCGATCTCCCAAGCTGCGCGGCGCGCGGAACTCCGTCGGTCGCTGAGGAAGGTTGCCACTCGCCGTTAAGCGCTCCGGTTCGTTGTGGAAGGAGCGTCCGCAGACTTCAGGTAGCCTAGGCCTAGACATGATGGGCTGCATGGGACCCAAGAGCCCTTGCGTTGCTACAATAAGTTTAAAATTATGCGACCGCACGGTCGCATCCGCATCGAACTTATTGATGAGCAGCGCCGCCGCGCCGAGCGGCGGAGACGCCGACCCAGCAGCCTCTATCGATCACTCGGGCGCAGCAGAGTCCAGCTGATCATGGCGCATTACCAATCCAGGAAGCTCAAAAGCGGTGAGGGTGTAATCGGCGCTTGGATGGGACTGCGGCACAGCCATGGCTGCGGCTGGCCTAACCCAGGACATTCAGGATAAGCCTAATGCGCTTTCTTCGAGACACGAGTGACTAACTCATCCAATCTTGACAGCAAGAGCTTTAGGATCGGAGATTTGTTGGACTTTTTGTAGCCCAGGACAAGTTCCACGGTTGGCGCGTCTCCCTTGAGAGAACGACTCGTTATCGACGAAGGGAGAAAGTTCTGTGCGTAAGCAGGTAACAGCCCGACGCCACGTGTCGACGCTATTAAGGACATTCCCATGGTGACATGGTCTGCTTCGTGAGCTGGCGTGATTTTGATTCCGGACCGCTTCAGGTAATTATCGATCACCACACGCAGCACAGGAGCCGTGTTTGACACACTCACGAATGTCTCGCCCACTAGATCCCTCGGACTGATGGCCTTGAGCGCGGCGAGCTCGTGGTCACTAGGCAAGATCACGATCAAAGGCTCCTTAACGAGAAGGCGAAACGCTAAGTCTGGCACTCCTCTTTCCCGTCGAAGGAAGGCCGCATCGATTTTTCCTTTCGAAAGGCCGTCCGCAAGTACAGGCGAATATTGACTCGATATCATCACGTCAATATTAGGCAGTTCGTCGCGCAGCATCCGCAAGGCTTCGGGCATCCAGGTCAATTCGTGTCCGGTCAGAAAGCCCATGGAGAAGCATGGCTTCGCGGGATGAGCGACCCGCCGTGCAGCTTCGGCGGCTGCTTCAACCTGCGAAAGAACCGAGCGGGCGTGATCGAGGAAGGCTCGACCCGCCGGTGTCAGTTCGATGCCGCGAGCGCGGCGTGTGAGGAGTTGGACACCGATCTCGTCTTCCAGGTCCCGAATCTGCCGGCTCAAAGAAGGCTGCGAGGTGTGTAGTCTCCGCGCGGCTGCCACCGTCAAGCTTCCGGCCTCGGCGACCGCAACGAAATAACGCAGGTGTCGTAATTCCATCTTTCACCAACATACTTCAAAAGCATAGCTCTTCAACTCACAAAGTATCTCTCGACGTGCGACGACAGATTACCAAAGGCATCCGATTAGGTGATCTGAGGATGCGTCAGGCGAGCGATAAAATCCCGACTCATGCCTCATGAGCATACGTGCAGTTCGAGGAGAAAGACAATGTCAAAAACGTTGGAGGGAAAGATTGCACTGATTACGGGCGGCTCACGCGGCATTGGTGCGGCGATCGCGAAGCGTCTGGCCGCGGATGGAGCGAACGTGGCCATCACATACACGAAAGGTGCCGACGCGGCCGCATCGGTGGTCAAGGAAATTGAACGTGCTGGCCGAAAGGCGATTGCGATTCAGGCGGACGCGGCTGACGCCGACGCTGTCGTAGCAGCGGTCGAAGATACCGTGAAGACATTCGGACGGCTCGACGTGCTGGTGAACAACGCCGGCACGGCAATTCCAAAGAGGTTCGAGGAGGCCACGCTGGAAGAGATGGATCGCGTCATCGACATCAACGTCCGCGGCGTATTCGTCGCGACGCAGGCGGCGCTGAAGCATATGAAGAACGGCGGTCGCATCATCATGATCGGCTCGGCCGTGGGTGAGCGTGTTCTTACGCCCGGTCTGGTGCCCTACTCGGCTACCAAGGGAGCCGTGAAGATATTTACTCAGGGCCTGTCCAGAGAGGTTGGGGGTCGGGGCATCACGGTCAACAACGTACAGCCGGGCCCGATCGACACGGATTTGAATCCCGCTGCAGGTGATTGGGCGGTACCGCAGAAGGCGGCGACAGCACTGGACCGCTACGGGAGGGTTGATGAGGTCGCTGCGCTGGTGGCATTCATCGCCGGTCCGGAGTCCTCCTACATTACCGGGGCGAACCTTACGGTGGACGGTGGAATGAATGCCTGAACCGACGCACCACTCAGTCCCAGGCCGAGAGGAGATGTGTGCCTGCGGACCTGGTTGAGAGCCGACGCTCTAACGGCGTTGTTCGGGTTCGGGAAACTCGGCTGTCGTCCAAGCCGCCATCAGCGAAAGCTTCGAAGATCACCCTCGAGGATCATGATGATAGATAAACCGCATCACTTCGCCGCCGTTATTGGCGGAGCGATCGCCGGCTCGGTCGCCGCTGAAATATTTGCGGACCGCGGGATCCGAGTCGTCGTCATCGAACAGAACCAAAGGCCGTACGGCAAGATTGAGGATGGCCTGCCGCGCTGGCATCAGGAGCAACGCGAACAAGAGTTCAGACGCATGGATGCTCGCCTGAGGAAGCCTGGTGTTTTCTTCCTTCCGTGCACCAAGCTTGGCCGCGACCTGGACTTTCAAGATCTTTGCAACAATTGGGGTTTTTCCGCGGTGGTGCTGGCAAACGGCGCGTGGCGGGACAGAGAACTGGGAATACCGGGATCAGAAGAATTCATCGGCAAAGGCTTGGTTTATCAAAATGCTTTCATCCATTGGTACAACCACAAGAATGAAGAGAGCAACGCCGGGCCGCACTACCAGGTTCCTGACGACGCTCTGGTCGTAGGCGGCGGGCTCGCATCGATTGACGTAGTAAAGGTCCTGCAGCTCGAAAACTATGAGCGTGTCCTTCGATCTCGCGGCGTTCAAACGGACGTTTATGAGCTCGAGAAGAAGGGCGTCCCGGCGGTCTGCAAAATGCACGGCATTGCGCCAAAGGATCTTGGCGTTAAAGGATGCCTGCTGATTTATCGCCGCCGGGAACAAGACATGCCACTGGCTCAGCCTCCCGAAAATGACACCTCCGAGCAGATTACGAAGACACAAGCCATCCGCAAGAAAATGCTTCATTTGGCGCAGGAGAAATATTTGTTTCGGTTTCAGGATCGCAGGATGACGACGGGACTTCTAATAGAGGGTGGACGGCTGGTGGGCTTGAAAGTAGCGGAGACCAAAGTGGAAGGCCGAAAAACAGAGCCCATAGTGGGTTCGGAGTCTCAACTACGGGCGCCCATGGTGATTTCGTCGATCGGGTCCGTGCCTGAGGAAATTGCGGGGGTGGTCATGAAGGGCGAATATTACGATTTCAAAAATGAAGCTCTGCCACGGTATGTGCGATCCGAGCACGTGTTCGGAGTTGGTAATGTCGTGACCGGACAAGGCAATATTCGCGCGTCACTGTTACACAGTGAGGAAGTCACAACCAAAATCATCGAAAACTACATCGGCGTTGCGGACGGAGGATCAGCGTTTACACGCTTCTATGCGGACGCCGAAGCCAAAGGGGCTGCGCAAGCGCACGCGATTCGGGATCGGGTTCAGACTATGGCGGGTCTGTCATTTTTCGAAATCGCGGCGCTTGAGGAGCGGATTCGCATCCTTCAGGAACGGGTAGCCTACAGCGGTGACTATGACTCCTGGATTGCCAGCGTGAGGCCTCCTGTTGCCGCTCGCCAGAAGTTCGCCCCGGAATCGATGCACCAGGGTTTATCGAGTTCTACAGCATTTTATTGCGGCGCATGCCGATGAAGTAAGGAGAGCACCATGACTGCACTCGAAAACAAAACTGCGCTGGTGACCGGCGCATCGAGAGGAATAGGCCGCGCGACGGCCGTGGCCCTTGCTGAGGCCGGGGCGCACGTCCTGGTTCATTATGGCCGCTCAGCAGAGGAAGCCAAAGCTCTGGTCGACAACATCCATGCAAAAGGTGGGCGCGCAGATGCGATCAGAGCGGACTTGGGAACTCCAGAGGGCGCGCCACTGTTGGCTAAGGAAGTCCGGTCGATCGTCGGCGAGCGACTAGATGTGCTGGTGTCCAACGCCGGAATTTCCAAGTCCGCAACGATCCGAGACCATTCAGTGGAAGACCTCGACAATCTTTTTGCAACGAACGTAAGAAGTCCGTTTTTTCTGGTGCAGCAACTCCTGCCCGTCTTGGTCGACGGTTCCAACATCATTGTGATCTCTTCTCTTGGAGCTCGCACCGCGGTGGGCACGCCCGATATGGACAAGCCTTCCATTCTTGCCTACGCGGCAACCAAGGGAGCACTGGAGACCCTCGTAAAATACTGGGCTGGCATTCTCGGCCCCAGGGGCATTCGCGTAAACGCAGTTGCGCCGGGCGTAATCGACACGGACATGTCGAATTTCTCGAAGACCGAGGCTGGGCGGAACATCGTCGTTGGAATGCAGGCCTTGAAGCGAATTGGTGAGCCGGAAGATGTTGCGGATGTAGTCGCTTTTCTGGCATCGGACGCAGCCCGGTGGATCACGGGAGCGAGTATCCCGGTAGACGGTGGCTCGAAGCTTTGAGGACTCGGCGCTTACCGAGCGTCAGCCGGAATTAGAGCGGACAAAAAGGAGATACGGCAAATGACAAACGCGAAAGTAGTGAGCGAGAGTATCGAATCGAAGAACAAGGCGCTGGTCTTGAAAGCGTTTGATACCTTGTTCAACAAGCGGGACTACGCTACCGCGGAGAAGTTCTGGTCGCCCGACTACATCCAACGCAGCGCTCACATCGCGCCCGGACGTGAAGGTCTCTTCAATCTCACCAAGGGCCTTCCGCCAACACTCAAATATGAGCCAGGAACGATACTGGCCGAAGGAGATTTCGTGATCGTGCACGGGCGATTCTCGAATTTTGGCCTTCCGGTGAACTGGATCGCGGCGGACATCGTGCGCATCAAGGACGGCGTTCTGGTCGAGCATTGGGATGTGATCCAAGAGGAGGCCTCACGAGAACAATCCAAGAGCGGTAACCCAATGTTCGGCAGCACGTTCCCAACCTATGCTAGTGCCCGGTAAAGGTTACCGTTTCGAGCCCGGCAGGCGTTTCAGCTTTTTGCAAGAAAGCCTGCATCCAAATGTGACTCTTAACATCACATATTGGGGAAGAGGCACCTGCATGTCTGTAAAGAGCGTCCAATTCGCAGTCGCCACGCACATTATGGCCGCGCTCGGGATTTACCCTGGCGGGGAGGTCGGCTCGGCGACTCTAGCTGACAGCGTAAAGGCGAACCCCAGCTTCGTTCGGAAGTCCCTGTCCAAACTCTCCAAGGCGGGCTTGGTCGTGACAACACGCGGAAAAACCGGGACCAGTGTACTTGCGCGTCCTCCCCAACGGATCACGCTATTAGATATATACCGTGCTAGCGGAGCACCGCCGGCGTTTGCCATTCATTCGTATCCGGTGGAAAAGAGGTGTCCGGTTAGTTGTAACCTCAAGGAATGCATGTCAGCGGTCCTCTCTCAGGCTCAGAAGAGTTTTGAGAAGTCGCTGGGAAAAATAACGCTCGCAGACCTGATTGGGCAGATTCGAGCAAAGGGACACTAACTTTTTTGATTGTAATTGTGCCGATGAGAAGAACAATAGATCAAGGAGGTAGTAGCTATGAGTTCACCAGTTGACGTAAGGGCCACGTATGTAATTTTGGGCGCGAGCGGGAACACCGGATCAATCGTCGCGAATTCGTTGCTATTGAACGGCAAGAATGTGCGGGTAATAGGGCGGGACGCCGGACGACTGCAGCCTTTCGTGAGCAAAGGCGCGGAAGCGTTCACCGCCGATTTGAGCGACGCGGCTGCGCTCACGAAAGCGTTCCGTGGGGCGCGCGCAGCGTACTTGATGTTACCGCCGATCGCCTCCCGCGAAGACCAGGAGCGAGAGAGCGACGCCATCGCGAAAGCGGCGAAGGAATCCGGTTTGCGCTATGCGGTGAACTTGAGCAGCTACGGCGCGCATGTTCCGGAAGGCACGGGACCAATCGCGGGGTTGCACTCTTCGGAGCAAAAACTGAACGCCATCAACGGTTTGAACGTTCTGCACCTCCGCGCCGCGTATTTCATGGAGAACAATCTGGCGGCGATCGACATGATTCAAGGGATGGGAATGTTCGGACATGCTCTGCTACCCGACCTGAAGATGCCGATGATCGCGACGCGCGACGTCGGGACCTACGCCGGGCAGCGGCTGCTGGAGTTGGATTTTTTTGGTAAACAAACGCGCGAGCTCCTCGGCGAGCGCGAGCTGACCATGACGGAAGCGACCGCGGTGATTGGCCGCGCCATTGGCAAACCAGATCTGCGTTACGTGCAGTTTCCGTATGACCGGGTGCAGCAGGTGTTGACGCAAATGGGTTTCGCGCCGACGAAAGCCGCGTCGTACATCGAGATGTTCAAGGCTATCAACGCAGGAGTGATCGCTGCTCGGGAACCGCGCTCGCCGGAGAACAGCACGCCCACGTCGTTTGAAAAGTTTGTGCAGGATGTCTTTGCGCCTGCGTATCGCGGGAAGGCTTCCGCCGCTTAGACGCAGCTCCAAGGTGGCACGAGTGCGCCTGTTTGCAGGCAAGAATTTCGAGAGGCAGGTTCTGAGAATGTTTGAGTTGGAGATCCTAGTCATGAATGAAACCGTTTCTAAGAAACGAGAGTTGTCCATGCGCGGTAAGAAACCGAGTACTTATCGTCGCGTCGTCACGGGAAACGTAAACGGGAAGGCCTTCGTTCAAAGCGACGAAACGCTGCCAGCCTATCAGTTCAAGACTGTTCCCGGGTACGAGCACACGCTGATCTGGGTCAATGCGGCGATACCGGATCTCAGCAAGGAGCAGAGGTTTGACAGCTATCCCGACTCTGTCGTTCCAGGCCCTGGCGGCACGAGCCTGCATTTCGTGACGTTTCCGCCCAGCGCAGTCTTCGAGGATCCGTCTTTCGATGGCGAGGCCGCAGGAAACGAAGCATTGGTTCGTCTCGCGGGATTAGCCAACCACTTCGAAAAGGAAGATCCTGCGATGCACAAAACGAACACCGTAGACTATTCGGTTGTTTACGACGGAGAGATCTGGATGGAGTTGGACGATGGCGAGACTCTGCATTTGAAGCGCGGCGATGTGGTGGTGCAAAACGGAACGCGCCACGCATGGCGAAACAAAGGCACGGAGCCCGTCACCATGCTTTTTTTCCTGAACGGCGCGAGAGAAAAACAATGACCAAGAAACTCGAAGGCAGGACCGCCGTCATCACCGGCGGAACAGAAGGGATCGGGCTGGCTACGGCGAAGCTGTTCGTCAAAGAGGGCGCCTATCTCTTTATCACGGGCCGCCGCCAGAAGGAACTCGATGTGGCCGTGAACGCAATCGGGACCAACGTTTCTGGAGTTCAGGGTGACATTGCCAAATTGGCTGACCTCGATCGTCTTTACGAGACCGTCTCAAAGGCGAAGGGGCATATCGATATTGTTTTCGCCAATGCCGGCGTTGGCGAGTTTGTTCCCTTTGCGGCCGTCACCGCAGAGCATTTCGACAAACTTTTCAACATCAATGTAAGGGGAACGCTGTTCACGGTGCAAAAGGCTTTGCCGCTGCTGAAAGATGGTGGTTCCATTATTCTCAACGGCTCCGTCGCGAGTGTTAAGGGTACTGCCGCCTTCGGCGTTTATGCCGCGAGTAAGGCTGCCATTCGCTCTTTCGTGCGAACCTGGACTACAGATCTGAAGGACCGTCACATCCGCTCGAACGTTGTTAGCCCGGGGCCTATCAATACGCCGCTAGCGAATCGGCAATCTGCCGACGTGCTCGCGCGGATTGTGTCCACCATCCCAATGGGACGCATGGGAGAACCCCAGGAAGTCGCCAAGGCGGCGTTGTTCCTGGCGTCGGATGATTCCAGTTTCATCACCGGAATCGAACTGTTCGTTGACGGCGGAAGAGCGCAGATCTAACCGAATGGATCGGGCCGCTGTGGCTCAGAGGAGGAGTCTCGATGATCGACAATGGTGGCCTTATCTCAACCGAGCGCCTCGATAGTGACCGGTATACGAGCTTGCAAGGTCTCGAGACTGTCCTGAACCAGGCCATCGCCCAGGCGGAAATTAGCGAGAGCTACGAAAAATATCTTGAGATCTTCGACGCGTTTTACGCTGACGACATTGCGGTGACTAGCGACACCCTGCAGGAGTCGATTCGAGGAAAGGCGAGAGTCCGCTCACTTCTGGCCAACTTCCTTTCACCGCTTCATATAATGTCCGAAATTGGCGGCTTGCTCGTATCCATCCGACAAGCTGCGATTCCTGGAGATGTCGCTGCGGAGACTCATTCCGCCTGGACCCTTGAACTGATCGGAGTATCAGGCAATAGCTGCAAAGTAAGCTGGCGTGTGCTTCGGCAATGGCGCAGCTCACTTGTCAGTTACGAATATCATTATGACTACGAGCAAATCGGCGGACCGCTTACATCCAAGGACTTGTATTTCGACGCGGCGAGTCCTCCTGCAAAAACGCGAGTCTCCTAGGACACGATTCGATCTCAGCACTTCGATATTCACAACAAGTTTGCAGGAGGAAAGGTGGAGACAATGATTTCAGGAGCTTCATTTATTGATGTGGCGCTTCGAAGTTGGAAGAATAATGTCGACCGTGCGGGTACTTTTTTCGGTGCTCTATCTCAGGAGGAGCTTCAAAGGGAAATTGCCCCTGGAAAGAACAGACTGATCTACATCTGGGGACATCTTGCGGCGGTCAACGATCGCATGGTGGCAATTCTGGGATTGGGCGAGAGATTTCATCCAGAGCTCGACGCGATGTTTGTGTCAAATCCAGACAAGACAGTAGATCTGACGCTTTCCCCAGAGAAGTTGAAGCATGTATGGGACGAGGTCAACGAAAGACTCTGGACGGGAATTTGCAACCTATCGTCTTCGGAATGGCTGCAGAAACATACGGCGGTGTCGGACGCGGATTTCATTCGGGAGCCTCACCGGAACCGTTTCGCCGTTCTGCTGGGCAGGACGGCGCATCTGGCCTACCACCTCGGACAAGCTGTTCTCGCTAAGCAGGAATCCTAGAAGTGAGACAAGTGGACCATCGCCAGCTTGCCTGATGCTGATCCTTGCGCGCCAACAAGCCGCTCTACTGCATTTGCCGGAGGTCTGGAGTCGGGATCCACGTTCGCGGGCAATAGGGATGACCTAATCCTGCCCAGTTAGACCACAGCGCAGGCTTCTTAGGGGGTGACCGTCAGCGTGAAAGACTGCGAGTGTGTGGGCGAATTGGCGCCGCTCGCAGTTATCGTAATCGTATAGTTGGTCGCCTGGGGCTGGGTCGGTTCGTGGACGTATCCGGCGCAGCTGGCGGTGATAAGTATGGCCCCGAGGGCAAACGGGATGGCCAACGCGCGCGCAAGTTTCGAACCTACCTGACTACTCTGCTTTCGACTAAGAACACCAAAAATCCCGATCATCCCGCCGATGACGAGTACAAAGAAGTAGAGCGCGGCAACCTGCGCGGAAGTTCGCAGGTTGCCGGCACTCAAGAGCGAAGCCGGCGGCGCGCCGCTGGCGGCTGCAGCCCTCGTTACGCCCGCCGCTACGGCGGGAGGTGCCTGAACCATCAGCGTTGAAGTTGCCGGACCGCTGGCCGGTGTTACAAATTGCGGATTGAAGACGCAATTTGCGCCCGTGGGCAGGCCCCCGCAGGCGAAACTGAGGGATTGCTTGAATCCGTTCTGTGGAGTTACGGTGATCGTGATCGTGCCGCTGCCGCCCTTCGCAACATTCACACGGACGGTGCTCATCGAAAGGGTGTAATCGGCGGCCGGCGCTGCGGCGACAGTGATGGTTGTCGCGGAAGATGTGGAAGCGTTGAAGTTCACGTCGCCTGAATAGGATGAAGTGATCACGTGAGCGCCCGCTGAAAGATTCGTCGCTGTGAATTGTCCCGAGCCTGCGGTGAGCGTCGCGGAGCCTAGGGAGGTTTGTGAATCGAAAAACGTAATCGTTCCGGTGGGAGTGCCGGATCCACTTGTTGCTGTGACCCTCGAATTGAACGTTACACCGTTGCCGACGGTGATCTGCGTGGCAGAGGCGGAGAGCGAGATGCTCGTACTTATTTTCGCGGGCGGTAGTACGGTGACGGAAATAGTGCCAGAAGTGGAAGGGGAGAAGCTCGCATCACCGGAATAGTTCACGGTAATCGAGTGACTGCCAGTGGCAAGCGTGCTGGTGCTAAAGGATGCAACTCCCCCGACGAGGGTGGGTACTGCAAGCTGCGTTTGTCCATCGACAATTGAGACCGTGCCAGTAGGCGTGCCAGTGCCTGAAGTTGGAGCGACGATTACATTCAGCGTGAGTGTCTGGCCCTTTGCAAGCTGCGTGACGGACGCCACCACCGAAGTTGTGGTCGCCGTTTTCGAAGGCGCCGTAACTACTACTGCTAGCGCAGTTGAGGTGGACGGGGCGAAATTTGTGTCGCCTGAATACGCAGCAGTGATGCTGTGGGAGCCATTTGCCAGGGATGAAGTTGTAAAAGTCGCGACGCCCTCGGTCATTCCGCCAGTCCCGATGGAATGGGCGCCGTCGCTAAAGGCCACGCTGCCGGTTGGAGTGCCGGATGTCGGCACCACGGTCGCGGTGAACTGCACCGACTGGCCCGTGGTTAGATGCGTGTTCGATGCGGAAAGTGTTGTAGTGGTGGCGGCTGGAGAGGCTAGCGCGGGCGCGAATACAAAGACGGTTGCTGAGTATGGCGGAAAATTGTAGTTCACCGCGTCCGCTGTAACGGAGACGGGGGTTCCGGCCACGATCTGGTTCAAATTCGTGTTGCTATAGGTATAGATCGCTGCGGTGGATGCCGCGTTGAAATTCGCGAGACTCAAAGTTGTCTGGAGCGCGCCAGTAGTTTTGTTGATTGCCACGACCGTTAGCGCTCCATCGGAAGAGCGCAACGCGCCGTAAACCGAAAGCTGACTTTGATCCGTGCTGGTGGAATTTACCGATGTATCGCCGAACTGTCCTCCCGCGCCGTCGTAATTGCGATAGATACGAAAACTGTATGCGAGCGGAGCGGTCGGTTGCGGCACGTTCCACATATTTGCGAAATCGAGACTTTGGCGTCCGTAAATTCCAAGCACGTCCGTTTCGGTGAGCATGTCCACCAGCGGATTGGTTCCGCTGGCGAAGCTGTATTCGGAAATGGAAAGCTTGGTGCCGGGGTAATAGGTTTGAATCCAATTCTGAAAACGTGGAATTAGCTGCATGGGGCCGTCGAAATAGTATTGTTCAACCCAGCTTCCTGAATTGAAGGTGGATCCCAAAGCGCGCGCGTGGATTCCAGTTCGGCTGCGTCGGTGGAACCTCCGCCGTAATAGTGTTCGTCGAAATAATCGAGAATTCGTTGGTGATTGGTCTGCTCGTACAGCGACATCTGCTGCAAGTAATATTGGCCGGCGTACAGATTGTCCTGTTCGGATGGCGTTCCGATCCAACCTCCCAGTGTGAAATCTACGGGGCCAAAAACTTTCGCAGTGGGATCGGTTTGTTTGATCATCGCGGCGTACTGTTGGCCGAGTGAAATGATGGTGTTGTAATCCGGTTGCACCGGTGCGACGTCGCGATGCGTGTTGCTCCAACCCCCAGGCTCGTTGTCGAGCTGATAGTAAGGGACGCCGCCATTCGCAGCCGTCCCGAAGGTAGAAATTAGGTGTTGGACCCAGCCCTGTTGCAGCGCGACGGTGTTATCGATGTGATTCGCGTAAATATTCGTGTCGAGAAGTTGCGTGCCGTTCGTAGCGATGCTGTTTCCGCAAGTCTGGCCATTAGGAAAGACGTATGGATTTGTGGATTGTTGCGGGCCATATACGGAGACCGGAAAACTGCAGCTCCAGGAGGCCGATTTGTTCACCCACGGAATAATTGGAATGGTAAGAAGCGTTCTGGCATTCGAAGCGGCCTTGTAAGTGGTGATCATGGTGTCGGCTGAGCCACTGGGTGTGGGTGTTGCTTCGCCGTTACCGCCCATAAAATACCAATCGAATCCTGCATTACTCGAATCGACTTGCCAGTTGTAACGCGTGGTGGCGTCACCACCCCAGCGAATATTAGGAACCTGAATTTCTTTCGCAAAATTTGCGTCCAGACCGTAATTCGCGAGGCCATAAATGTCGGAATTGATCGGGTGGGGATTTTCGGCGGCGTCCACTGTCAGTATAGGCGTGGTTTGCGCGCTCACACCGGGAGTCAACGAAAATTCCAGCAGCAAAGTTGCCGCGACGAAGTACCAGAGGCCTCGAATTGAATTACTGCGCATGACGGCTCCCAGGATGCTGGCGCTCGAGGAATATTCTTTGAATAGGCGACCTTAGCGACGGTGGAAAAAGCGGTCAATGGTACGCGGGGACAGGCGAAGTGCAATGTTCTAAGTTATTTGCAGAGAATGTTTCCAATTTGCGGGCCAGACACCGCGCTAGGCCAGAAATTAGAATCTGAACCGTGTGCCGCGGAGGAGATCTTAACCCGCTTGGTCGAGCTTCAAGAGGCGGACGGCGTTTTGTTTCAGGATTAGCGGGCGGACTTCATCACGAATTTCAATTTTCGCGAAATCCGCGAGCCATCTATCGGGCGTGATCAGCGGATAGTCGGACCCGAAAAGAACTTTTTCTTTGAGCAAAGTGTTGGCGTACTGCACGAGCGTCGGAGAAAAATATTTTGGCGACCAGCCCGACAAATCGATATAAACCTGCGGCTTGTGCAAACAGACGGAAATAGCTTCGTCCTGCCAAGGAAATGACGGATGGGCCATGATGATCGGCATATCCGGGAAATCCACAGCCACATCATCGATATCCATGGGATTTCCGTACTTCAACCGCACGCCTCCGCCTCCCGGCATGCCGGTGCCAATGCCACTGTGCCCGGTGTGAAAGATCACTGGCATACGCGCCTCGGCGAGGACTTCGTAAAAGGGATACGCGATGCGATCGTTCGCGTGAAATTGCTGTATGGGTGGGTGCAGTTTGAATCCGCGAATTTTTCCAGTGGAGATCAATCGGCGAGCTTCCTGGACGGCTTCGGGGCCGCGCGTGGGGTCCACGCTCGCGAATGCGATCATGATGTCGCTATTCGCAGCGGCTAGAGCGGCGACCTCGTCATTAGGAATTTGTTTTCTGCCGGTCAGTCGCTCGTCAACTGAGAAAACCACGCAGGCGATTTTTCGTGAGCGGTAATATTCAGCGAGGGCGGGACCGCGCGGGGCATCGCCCTGCGCGCCAAAATATTTGCGCGCAGCCTCGTTTACAGAGTGGCCGCCGTCGGATTCGATGTGGACGTGCGTGTCGATGGCTACGAGAGCTTCTATAGGGAGGCGATTGGCAGAATTCATTTCGTTTTCCCCGAACAATGTTGCGAACGATGGCCCAAATTGCTCACCATGCCTTCCATGAAAATGTCCTGAGTCAAAGTCCACAGTCAAAGAAAACTGTTTCGCCAGAGCCTTGCAGAATAACGTTCCATTCCAGCGCGGCGCCTACCGGGCCTGTGATCTTTTTTGCGACTAGAGTTCCACGCCGCGCGGGTTCAACGAGCTTCAGTGCAAAATCTGAGTCATTCGCCGGTTCGTCAGGGAAATAAACGCGGGTCACCAGACGCCGTAGCAATCCTCGCGCAAACACAGACACGGCAATGTGCGGAGCTTGCAACTTTCCATCCGGATCGGGCACTGGTCCGGGCTTGATGGTCGAGAAGTGAAACGTTCCTGCATCATTCGTCGGAATACGCCCGTAGCCGGTGAAATTCGCTTCCAGCGGCTTGTCCTGGTCGTCTTCCGGATGAGCGTACTTTCCATAGGAGTTGGCCTGCCAAATTTCCAGAATGGCGTCGGGAACCGGTTGGCCGTCGCCATCGAGCACCCGGCCTTCGATGCTGACACGTTCTCCGGAGACATCCGCCTCCACCAGATTCTGTTTTATCGACCGGCACAGGCCGATCGAGAAAAACGGACCAACTGTTTGCGAAGTAGTGACGTTCGAACTCACGTTAGCGCTCCATAGGGCGTAGCTTCGCGCCCGCTCATTACCAGGTCGAACCGGTAGCCGAGTGCCAGCGACGGAATGGTGGTCTCCCAGTCGAAAACGGAAATCAGCCGATTGCGCGCGCTTTCATCCGCAGTGCAATTGAAAATTGGATCGAAAGGCAAGAGCGGGTCGCCGGGGAAATACATTTGTGTCACCAAGCGGGTGGCGAACGCAGGACCGAATAGCGAGAAGTGGATGTGCGCAGGCCGCCAGGCATTGTAATGATTGCCCCAGGGATAGGCACCGGGGCGGACCGTGACGAAGCGATATTTGCCTTCATTATCTGTGAGCGCGTGGCCGCAACCGGTAAAGTTCGGATCGAGCGGAGCTTGATGCTGATCGCTCTCATGCAAATAACGTCCAGCGGCATTGGCTTGCCAGATTTCAATGAGCGCCTGGCGCAACGGGCGCCCGTCCTGGTCCGTCACTCGCCCGCTAACGATAATGCGTTCGCCCAGAGGGTCGCCGTGATGCTGCCTAGTGAGATCGGTTGCTTTTACCTCAGTCTCCACGTTCGGAAACGAGGGGCCCGTAATTTCAGAAAGAGTCTGCGGCAAATAGACTGGCGGTTTTGCCGGTGCGCGCTTGATCGAGGACGCGTACGGTGAATGCAAATAGCGCGGCTGCGTGTCGGGATGGGGCCTTCTATACGAAAAAATTCGGGCCACGCGATTCCTCCTGTTAGCGGCACCACTTGCGATCCAGCATGCTACATCTACCGCAAGCGGATCAGTTCTATCAAAAAACAAGGAGTCTTATAAATTCTGTTTGATGGGCAGATCTTGCACGCCAGCGGCGCGATTTTCTCGCGTACCGCGGATGATCCCGCTCTCATCGGTGTAAAAATTCATATAGCCGAAATTGCCCGCTCGCGCAGTCAGCGTATAACTTTTCACACGACCTTCGGCATCAGGTTCTCCCGCGATATATTGCATGGTGTAGTGCGCGGACTGAGCCTCTACTGCTTCAAACCGCACCCGATCTCCCAAGCCTTCCAAGGACGAAGGGAAGCCACCTTCGCTCCCTTGATAGGTAGTCAGTGCTTGCTCGATAATGCCAAGCGCCTCCAGCCCATGCGCTTCCGCATCGGGCTGCGTGCCGGAAATTTTCCAGGGCAAAGCCAGCCAAGCCGTGGCGGCCAAGATCGCTAGAAATATTCCGAGGAGAATCGCCATGCGGGCAGGCGTTATTTTCTTGTTTTGCACGCCGACATTGGCAAATTCACTACCGTCAGGCGCATTGGTCACGTCGGCCCCGCAGTAGGGGCAGGCCGCACTCGCCTGATTTATGGCCTGCTCGCATTCCGGACACGTAAACATCAACTAAATCTTATCAGGTTCGCGTGCAAGTTATATCGCGGAGCTCGTTCACTAGAAGAAGCATGGTGCGGCTGACTGCTTGGTTGACCTCACGAAGCAACGCCACGGCTGCCGGCCAACCCTAGATTTGCATTTCGGGTATCATCTTTTTTAGTTTCATAGCGAGGGAGACAGCCCATGTCCGTACGCGCACGCAGACATACTACCGTTGTTAATTTCGCAGTTTTTTTCCTGCTATTCCTAGGGACGGGAAGTATCACGCGAGTATTTGCGGCACCACAAAACGGCAACGATGCATCCCTACCCACTGCACGTTTGTTGCCGGCAGACGTCGCAACGACAACACAAAAAGACCAAGTGGATCTGAACGTGACGGTGTACAACTCGAACCTCGCTCTGATTCGCGACGTGCGGCAAATTCATCTGTCCTCGGGGGTTTCGCCGTTGCGTTTCGAAGACGTTGCCGCTGCGATCATCCCGGCCACGGTACATTTCCGGTCGCTCAGCGAGCCGGCGAAGCTGGCCGTGGTGGAACAGAACTACGAATACGATCTTCTCGATGCCCAAAAGCTTTTGCAGAAATACGTAGGACACGAGGTCACCCTGGTGCATGGCGAAGAGCAGGCCAGCTCAACCAAGTGGGTCGAGACGAAAGCCATATTGCTGGCAGACAATAACAACCAACCTGTATGGAAGATCGGAAATGAAATCGTTACCGGGATGCCCACGAGCTGGTATCGATTTTCCGAGTTGCCGGGGAATTTGTATAGCCGGCCCACGCTGGTCTGGACGCTCGACAATCGTGGGGCCGAGGCGCAAAGAGTTGAAGCGTCTTATCTCACCAATAACGTGAGCTGGAATGCAGACTATGTACTTACCGTGTCACGCGACGAAAAAACCGGCGATTTGGATGGTTGGGTCACACTAACGAACAATAGCGGCACGGCCTACGAAAATGCAAAACTGCAGCTCGTTGCGGGTGAAATCCATCAAGTGGCGCCCGTCGTTACCGTAGACGCGGGGCTTGCAAGAATGGAGGCAGCGGCACCGGCGCCGCCCCAATTTCAGCAGGAAAACATGTCCGAATATCATCTGTACACCCTTGGGCGGCGTACTTCCATCCAAAATAACGAATCCAAGCAGATCAGCTTGCTTTCCGGCACGGGCGTTCCGCTAGAGAAGTTCCTCGCTGTGGAAGGTCAACCGTATTACTACCGCAACCAACAAGGAATTGGAAACTCCATCCCGGAGCCGGTGAAGGTTTACTACCGTTTCAAAAATGAAGAAAAAGGCGGATTGGGAATACCTCTGCCGGCGGGGACCGTGCGCGTCTATCAAGCCGACTCAAAAGGCGGAATACAGTTCGTCGGCGAAGACCACATCCATCACACTCCCAAAGATGAAACACTGAAGATCTATGTTGGCAACGCCTTCGACCTGGTGTGCGAGCGGAAGCTCACCGACTATAAGAAGCTCGACAAGAATTTGTATGAAATGGAATTTCAAATTACCTTGCGCAATCACAAGGATATGCCCGTTACAGTCGAAGCGCGTGAAGCAGTAGGCGGCGACTGGGAAGTGGTGAACTCAAACTTAAAGTGGACGAAACTGGACGCTAGCACTATTAGCTTCGAGATTCCAGTCGAGAAAGAGGGCACGGCAACGCTGGATTATCGCGTTCGCGTGAAGTGGTAGGGGCAATTCGGGAGTACGGCCGTAAGCAAATCGGGGAAGATCAGCGCTTGGCGCAGAGTGTAAGTTCTCGTGCGAAGACCGGGTTTGAAGGATACTCCACGGCAAGTTGAGCAAGCAGATCGTGTGCCTTGTCCATCTGGTGCTCGCGTTCGTAAGCCAGGGCCAGCATCACTTTAGCGAAGGGCTGTAAATAATGCCCGCGGTCGGCCGCTTGTGCCATCAACTGCATGCCCTTGGTGCGGTCACCATGAATCCCGCCGAACCACACGAAAGCGCGTTTGTATCCAGGCAAGCATCCGATGACATAATTGCTCATACCTAAGGCTACGTTCGCATCTTGTTGCGACGGATCGATGGTCAGCAAAATGTTAGCTTCGGCTTCCGCTTGCTTCATCATCTTCAAGCCATCCAACTGCTTCTTGATGATCAAGGCATCGTAATCGGATTCCATTCCATCAGCGATCGTTATGGCAAGCAATCCGTGAATGTCGTGGGGATTGGATTTTAGGCGAGTTTTGGCCATTTCCCGGGCCTTGCCGTTCGCGGTCATAAACGCCGCATTTTGGTTTTGGGCTGCTCCCCCCTCTACGCCACCGAGGAACTTTGCGTCGCTTAGGAAAAACTCCGACGTCAGAACACCCTTGGCATTGAATTGTTCGAACAAATAGCTGGCGGCTTCTGCGGCTTTGCCCAGTGGGTCATCCGGACGACTCTTTTGATACGAAAAGAACTCCACACGCGCGCCATCGAAGTTCAACTCGTACAAGCGCTGGAAGCCTTTTTCAAGAAATTGGACGGAAGGATCGGCCTCCATCACCGGGCCTTGCGCGGGAGCAGCTTTCTGCGCCGCGCTCTGATCCGCTTGACCGCTATCCTGCGATTCTGCGTTTAAGTTCGGGCACAGCAGGATCCCCGTTGCGATACAGGCAGCAATCAGAGTTTGGCCGGTCGTCATCAATCGTCGCAATTCCATTCCTTGAATAGCAGGGTTCGTACTGCAGCTAAGAGGTTGCTGGCAGCTTCATTATATTCGAGTATGCTAGAACAAAATCAGTTGCTTTGAAAGAAAGTTTCTTCTTCGGCATATTCTTGCTAAAGATTTTCCAACAGGAACTTCATGATCCCTTCCATTAGCTGAAACCGTGCCGCCGGGTCGCTGATACCATGTCCGCGGCCCGGAAAAATCATTAAGCGGTCGGGATAGTGGCCGTTATCGATGAGCATGTTGATTAATTCTGTGGAATTTGCAAAGTGGACGTTGTCGTCGCCGGTGCCGTGGGCAAGCATAAGCTTGCCTTTGAGCTGGGAGGCTTGGTTAACCGGCGAGGAGTTCTTGTAGCCATCTGAATTATCTTGAGGCCTGCCCATGTAACGTTCCGTGTAAATCGTGTCGTAAAGTTTCCAGTCGCTCACCGGAGCATCGGCAACTCCGGCCTTGAAAACATCAGCGGCGTTGAACATCGCATTCAGGGTCATAAATCCGCCGTAGCTGCCGCCCCACATGCCGATCCTTGAGGCATCTACGTACGGGAGGGATTTTAGATATCTCACGCCAGTCAGCTGATCTTGCAACTCGACTTTGCCCAGCTGGTGAAAGATCGATGTTTCAAAAGCATGCCCTCGCCCCCACGACCCGCGATTATCGAGCGAGAAAATTAGGTAGCCCTTCTGCGCCATGATTTCGTGCCAAAGGAAAATTCCGCCGCCCCACGCATTTCGTACCACCTGCACGTGAGGTCCACCATAGACGCTAATGAGCACGGGATATTTTTTCGAGGGGTCAAAATTCGCCGGCTTGATAATGGAAATCTGGAGCTTGGTGCCGTCCTCTGCGGAAACTTCGGAAAACTCCACCGGTGACAGGTGATATTCCGCGAGCTCGGGCGCCTTATTTTCGTTGATTGCAACAAGCAGCGAACCATCCGTGCTGTAAAGGTCCTGGCGAGGCGGCCTCAGGGAGCTGGAGTAGGTATCTATAAATTCCCTATGGTCAGGCGAAAGTTCAGCGGCGTGCGACCCCGCTTGCTGGGTGATCTGTGTAACCTTTTTGTCCTGTAAAGACAGACGATAGAGCTGGCTGTCCAATACATCGTCCTTGTTCGAACGAAAATAAATATAGCCGTGCTCCTCGTCGACCCCGGGCTGCGTGGAGCGCGGGCCAAAGCCGCTCAAGCCTCCGACTTCCCATTCGCCGTAAGTCAGTTGATCTAGTTGTTTGCCGGAAAGATCGTAGAGATAAAAATGGCGAAAGCCGGTGCGTTCGCTGGACCACAGAAACCTTCGGTTGTCCGCGAAGAAGTACAAATCATCGCTGATGTTGATCCAATACTTGTCCTTTTCGCTCAGAATATTTTGCGCGGCGCCGGAGGAAGCATCGCAAAAAAGTAGATCGAGTTGATTTTGGGCTCGATGTAGCCGTTGGATTGCAATGCGCCGGCTATCGTGCAGCCAATGAACACGGGCCAGGTAAACATCGGTATTCGTTCCAGTGTCCATCCATTTGGTGTCGCCGCCCGTCACCGCTACAACGCCCACACGCACGATCGGATTCGACTCACCTGCCTGGGGATAGCGCGTATATTCGGTTGAACCCAGCGGCGAACTCATATCCAGGATGGGGTAGCGTGTCACCGGGCGCTCGTCCATTTCGTAATAGGCCAGTTTCGAAGAATCCGGAGACCACCAATAGGCGGTGCGCGAGTCGAGTTCTTCCGGATACACCCAGTCGAGCTTGCCCTTTAGAATTTCTTCGCTGCCGCCGGTGGTAAGAGCCTTCGCTTTCCCCGTGGATATATCGATGACCCAAAGGTTCGAATCGCGAACGAAGCTGATCCATTTGCCATCGGGAGAAAATTTCGGGTCCTCGATTTCGGACTCGCTGGTTATGAGCGGTTTCGGAGTCATGGTGCGTAAATCCAGCAGCGCTAAACTGTTGCTTCCGACAAAGAGCAGGGAATCGCCACCGGGAGCCCATTGATAATTTTCTGCCTGCACCCGGCCAAGGCCCGTAGCCTGCTTCGTCTTAGCTTTTTCCGGCTGCATGGTTGCCTTCAGCGTGCCGGCGTTGACCAATACGTTGCGCTGTCCGGTCTCAGCGTCCATAGTCCACAACTCAACCGTGGCGTCTTTACCCAAGCCGTCTCGTTCGAGGTAGGAGATCCGCTTGCTGTCGGGACACCATTCGATGCCTTGGGTCAAGTGACCGCTCAGATTCGGCGCGCTGAAGAGTCGCTCGAGAGTCAGTGATCTGCCCGCAGGAGCGCTATTTTGGTCTTGCCCAAACGCCGGCAGAGTGAAAGCTGCGGCAAGGAAAAGACAAGAAAGGGGGTTCAGAACCGCGCGGCGCGAAACTCGATGCATCCATGCCTCCTGATCAAAACGCGAAATCGTATGCTGCTCGGGCACAACGCGATATTACGTCAAGTGGTCCGCTGCCGAAGTGAGATAAACAAAGATATTGGACGGAAGAATCGCAGACTAGTTTGCCCGCTGAGGCTCGGAAGCTGCCGCGCGTACGGAGTCTGCCGATTCACTGCGCTTTCGTTTCGACAGGAAAGCGCAAATGGTGACCGCCAGCGAGAAAGCCAACAAAGAACCGTCCCGCAGCAGTGATTTCTTGCCGAGTTGTTCGCCGGGACCAAAACAACCGCAGTTAATTTCCAGTCCCAACGAATACGTTCGAACCATCAATGCAAAAAATCCCAACAGCAGAACGCTCGTGGCCAGAGTTGAATAACGTAGCCATAATCCGCTCAGTAGCCACAATCCCAGCCCCAACTCAACGAAAGGTAATGCGTGAGCCGCCAAGCTTACTGCCTGCGGGGAAAGCAATTGGTAAGAGTCCACTTGCATCGCAAACATCGATAGGGAAGTCCTAACGGAAGCGAGGGACCACGGTAGAGCGGCTTGCGGCTTCAACTTCGCGTAAGCCGCGAACAAAAACATCCCCGCGAGCGCAAGACGACCTATGAAAAGAAAAACCCTCCGCCAAGTTTCGCGTTTTCCCGTCGACACTGGAGCAAATCTCCTACTGGCTCAAAAGTGAAGTCAAAAATTGCTTCAGAATCGGCCAGGTTACGAAGCCCGGCATGGCCGGGTAGCGCTGACTTTTAGCAGTAATAACGGAAGTCGGCGTTTGTGTCACCGGAATTTGTTTAGCCAGCTGCTTGTCCTGTTCGATATAGGTGTCCAGCGCGCAGCCGTGATCTTCTTGTCCATTATTTTTGAACGCGGCGGGTTTCGCCGAGGCATTGGGATTTACTTCGCACCCTTCCATCAGCTTCTTCATGCGCTTGAAATCAGCTGGAGCAACGGCAGCAGCCACGAATTTCTCGATGTTCCCGTCCGCCGACCAGGCCTGCTGGTTGTCCCAGAGTGCCGCATCAACTGCTTCGAACTTCCCGATCTTGGCAGCCGCATTCGCCCATCGCGCGGCCATGTAGGAGTACGGATGCATGGGCAAGGGGAAATCGCGATGGATAAAATAAACTTGCCCACTCGCGACCATGTCCTGAATCATGTACTTCAATGTGTTTTCGTAGAAGTTGCCGCACGATGGGCACTGGTAATCGCTAAAGACTTCCATGGTGATCGGAGCATTTCTGTTACCCAGAGATTTCACAGGCGCAGAGGCTGCATCGGAACTCGCAACTGCGTGGGTTTGCGCGCGCGTCTGGGCCGAGATTCCCGCAGCACAGATAAGAGTAAGCACCGGTAGCAGCCTGAATCGGCGCAGAATCGGCCTGCTAAAGGGATGAAAATTTCGGCGAATCAATGATGCCCTCCCAATTTTTATCGTTAGCGACGCGAGCATTGTAGCGCGAATCTAGCTCTGGCGCAGCGACCCTGATTTGTCAAATTTCCTTTTAGGGCAGTGAAACTATGATGCCGTTACGCTTCAATAGAGCTAGGCTCTAGTGACAACCGGCGACGGGTGATCGCCCGTCCGTAGCAGCTTTAACGAGAAGATTGGCAGTGCCTTTTGTAAGTATATGTATTTCAGCATCATACAGACGTTAACGGATACTTGACAATGGGACGCTCAACATGTATTATTACGTCTCTCGTTAGTAGAGTTTTCTGGCTACGCAATAGTCAGACGTCACAGGAGCGTATTTCATGAGCAAGATTATAGGAATTGACCTTGGCACCACCAACTCGGTCGTGGCCGTGATGCAGGGCGGCGAACCAACCGTCATCCCCAACCAGGAAGGTGCTCGGACCACCCCCTCGGTTGTTGGATTCACCAAGAGTGGCGAGCGTTTAGTAGGTCAGGTGGCCAAGCGGCAATCCATCACCAACCCGGAAAACACCGTTTACTCGATCAAGAGATTCATGGGGCGCCGGTACGATGAAGTTACCGAAGAAGCCAAACGTGTCCCTTACAAAGTAGTAAAAGGGCCGCACGATGACGCGCGCATTGAAATCATGGGCAAGTCCTACAGCCCGCAAGAAATCTCCGCGATGATTCTCCAAAAGTTGAAGAGCGCGGCCGAAGATTTCCTGGGCGAAAAAGTCACCAAGGCGGTTATCACCGTTCCCGCATATTTTAACGACAGCCAGCGCCAAGCCACCAAACAGGCTGGAGAAATCGCCGGTCTGGAAGTTCCGCGCATCATCAACGAGCCTACTGCGGCAGCTTTAGCATACGGTCTCGACAAGAAAAAGGACGAGACGATTGCGGTGTATGACCTCGGCGGCGGAACTTTTGATATTTCGATCCTGGAGGTGGGCGAAGGCGTGGTCGAAGTTAAATCCACCAATGGCGATACCCACCTCGGCGGCGACGACATCGACCAGCGCATCATCGAGTGGATCGTAGCTGAATTCAAGAAAGAGCAGGGCATCGACCTGAGCAAAGACCGCATGGCCATCCAACGGCTTAAGGAAGCCGCGGAAAAGGCGAAGATCGAGCTGTCCCAATTGATGGAGACGGAAATCAATCTTCCGTTCGTCACCGCGGACGCTTCCGGCCCCAAGCACCTCCAACTGAAGCTTACCCGTTCGAAGCTCGAACAGTTAATGGAAGACTTGTTGCAGCGCACCGTCGGTCCCGTGAAACAGGCATTAAGCGATGCAGGCCTCACGCCGGATAAAATCGACGAAGTAGTTCTCGTCGGTGGTTCCACCCGAATCCCGCGCGTGGTTGATATCGTAAAGGGATTGTTCAACGGCAAAGAGCCGCACAAGGGCGTCAATCCGGACGAAGTTGTCGCGGTAGGCGCTGCGGTTCAGGGCGGAGTGTTGGGCGGCGAAGTGAAGGACATTCTGTTGCTCGACGTGACTCCGCTTTCGCTGGGAGTTGAGACGCTGGGCGGTGTTTCTACCGTACTGATCCCGCGTAACACGACCATCCCCACGCGCAAGTCGGAGACCTTCTCTACCGCTGCGGACAATCAAACCTCCGTTGAGATTCACGTGCTACAGGGTGAACGCCCCGTTGCCAGCGGAAACCGTTCGCTCGGAAAATTCCATCTCATTGGAATTCCACCGGCGCCGCGCGGTGTCCCGCAAGTTGACGTCACGTTCGATATCGATGCGAACGGTATCCTGAACGTATCGGCGAAAGATAACGCCACGAACAAGGAACAGAAGATCACCATTACCGCGTCGAGTGGCTTGAGCAAAGAAGAGGCAGAGCGCATGAAGAAAGAAGCGGATGCGCATGCGGACGAAGACAAGTCACGCCTGGCGGAAGTGGAAGCGCGTAACCGGCTCGACAACTTGGTCTATCAAACCGACAAAATCATCAAGGAGAACCGCGAAAAGCTAGCCGAAGCGGATGTGAAGGCCGGCGAGGAAGCCTTAGAAGAAGCGCGGCGTGCCTTGACCGAAGGCGGCGTGGACAAGTTGAACGCGGCGGTGGAAAACCTGACCAAGGTATCGCACCGCATCGCCGAGACAATGTACAAGGCGCAGCAAAGCGCTGCCAGTGCCGGCGCAGGCTCGGCCGGTGCACCCGGTGGCCAAGGCCAATCTTCCGGCGACGGCAAGTCTTCGTCCTCGGGACAAGGCGACGTGGTGGATGCCGAGTTCGTTGACGTGGACGACTCGAAGAAGCCGAACTAACTCTGCGCGAGCATTCCGTATGCGGGGCGAGTAAAGACTCGCCCTGCATTTTGCTTTGATAGTGTCGGGAGGAGAGAGCGTTTGACGACAACCGGTATCCGGCGTTTGGGTCCACCGCAAGCGGTACAGAAAATTCGAGACGATTTCTTCCTGGTGCAGGTTTCTATTTCTGAATCACCCACGGCCGACTGGCGTCGACTTTTCTACGACGCGCAGCAGGACGTGCAGCCAGAATTCCCGCCGCGTTCGGTCGAAATATCCGGCACATTCCTTCGGTTTAAGTCCGATCCGAATACGGTGGAGCAAAAAGTTGGTTGGATTGATCGCTGGCTGGAGCGCGCTAACGCCAAAGAATCTTCCATGGCCGGAAGGTCCTCGGAAATGCAGCGGCAAAAAAAGGAAGAAGCGGCTCGCGAGACACAAGAGATTGCGGAATGGAACGGCCGCTGGGCGAATCTGTAACGACGCTGGCCCGTAGGTAATCGCGGCTGCCCAGATTAACTTTCAAGAATCGATCATGGCTACAACAACGAAACAGGATTATTACGAACTCCTAGGAGTTCCCCGCAAAGCAACGGCAAAAGAACTTCGCGCGGCCTACCGCAAGCTTGCGCGCAAGTACCATCCGGACCTGAATCCTGGGGACAAATCCGCGGAAGAAAAATTCAAACAGATTCAGGAAGCCTACGACACGCTTTCCGATACCAAGAAGCGTCAGATGTACGATCAGTTCGGTTTCAACGTGCCCGGCCAAACTGGCGGCGCTCCCGGTGGGGGTTACGGCAGCGGGACCTCGCCCGAGGACATACATTTCGATTTCGGCGGGTTCGATTTCGGCGGCGGGGCCGGTCCAGGAGCCGGCGGCGCGGGCGGCGGCGCCGGTTTCCGCGATCTTTTCAGCCAGTTTTTCCGGGGAGCAAGCGCGGCTCAAACTTCCGATGAACGCCAGCCCGGCGATGACCTCGAGTATCAGATCGATATCACCTTTGCCGAGGCCATGCGCGGGACGGTAAAGAAACTAAGTTTCACGCGCCTGGATGTTTGCAACGTTTGTCACGGAACGGGCACCGCTCCCGGTGACGAAAAAGTTTGTCCCACCTGCGGCGGCTCGGGCCAGGTGACGCAGACAAGTGGCAAGATGCGCTTCCAGATCACCTGCTCGCGTTGCGGTGGATCAGGGAAGCTGCGTACCGTGTGCCGCAATTGTGGCGGCGAAGGCCGCGTCGCTCGAATGGAAACGCTCGACGTGCGCATTCCGCCGGGGGCGCAGACGGGTTCCCGGGTTCGAGTGGCTGGCCGCGGCAATGCAGGGCTGCACGGGGGCCCGCCCGGCGACCTCTACATCGTGATGCGGGTCGAGCCGCATCCATTCTTTGAGCGGCGCGGCGACGATCTTTTTACCGTGGTGCCCATCACAGTTCCGGAAGCCTCGCTGGGCGCGAAAGTGGAAGTCCCTACGATTGACGGACGCGCGCAGGTACGCATTCCGCCGGGCACTAACAGCGGCAAGAAACTGCGACTGCGCGAAAAGGGTGCGCCCTCTGCGCGGCATTCCGGAAAGCGCGGCGACCAGATTGTGGAAGTTCAAGTGGTGGTGCCGAAGCCTGAGGACGAGCGAGTGCGCAATCTGTTGAAAGAACTCAGCAAGATAGATCCGGAAGATCCGCGCCGCGAGATTTTTTCTCGCGCTACGGTGTAACTTTGCAAGGAGACGATGATGGCTGGCCGCGCAAAAAAGAAAGCCAAAGCGGGCTATATGATCAGCGCCGTCGCTGAGTTGTACCAGCTTCACCCGCAAACCCTGCGTCTGTATGAGCGCGTGGGCTTGCTCAAGCCGTCTCGCTCGCAAGGCAACACTCGCCTTTACACCGATTCTGATCTTGAGCGCCTCGAAGTGATCCTTAACTTGACGCGCGAACTGGGCGTAAACCTAGCCGGCATAGAGATTATCCTCAACATGCGCGACAAAATGGCGGACATGCAATCGCAGATGGAGTCGTTCATCAGTTTCGTGCGCAGCGAGATGGCCCGCAGTTTTTCGGCTGCTGACGATCGCAAAGTGCGCCACGCTATTGTCCGCGCTGTCCCGCGCCACGCTATTCGCGTTGAGAAATAACCATCCCTCCGCGCACCTCGATAGTTTTATTCGATCTTAATCTGCAGCTTGCCTTAACACTTTCCACAGGTGCGCTCTGTTTGCACAGCGACGTGCGCTTGCGCTCTCAACGCGCCGCGCTTATCCTTCGACCATGGCACAACCAGATTGTCCCCATTGTCAGGGCAGCGGCTGGAAAGTTGTGGAACGAAATACGCAAGGGGCGCAGGCGGTCTCCTCCGATACGCCCGGCAGCTCGTCGCAAGCAAATCCAAAACTAGTTTGGGCGGTCCCCTGCAATTGCACTAAAGGCGACCAGACCGAGCGCGCTCTCGCCCGAGCGCGCGTTCCCGAACGCTATCGCCACTGCGATTTCGATAATTTCGAAACGGATAACGACATTGAAAACGTTCCGCCCGATCAGCTGGCCGCGTTTAATCGAAGTCTCACGCAGGCGAAGCTCATCGTGCAGCGATTTGCCGAGGAATTTACGCCGGTTCGCGAACACGCTGAGCCCGGTCTGCTGCTGATGGGTTCGTGTGGCGTGGGTAAAACGCATCTCGCGGTTTCGGCTTTGAAGCAGATCGTGCTGCGCGGTCACAGCGGTCTATTCTACGATTATCGCGAGCTACTCAAGGAAATTCAGGATAGCTATAACGCGGTGAGCCAGTCCACGGAAATGGGCGTGCTCGAACCCGTGTTGAAGGCGGAAATTTTCGTGCTGGATGATGTGGGTTCCAGCAAACCGTCCCTCTGGGCGTTGGAGACAGTGGGGCACGTGCTCAACACCCGCTACAACGAAAAACGAGTGACGCTGCTCACGACCAATTTTCTTGATTCCGACTCAGCGAGCGCGAATTCCAACCTTGCTACAGCGGTATCGCGCGTGGCGGGCATGCGCGCTCCGACCGTGGATGATTCTCTTACCGAACGCGTAGGCAAACGCATTCGTTCACGCCTTTACGAAATGTGCCGCACGGTTGAAATTTTCGGCCCGGACTATCGCAAAGAAATCCGCACTGCCAGCGGTTCGCGTGCATGAAAGGTAATGAAATTTAACCCCCCCATCCTCGAACAGGCGAACTTCCACCGCGCGGCGTTCACCCAGGCAAACATGGCTTGACAATCAGCAAATCACTGCAAAATTAAAATTTAGCGGCTTCGGCTTCCCCGCAACGGTTTGTTGACAACGCGCAAACTGCACGCGTATCATCCTTTCGATGTGAGCGCCGAGCACGGACGCTCAATCCCCTTCATTGCTCTAACCCCGTAGGGTGGAGTGGTCCGAGCTTGCATTCTCGGCAGACGGGCACGAACTCGTACGGAGGCCGCTCTCCATGTCAGCCGAGCAAGACAATCATCTCCAACCTTCCGCAACGGAAGCTGTCACTACCGAAGTCCCGGGCGAAAATTCTAGCGATCAAAATCTAGCGCAGGCGGCGCCCCAGATACCTTCCGCGAAGGTTAACTCCGGCTCTTCGAGCGGCGCTGCTACGGCCGCAGTTCGGGCGCCCGAAAGTGTCGAGGCTTCGCCGCTGAACACTGTTTCGCCCCAAGAAATGTCGGGCGCGCCACGCGACGGTTCTGAATCTGCCGCAGGCGCGGCTCCCGAATCGACTCCGACGCCGGATCATTCTGCGACGAGCGAAGCGAGCGCTGCCGCAACAGCTAGCCAGTCCACCGAAACTGCGGAGGCCGAATCCTCCGAAACCATGGATCAGCTGCTCGATCAGTTCGCTGTGCCAGAGCCTGCTATTGCAGAGGGCGAAATTTTCGATGGGCGCGTTTTGGCGGTAACGGACCTGGGCGTAATCGTGGACGTCGGTGGAAAATTCGAAGGTTTGGTGCCTGCTCAGGAGTTCGTCGATTCCGGAAGTCCCATCCAGTTCGGCAAAGGACAGACGATTGAAGTTGAAAGATTGCACGAACAGAAGAACGGATACGTTCTTCTGTCACACGTGCGCGCTCATCGCCGGCGCGTCTGGGAGCGCATCGAGAAATCCTATCGCGAACAAGCCACCATCACCGGCAAAGTAACCGAGCGCATCAAGGGTGGTCTGGTCGTGGACATCGGAGTGCGCGCTTTCTTGCCCGCCTCCCAAATCGAACTGCGGCCGGTGCACGACCTGGAAACCTGGAAGGATCGCGACATCGAAGTTCGCGTTCTTAAACTGAATCGCAAGCGGGGCAACGTAGTCGTGAGTCGTCGCGCGATTCTGGAAGAAGAGCAGAAATCCAAACGCGACGCTTTGATGGCTTCTCTGTCGGAAAATTCTGTGGTCACTGGCCGCGTAAAAAACGTAACGGACTACGGCGTCTTCGTGGACTTGGGCGGCATAGACGGTCTTCTTCACGTCAGCGATTTGGTTTGGGGACGCGTGCCGCATCCTTCCTCCATCGTCAAGCCGGGCGATGAAATCGAAGTCCAAATTTTGAAGTTTGATAAAGACAAGCAACGCATCTCGCTGGGACGCAAACAGCTTTTGCCGGATCCGTGGGCTACTGTGCCCGAGCGTTTTGCCGTGGGCACGCGAGCTCAGGGAAAAATAGTCGGTGTCACCGACTATGGAGCGTTCGTGCAGATCGAACCCGGTGTAGAAGGGCTCGTGCACGTTAGCGAGATGAGCTGGTCGAAACGCTCCAAGCACCCCTCGAAAATGGTGAAAGTGGGCGACGAGGTCGAAGTAACTGTTCTTGAAGTAAAGACAGACCAGCGCCGTATCTCACTGGGATTGAAACAGACCATGCCGGATCCCTGGGACGCTGCTGCCGAAAAGTATCCGGTCGGCGCCATGGTGAATGGACGCATTCGCAACCTGGCCGACTTTGGCGCTTTTGTGGAAATCGAAGAGGGCATGGAAGGCTTGATACATATCAGCGACATTAGCTGGACCGAGCGTATCAAGCATCCCAGCGAAAAATTTAAGAAGGGTGATGTAATCGAAGCGAAGGTACTGAAGGTTGATTCGCAGAACCGGAGGCTCTCGCTCGGAATCAAACAGGTGAAAGACATTTGGGCCAACTGGTTTGCAGACCATAAAATCGGCGAGGTCTTGAAAGGCAAAGTTGCCAGGACAACCGATTTCGGCGCCTTTGTGGAATTGGCGGAAGGAATCGAAGGTCTCTGCCACGTTTCGGAAATCGAAGAACGTAAAGGAAAAGGGGACCGCGATAAGCAAAAGCCGGCGCGCGGCGCGCGGGTCACTTCTGTTTTGAACACCGGCAGCGAATACGATTTCAAGGTTCTCCGTCTGGAACCGGAGCAGCATAAAATTAGCTTGAGCTACCGCGCCGCGCAAAAACAAGTGGAACGCCAGGAGATGGAAACGTTCAAGCAGCAGCCCAAGCAGGTAAAGTCGTCACCCAACGCCACAATCGGTGACGCAATAATGGCCAAACGGCAATCGTCGTAAATGGAGTTCCTGGGCTGCCGGGGGGCGGCGGCTCCAGAGGGCCTTCCTTCGTAGGAAAAATCATTTACCTTAAGCTAGATTGATGATATGCAAAGACCTACGGTGTTGCCCAGCCCGTAAATAGCGTAACGTGGTGACATGTTTCGGCGTCTTCATATCTTGTGAAAGGAGGCCTCATCCAATGGCCGAGGCTGCGGGAGAGCGTGAAAACAAAGATCATACGATGACGAAGGCTGACCTTGTGGAAGAGGTCACTCGCGTCACTGAACTGCCTCGCAAAGAGGCGGAAGCAGTGGTCGAGACAATCTTTGAGAGCATCATTGCAGCTTTGCAATCGGACGACAAAATTGAGATTCGCGGTTTCGGAAGTTTCCGCACCCGCGAACGTCGCGGCCGTACCGGACGCAATCCCAAGACGGGCGCGAAAGTGGAAGTCCCGCCGAAGAAAATTCCGTTCTTCAAACCCAGCAAAGAACTAAAAGATTTCGTGAACCATCCGCGTGCTAGCAGCGCTTCGGCAAGTTCGTCCGAACCCGGAGCGCAGGCCTAAATAGAATGGATTATTTGTGGACCCCGTGGCGGTATCGTTACATCGCCGACGCGTCGAAGGACGAAGGTTGTATTTTTTGCGCCGCAATCGCCGCCGGAGATGACCTAAAGACTCAGATCGTTCTTCGCGGCAAAAAGAATTTCATAATCCTCAATCGCTATCCTTACACCACGGGCCATGTAATGGTCGTTCCTTACGCTCACGTGGCGGATCTTTCCGTAGCCGACCCGGATACTCTCGCTGAAATGATGGTGCTCTCGCAGCGCGTGCACATGGCTCTGGAGCACACCTATCACCCGCAAGGCTACAATCTGGGTATGAATCTGGGCCGCGCGGCCGGAGCTGGCGTCACCGGCCACCTGCACCTACATGTGCTCCCGCGCTGGTCCGGCGATGCAAATTTCATGACCGTTGTGGGTGAGACTCGTGTCGAGCCCGAAGAACTTTCCACGACTTACGAAAAGCTGCGCAAAGCCCTGGCCTAAAATTGCTCTTTCTTAATTTCGCAGTGCAGCCTAGAATTTTCCTTCGTTCTTATCGCACATACTGAACAAGGACAGGCTCCGTGGATCTTGACCTCACCGAAGAACAACAGCTCCTGCAAAAAAGCGTACGCGATTTCGCGCAAGCCGAAGTAAAGCCACACGCCAAGGAAATTGACGAGAGCGGGCGTTTCCCGCGTGACAATTTCAAGAAAGCCGCCGAGCTGGGACTTACCGGCGTTGCGGTGCCCGAGAATTATGGTGGCGCGGGCATGGATCATGTCAGCTATGCCATGGTCATCGAGGAAGTCTCACGAGTTTGCGCTTCCACCGGAGTGATCCTGTCGGTTCAAAACTCGCTGTACTGCGATCCCATCCTCCGGTTCGGCAGCGATGAACAAAAACAAAAATTTCTGGTGCCTTTCGCGCGCGGCGAAAAGATTGGGTGCTACGCGCTTACCGAGCCTCAAGCGGGCTCCAACGCCGCCGCTCTCACCACGAAAGCTGTTCGAAAAGGTGACACCTATGTAATCAACGGCACAAAGGCGTGGATCACCAACGGTGGTGCAGCCGATGCGGCCATCGTCTACGTCAACACGCAGCCTGAAAAAGGCGAAAAAGGAATCACTGCGTTGGTCGTTGAAAAAGGCACGCCTGGGTTTGCGGTCGGCAAAGAAGAAAAAAAACTCGGCATTAACGCCACGGCCTGCACCGAGCTTTCCTTCACCGATTGTGAAGTTCCCGTAGGAAATCGCATCGGAAACGAAGGAGAAGGTTACAAAGTCGCGCTCTCCACGCTCGATGGTGGGCGCATCGGCATTGCCGCGCAAGCCACCGGGATTGCGCAAGGTGCCTTTGAAGCCGCGCTATCCTACGCGCAACAACGCCAGGCTTTCGGCCATCCCATCTCCGATTTTCAAGCCATTCAATTCATGCTTGCCGACATGGCCACCGAAATTGACGCCGCGCGTTTGCTCACTCGTCGCGCTGCCTGGAAGCAAGACTCCGGCGCGCGTTTCACCATGGAAGCGTCCATCGCAAAACTTTTCGCTAGCGAGATGTCCACGCGCGTGACGCACAAAGCGATCCAAATCCACGGCGGCTACGGTTACAGTCGCGAATATCCTGTCGAACGCAACTACCGTGATGCCCGCATCACGGAAATTTACGAAGGAACTAGCGAAATTCAGCGCTTGGTCATCGCCGCGTGGGTCCTGAAAGCATATTGAGAAAATAGCTCCCCAGTATTTTCTCCGCAGTCTTCCCTCAGTGTATTCTTGTGCTCATGTTGGAACTGGATTGCCGCCTTCCATTCATACCTGAATTCGATGCGGACTTTTTCAACTCCATGCCTTCTCGCCCCGGTGTGTTCTTGCTTGAAATGCGCGACGCCAAAGCCAAACCCTATCTCGCGCGCACCGCGGACATTCGACGCGCCGCCGAAAGACTCCTGCTCGCTCCGGATGCGCCGTCGAAACGCTTGAACCTCCGTGATCTAGTCGCAGGCATTCATTATCGTGTGAGCGGGTCGAAATTCGAGCAAATGCTCACCATGTACCAGCAAGCACGTAAATATTTTCCGGACCGTTACCGCAGTCTGTTGCGTTTGCGCCCATCCGCGCTGCTGAAAATAAACCTTGGCAACGAGTATCCGCGAGGTTACGTTACCCGCCGCATTCGTGCGGATGGCGGATTTTATTTGGGGCCTTTCGCCTCCCGCCGAGCCGCCGAAGCATTTAGCGAATCATTTCTTGATCTCTTCAAAATTCGTCGTTGCCAGATAAAAATTCGTCGCGATCCTGCTTTTCCCGGCTGTATTTATTCTGAGATGAAAATGTGCCTGGCGCCATGCTTCGCCGGCTGCTCCCGGCAGGAATATGACCTCGAGGTCGGCCGCGTCCTTGAAACTCTTGACAGTGGCGGCTCCTTCCTGATCAGAGAAATGCAAGCCCAGCGCGAGGCTGCCAGCCAAGCTTTGCATTTCGAAAAAGCCGCAGCGCTGCACAAGCGTCTCGAAAAAGTCACCGGCACATTGCGAGGATGGGGCGAATTAACGCGCCGAATCGATGAAATCGACGCCGTAATCTTGCAGCGCGGCGCCGAAGAGAAAACGATTGTAGTTTTTCCCGCTCGAGCAGGAATTTTGGGCGAGCCCTTATTTTTGCGTTTTGCAGAACTATCGACCGAGCCAAAATCAGTGGAAGGGATGTTGCGAGCAGTCTTGGACCCGCCAACGAGTTTTGCTCATCGAAAAGCGAGCGCGTCGAAAGAAGGTTCTTCCGCCGAAATTAATTCAGCAGTTATACCGCAGAAGGAAAGTGCCTCGCCGCAGTCCCCAAAGTCCGACGTCCCGGCGTCGAATCGCTGGCGGTACGGTTTGCAATCAGCCCCTCCGGAACTCGCCGAACATCTTGCGCTCCTCTCGCGATGGTTTTATTCCAAACCCCGTGAAGGAGAAATTCTGTTCCGCGAAGGCAGTTGGCCCTATCGACGAATCTTGCGCGCCTGCAACCGGCTTCTCGCGCCTACCCCGGAGCCTCCTCAAGAACCGCAACCCGGCAGGCAAGCTGCGACCTGATCTGCCCGGCGTTTTAGTAGGTGCACCGGAAAATGTTCGGCCAATCGAAAATAACAGTTCGCCATTTACATCGTACAATTGCCTAGATGGCTAAAGCGTCTCCCGATCAATCACCAATCTCGGGCGCCCTGGAAAATCGTTCGCGTGTGCGCGACATGGTGCGCTCGCTGCGCCACCGCAATTTCCAACTTTTTTTCAGTGGCCAATTAATCTCGCTCATCGGCACCTGGATGCAGAACATTGCGCAGTCCTGGCTGGTTTATCGGCTCACGGGCTCCTCGTTGCTTCTCGGCCTGGTGGGTTTCGCGGGACAGATCCCAGTATTCCTGCTCGCTCCCATAGGCGGGATGGCGGCTGACCGTTGGAACCGCCATCGCGTGATCATCGGCACCCAAACGACATCGATGATTCTCGCGCTCATCCTCGCAATTCTTACGTTGTCGCACGTCGTGCGCGTTTGGGAAATCGTGCTGCTCGCATCTTTGCTCGGCGCCGTGAACGCGTTTGACATTCCCGCCCGCCAATCTTTTCTGATCGACATGGTCGGGCGCGAAGATTTGATGAACGCGATCGCGTTGAACTCTTCCATGTTCAATGGAGCTCGCGTCATTGGTCCGGCTATCGCTGGTTTGCTGGTCGCCTGGATCGGCGAAGGCTGGTGTTTTTTCGCCAATGGTGTCAGCTACATCGCCGTACTCGTGGGCTTGCTTCTAATGAAGCTGGGCCCCATGCGTTTTGTTTCCAGAGAAGCTACGGCCATCGAACATATCGCTGAAGGATTTCGTTTCGTGCGACGCACCGCGCCCATCATGGCCATCATGCTGCTGATCGGCGTAGTCAGCCTGGTTGCCGTGCCTTATTCGGTGTTGATGCCGATATTTGCAGATCGCGTTCTGCACGGTGGCGCGCGCGCACTCGGAATCCTAATGGGCGTCAGTGGTTTAGGAGCATTGTTCGGCGCGCTTACGCTTGCCATGCGGCGCGGAGTGCATGGACTCGGCAGGTGGATCGCTTTTTCTGCGATTGGATTTGGCGCGAGCCTCGTTTTGTTTTCATTTTCTCGCTGGCTCGTGCTGTCGGCCATACTATTGCTGCCGGTTGGCTATAGCGTGATGTTGCAGATGTCCAGCTCCAACACCATGATTCAGGCCATGGTTCCCGATGAATTGCGGGGACGCGCGATGGCCGTCTATACCATGATGTTTATGGGCATGGCGCCGATGGGCGCGCTGTTCGCTGGAATTCTCGCGGACCGCATCGGGGCTCCTTGGACGGTGGCTATCGGCGGACTGGGGGCCATCGTAGGCGGTTTTATTTTCTGGCGGCATTTGCCGAAACTTAGGTTGGAAGCGCGGGAGTTGCTGGTCGCGCAAGGCTTGGCTGGCGAACCCGATTGAGCCACAAGCATGCCCATCTGCAAACACCATCTAGCAACGTTTGATATACTGCGCGCCGGTTCTCATCGCGCATAATTAGGGAGAGGTTTTTGATGTCACCTGCTTCAGCCGTAACGGAAGAACGCAAAGCCGGTTTCGCTACGCCAGAAGGGACTTTGCGCTATGCCGCGCGCTTCAAAGGCCGCTCTGCCGCCGGGCACTTTCGTGAAATTCCGGGCGGGCTCGTTCTTTCGTCCATAGGCATCGGAACTTATCTCGGCGAGCCCGATAGCGCCACAGACGCTGCTTACGCGGCTGCAATCGTATGTGCTGTCGAAAATGGCAGCAACGTCATCGACTCCGCCATTAATTATCGCTTTCAACGCAGCGAGCGTTCCGTGCGCGCTGCGTTGAAGGAGCTTTTTGCTAAGGGTTTCTCTCGTGACGAAATTGTGGTTTGCACAAAAGCCGGATTCCTGACTCCCGATGGAGAAATGCCTGCGGATGCTAATGAATACTTCGCGCACGAATTCCTCGAGCGCGGAATCTTTCGCGCAGAGGAGATTGCTGCGGGATGCCATTGCATGGCGCCGGCCTACCTTGCCGATCAGCTCGAACGCAGCCGGCACAATTTGGGAATCGAAACCGTGGACGTTTTTTATCTGCACAACCCCGAGACGCAGTTGGGGGAAGTTTCGGCTGAGGAATTCCGTCAGCGCGTTCGCGCAGCCTTCACATTTTTGGAAACGGCCGTTGCAGAGAAAAAAATCCGCGCCTATGGCATGGCCACCTGGAATTCATTCCGGGAGGATCGCAAGGGCACGGGATACTTGTCGCTTGCGGAGATGGCTGGAATAGCAAGCGAAGTTGGCGGAGCCGCCCATCATTTCCGTTTCGTGCAGTTACCGTTCAATTTGGCTATGCCGGAAGCGCTCACGCGGCCAAATCAAATGATTGACGGTAAACCTGTACCAATGGTGCAGGCCGCGCGAACCCTCGGAATCTCTTTGATTACCAGCGCCGCGCTTCTGCAGGGTCAACTCACCCGGAATTTACCCGCATTTGTGTCTTCGGCGCTCGGAGTGAAAGAAAATTCCACGCTCGCTCTGCAGTTTGCGCGCTCCGTTCCGGGACTTACCACTGCGCTGGTCGGAATGAGCCAGACCGCGCACGTTGATAAAAACCTGAGCCTCCTCGGGATTGAGCCGGCTTCGCGCGAACAATTCCTCAAATTATTCGAATCCAGAGGTTAGACATCAGCGGAACTTCTGCGTAGTTGCGGGTAAGTTTCATCAAGCCACCCCTCAATTGCCGCCGCCATTTCGCTCACATGCCCGGTAAAGAAATGGTCTGCGTTTTCGACGAACACCAGCTTTTTTGGCTCTACCAGTTCGTGGAAAAGCCCCTCGACGTTCGCCCGCGAACCAAACGGATCGTTTGCGCCCTGCACCAAGAGTTTTGGCTTTGCACAACCTCGCAAATAGGTGAGATCGGAACTGTCCACCGGGATTCCCAAACCGATCACGCCAGCTACTCGTTGGTCCGCGCATCCCACCTGCAAGCCCACCCATGAGCCAAAACTGAATCCGGCAAGCAAAATTGGCAGTCCAGGAAATTCGTTCGCTACGTAATCCAATCCCGCGCGAACATCTTCGCGTTCACCCGGACCCTTATCGTGCTGCCCCTCGCTCATTCCCGCTCCGCGAAAATTAAATCGCAACACCGGCAGGCCTCGGCGGTGCAAAGCCTTAGCGGCCTGATAAACCACTTTGTTGTGCATGGTGCCGCCGAAAAGTGGATGCGGATGGCAAACCACGGCCGCCAAGTGCGCGTCCGCTTCCGGGGTAGTCCAGAAGGTAGCCTCGAGTCGGCCGGCTTGCCCCTCCAAGAAAATACTTCGATGAAATACTTCCACCATAAATTAGTCTGCGAGTGTAACGGACAGTTTCGCTCACCGCAAAGGCGAATGAAATTGATAACGTGATTTTCTCTTTCTTTTTGCCGCCGAATCTCATTGCGGCAATTGCGTGGCGGTGGTAGTTTGACAAAAGCTGAACGGCTCCCCTGGAGGGCGGATGGAATCGGATGTAGAGCGTCGCGCTGCGCGAAGATTTACCATGAATCTGCCCATGAAAGTTCGTTTCTCAGCCGACAGCGGCATCCTCGAAAAAAAAGGAGAAACGCGCGACGTTAGCTTCCGCGGCCTCTACTTCGTAATGGAAGCGATTGTCGAGACCGGTAGTCCCATCGAATTTGTGCTCACCTTGCCGCAGCAGATCACTCTTGCCGGTGACGTTCATATTCGCTGCTACGCTCGCGTGTTGCGCGTGGACCAGAATAAAGGAACTCCCGGAATCGCAGCGCGCATCGAGCGTTACGAATTTCTTCCGGCTTCGGTTTAAAGCCCTCGAACTTCTCGCCATTCGTTGATTCGGAGTAGAATATGATTTCCGCCCGCTCGTTGAGGAGGAACCATGTATCACTACGATCCGAATGTAGCGCTTGAAGAGCTCAGGGACGAAGCTGTTCTGCCGCACCCTGTTCACCTGCGCGATATGATCTTGCGCACCAAGCTCAATGCAGACCTGGCGCTTGATTTGAACCGCGATTTTCAGGAATATCTCGCTCGGTTTGGCGATTTGCAGAAAATCGCGCGCCAGATTCTGGAGCAAGTGGCCGCCGGAACGCGAAAAGCTTCCGCCGTGTGACAATTGGGCATGCTGAGCGATCGTTATTTCCTCCATCGGGCGAGATGAGTCGTCGGTGCACGGGGTAAAATAGATTCTGACTTCCTTTCCCGGAGAGTGCGAGCGATTGGAATGGCTAGGCACACAATACTGATCGATGCGGACGATACCCTCTGGGAAAACAATATTTTCTTTGAGAAGACCATCGATCATTTCATTACCCAGCTCGAACATCTTGGTTACACCCGCGAATATATTCGTCACATCCTGAACGAGACCGAGCGGCGCAATATCCGCCAGCATGGTTACGGCGTGCGCAGCTTTCGACGCTCGCTGGAAGATACCTACTTGAAACTTGCGGGTAATGCCGCGAAGCGCGAGCTGGTGAAAGAGATTGAGAGAATGGCGGCGGAGTTGGAAGCCACACCTCCGCACATCCTCGAGGGCGTACCGGAGACCCTAGCCTATCTGGCCAAACATCATCGCTTGATTATGGTCACCAAGGGCGAGCCCGCCGAGCAAGCTGCCAAGGTGGAGCGTTCCGGCTTGCAGCCTTATTTTGATTCCATCGAAATCGTGCTGGAAAAAGATCCCAGTCTGTACGAACGCATGATCGACCAATTCAAAATTGTGAAAACGCACGGTTGGATGGTGGGCAATAGCCCTCGCAGCGACATCAACCCTGCGATGCATGCTGGCCTTAGCGCTGTATTCATCCCACATTCGGCTACCTGGGAACTGGAAAAATGCGAGCTCGAGAGCGGGGGCGGAAAACTTTTGATCCTAAATAGCTTTCGAGAAATGCGTAGCCATTTTTGAAGTGTTCGACAATTTCATGGGCATGACATTTTTTCTTTCGATGACGCTGTCGAGGATTTGAATCGATGACTGCCACTAACACGCAGACGCGAGTTGCTGTGCTGGGCGCGGGCGCGGTGGGCTCGTATTTCGGCGGGATGCTGGCGCGCTCGGGCGTACAGGTGACGCTGATCGGCCGAGCCGCGCACGTGGAGGCGATCCGCGCGAACGCCCTCTTTCTCGACACCGTTTCGTTTCAAGAACGTGTTGCCGTGAACGCTTCTAGGGAAACATCCGCGGTGCGCGATGCCGACGTGATTTTGTTCTCTGTAAAAACCACCGACACAGAAGATGCCGCTCGGTCGCTTAAGCCGTATCTTGCGCCGGATGCGCTGGTCGTCAGTTTACAAAATGGTGTGGACAACATTCCACGGATTCGTGCTGCGTCGGGAATCGACGCGCTGGCTGCGGTCGTGTATATCGCTGCGGCGATGCCCGAGCCCGGCCATGTAAAACACTCGGGCGGGGGAAGTTTGGCGGTGGGCGAATTTCCCGACCGCGATGGCTCCTCCCCATCTTGCGCGTGGTCCCCGGCGTCGCGCGCTGATCGTGCCGAGCGAATTGCTGCGCTCTTCACTGCGGTGGGCGTGCCCTGTCGCGTTTCGCCGGACATCGAGGCTGATCTGTGGTCTAAATTTGTCATGAATTGTGCGGGGAACGCCGTCACTGGGATTACCCAAATCAGCTACGCGCATCTGGCACATAGTGCGGTGACCCGCGATATTTTCAGCCAGGTGATCGCCGAGACGGTCGCCGTGGGACGCGCGTCGGGTGTGAAAATGCCGGAAGTGGATTTTCTTTCTCTGGGTTTGCAATTCCTGCAAGGCGTCGGCAGCGACGCGACGTCTTCCACCGCCCAGGATCTGGCGCGCGGTAAGCGTACGGAAATTGATTCGCTCAATGGATATGTCGTCCGTGGCGGCAAGCAGCTCGGCATTCCCACTCCGGCAAATCTTGTGCTCTTCGCGCTGGTAAAACTTCTTGAAGAAAAGGCGATCGAGCAGCGCCCCGCGTCTTCGCAGAAAGCCTCCACATAGAAGTATCGAAAACATTGCTTCACAGAATTTTTTCGCGCGTTGCGAAAAGCTCGAACATAAAACCCGGAAATAGGATCCTTGGCGCTGCGTTTAGGCGCGCTAAGTATTTTTCGGATTTGCATTTTTTGTCTTACTCCGGCGGGTTGTACCGGAACGGAATGTGTATGACGGCTTCCAGTTCGACGGGCTGACCTTCGCGGGTAGCGGGGCGGAATTCCCAACGAGAAAGTGCTTCCATGGCGTTTTGATCCAGCTGCGGGTCAATACTGCGCACCACTTGAATGCTGTCCACGTGGCCGTCTTTGCGGATGATGGCGTAGAGAATCACCTCGCCATCTATATGCTGCTTGATGGCCAGCTGTGGATATTTCGGATCCACTTTGCGCACTGGCACGGGTGCAGCGAGCTTTCCTTTTGGTCGCTGGTAGGCGGGCGCGTAATCGTCTAATAGTGCGAAATTCAGAATCCAGCTGCCGCTCGAGCTCGTAAGATTGGGCATGTCCACGTGCAGGGTGAACACTTCCTTGCCTGAAAGAATTTTTTCCGGCGGCATGCCCGGATCGATTTTTCCTATGTCGATGGGTTCGTTACGCGACGCGTTGGGCGGCGCGGAAGTGTTCGTCATCGGTTTCAGAATCAGCGGTTTGGAGCGATTTCCCGCGGATGTAAGTCCTGCGCTGTCGGAGTGACCATTTCCCCCGCTGATCGTTAGCCCGGAGGAAAGTCCATTAGCATTTGCGCCTGAATTTTTCCCGGCGCCACCGGCGCCTGCTGCCGATCCGCCGGAACCGCCGTTGCCTTCCGCTCCGTTTGGCGAGGCGCCGGGCGCGCCGACGCGTGTACCGTCGGGAGAAATTGAGACACGCGCTGAGAGATTTCCTTGTGGCACGTTGACTTCTGCCGCGGGTGGAGCGGGCGTGGCAGAGATGGCGATCAGGCGGTGCAAGCTGTCATCTCCCGGCGAAGCGGTGGCGCCGATTTGGGGAGCCGCTCCAGCCTCCGCGTGCACATTGCGCTGGGCGGGCGCAGAGCTGGTCATGGGATTCACGGGCAATTTCGGTTGCGCGTTTTCGAGAGGGGAGGGCGCGATATTCAGCGGGCCGGCGTTTCGTTCGGGCGTAGCCACGTTTGGCGCGGCGACCTCGCTTACGGCGCGATGTTGCATGCGAGGAGCGACCACCGAGGGCGCAATTTTAAGCTGAGGCTTGGGCGCGGGCGAAGTGGCGGCCCACTCCGCGATGTTGGGCATTTGCGGCACCATCTTGGGTGGCGCGGCAGGCGCTTCTGGCTGAATTAAAGTTTGGCGCGGGTGCGTGATTTTTAGCGGCTGCGAAAGAATCGTTTGGCGCGGATGAAACGCGTCGGCGCCGCTGCGCGGCAGCGGCTTGGCAGGGTCGCCCGTGGGGCTAGGCTTTGGCTGATTTCCGGGGAGCGAGATTGGCCGAAGATCCTGCGCCGGAACGTAAGTGAGTTCAATGGGGGGCAGGCTGAGCGTTGGCTCGACAGGGGCCAGAAAACCCCATATGGGAAGCAGCAGGATCATCACGACGGCGACGTGCCAGAGAGAGGAAGCCGCGAAGGCGCTTCGCGGGAGCTTGCCTTCGATCCAATCGACGCGCAGTGGAGAATTTTTCGGAGGTTCGGCGCCCCCTAACGGGCGCGGGCCGAGGAAAAACGCGCCAACGCTGGAACGAAACTCATGCCACGGTGATTCCCAGTCCACGCCAAGATCGAGGCGAGGCAAACCAGAGTGTACCGGCAACGCTTCGAGCGAGTTCTGAGACTCGGTTCGGGGCGGCGTTATCCGAGCGCGCTGGGTGGCCTGAGATCCTGAAGGCATGTGCGTGGCATTATACCCGATGGGATACGATGCGTTGAGATCGGAAGCGGCTGCATTTTTGAGGCTGGTTTTGCTGCCGGGCAGAATCGAATTCTTTGGCCATTTAATTCGTGCATTTCCGAGGCTGATTTCGACGCTTAAAGACACCGGAATGAAGGATCGGAAGGGGAACCAATAGGGCAGAAGAGCTTCTCACTCGGGCGGACGCCGATCGATCGAATCGCGAGAATGATCCTTGGCAGAGGCCTGCGATTCTTGAGAAGTACGGCGCTTGCGTTGTGGCCCTTGGCGTTGATCGCGCATGGGGCGAAGAGTTTACCGCTGATGTGCTGGAGCTTCTTTCAGTTCGATGAGGCCCACCGCATGCCGACGCCGAAGTCGCCGCTTCCCGATTTAGATGATGAAATCATTCAATCGAATATAGATCCGCGTAAATAGGCCCGGGTACCTTCGCTGCTTTATGCCGCGGCGGCCAAGCGGTAAAAGCTTAGGGCTGCGTCGCCTTGTTCGAGAAGTCGGGTGCGTTCTAGGCGATCGAGGCGCTCGGGCAAATCAAGCTTTGCGCTGTGTTCAGCGATGACGAAGCCTCGGGGAGCGACCAGGTGGGAGGCGTCGAGATATTCGAGGACTTCCACGCAGCCGTCATGGTTGTAGGGCGGATCCAGGAAAATAAAATCGGCAATCAGATGGCGGGAGGCGAGTTTGTCGAGTCCGCGCTCGGCGTCGGCGGTGATTACTTCGACGCCAGCGGAAATTTGCAAGGACTCGAGATTTTGGCGGACTAGGCTGATGGAGCCGGGATCGTGGTCGATAAAGAAAACTTCGCGGGCGCCGCGGCTGATAGCTTCGATTCCGATGGCGCCGGTGCCGGCGTAAAGATCGACGAACAGGGACTCCTCGACAGAGGGGCCGAGGATATTGAAGAGCGTTTCGCGGAGGCGGTCGCTGGTGGGGCGGACCTTGAAAGAGCTTGGAGTTTTAAGGCGGCGGCTGCGATATTTTCCGGCGATGACGCGCATGAGAGTTCCAGGAAACCCTTTAGTAATTTACCTCATGTTCAGAAATGAAAGAATCTTTGTGTGTGGATAGTTGAAATCCGCGGAACGATCAGGAAAGGAGCCGGCAGGATGCCGGCGCTACGAACGGGGGCTGAAATTCTTGTGGGGCTTATCCCACCGACGCTAGCTGGTAGCGTTTTTGCCAGGCGGCGCTTAGCGATTCGAGGCGAGCTACTACTTCGGCGGCCTTGGCGGGGTCTTCGGCGAGGGCGAAGGCTTCCCGGCGGGCTATTTCCAGGAGTTCGTGGTCGCGAAGAGGCTGCGCGACGGAAAATGCGGCGTCGCCGTGCTGGCGGGTGCCGAAGAATTCGCCGGGGCCGCGCAGTTTTAGATCGCGTTCGGCGATTTCGAAACCATTGCATGTGGCCACCATGGTTTCAAGGCGCTCTTGCGCTTCGCCGGTAATTTTCTTGGGCGCGATCAAGATGCATTGAGATTTTTGGGTCCCGCGGCCGATGCGTCCGCGGAGCTGGTGGAGTTGAGCGAGACCGAAGCGGTCGGCGTGTTCGATGACCATCATGGTTGCGTTGGGAACATCGACGCCCACTTCGATCACGGTGGTGGCCACGAGGATTTGGATTTCGTTGCGGCGAAATTGTTCCATGACGGAATCTTTTTCGTCATTTTTCAGGCGTCCATGAAGCAGGCCGAGACGCAGTTGAGGAAATACGTCTTTCGCCAAGCGCTCGAATTCGGCAGTGGCGGCTTTCAGTTCCTGCTTGGATTCTTCGATTACCGGATACACGACGTAAGCTTGGCGGCCGCGCGCGATTTCGCGGCGCACAAATTCCCAGACGCCGGGGAGTTGTGATTGATCGCTCCAGCGAGTTTCGATGGGGGTTCGGCCGGGCGGCGTTTCGTCAATCACAGAGAGGTCTAGGTCGCCGTAGAGCGTGAGGGCGAGAGTGCGTGGGATGGGTGTAGCCGTCATCACCAAGACGTGCGGCGAGCCGCCTTTTTCGATGAGACGCTTACGCTGGAGAACGCCGAAGCGATGTTGTTCGTCCACGATCACCAGGCCGAGACGTTTGAAGATTACGGGATTTTCGATCAGGGCGTGGGTGCCAACGACTAGTTGGGCTTCGCCTGATTCGGCGTTGGCGAGAGCAGCATCCTTCACTGATTTTTTTCTGCCGCTTACGACAAGTTCAACGGCGTAACCTGCGGGCTTAAAAATCCGGCGTGCCGAAAGATAATGCTGTGCGGCGAGAATTTCCGTGGGCGCCATGAGCGCAACCTGATAGCCATTTTCGATGACGATGGTAGCTGCTTCGAGGGCCACGATTGTTTTTCCGCTGCCGACGTCGCCTTCGAGGAGGCGATGCATGGGAAAAGGCCGTTCGAGATCCGAAGCGATTTCGACGAGAACGCGTTTTTGCGCGCCCGTTGGTTTAAAGGGGAGGATGCGCTTCACGGCATCGCGGATTTTTTCCTCGCGAACGCGCATAGCGATGCCGCGTTGGAGCTGATCGCGTGAGCGGCGAAGAGCGAGCGCGAGTTGATAGTAGAAAAACTCTTCGAAAATCAGACGGGTTTGCGCAGGACTGCGAAAGCTGTTGAGCAGCTCAACATTTTCATTCGGGGGAGGGAAGTGGGCGAATAGGATGGAGTCGCGACGCGAAGGGAAGCGATAGCGTTCGCGAATTTGAGGAGGAAGAGGGTCGGGAATATCGCCTTCGAAGTTGGTGAGCATACCGTAAATAATTTTGCGAAGCATGCGCGAGCCGATTGCGCCGATGGCTTCGTATATAGGCACGATCCGGCCAACTTCGGTGGAATCGATGGCTGCGCCTTCGGTAGCGCTGACCGATTCGATTTGCGGATTTACCATTTCAAGGCGAGCGGGGCGGTAAGGATCGACTTCCACTTTTCCATGCAGGACGAAGCGTTGGCCTTCTTTCATGCGGCCTTCGAGATACGCGCCGTGGAAAAAGCGTGCGTGAAGTGTGCCGGACCCGTCGCGAAGAGTGGCGTGGAAGATGGCCGGGCGCCGGCGTCCGAAGCGCACGGTGGCACCACCACCGGAAGTTACTTCGGCGAGGATCGTGTGTATTTGACCAGGAACGATTTCGGCGATCCTGGTGAAACGGAGGCGGTCTTCGTAACGGAAGGGTAGATAGCCGAGCAGATCTCCGGCAGTGAAGAGTCCGCGATCTTCGAGAATGGTGGCGCGGTGGGGGCCGACGCCGCGAAGAAATTTGACGGGAGTTGTTAGGGAGATGCTCATGCGTTCAGAATATTTGTGGGCTGCTGTGTAATTCGCTTGCCCGCACTGGCAGGACTTTTATACCACCGTTAACGCGGTAGATTCTCCCCGCTACCTTTCAAAGAACAAATTACAAATCTCAGGTATCGAACAAGCATATGGTACTTGAACTCAAGCTTGTCAGGTCACTCCGTGGGTGATTCGCCCGGATTTACCGGAGCAGAGCCAGTCGTCTTCGATTGTCATTTTGCAGCTCGGTTGGGGTTACTCTATATTCCCTCGCGTTGAGCGAACGAGCGAAGCATACACATGCAGCGCAAATTTCTTGGGATTACGGTGCCGCGGTGGGTGGAGTACACGGCGGATATTTTGGCAGGGAATGCGATTTACTATTTTTCTTTGATGCCACATCTGCCGCAGGCTTTGAGGCATCGGGAATTTCTGTTGGATTGGGGTAGCGCGGTGGATTTTGCGGTTTGTCTGGGGGTCTATGGGCTGATCCGTCTGGGGAGGAAGTTATGAGTTTTGGCACACGCCGTGCAATTCAATTTATGGCTGTCTTTTGCACGGCAGCGCGAGCGGTTGGATACCCGAACTTTTGAAAGACTAAATGTATCCGCTACAACGTCTTACATACCCCGTGCATCACAGCTAGAGGACAGCTTTTGGGGCCTATGTCCGATAGTGGGAAATCTACGTCGAGTGGTGCTCACCAACGGTCACAAGAGCCGTCTATCTATTCGAATCTTGTAGAAAGGTCCGGAGACCGCGGGGTTCATGGCCAGGATGGCAGGCAGGCGAAGCCACCCGAAGCGGAAACCCAACCGGCGGCAAACACCATGGGGATGAGCGTCGCGTTTGAAGGGGATGCGCGCGCCGCAGCAGCGGTGAAGCTGGTGGAGGAGCAGGCGCTGGTGCGCAGCGCGCAGGCGGGAGACCGTCTGGCGTTTGAGGAACTGGTGCGGCGCTACGACCGCGACGTGCTGCGGCTGGCGCTGAATTTGGTACATCGTCCCGAAGATGCGCGGGACATCTACCAGGAAAGTTTTTTGCGGGTTTATCGGAACTTGCACCGCTTCCGGTTTGAGTGCAGCTTTTATACCTGGCTATACCGCATCGTGACGAACGTGGCGCTGGATCATTTGCGTCGCCGAACCAGCCGTCGAGAGGATCAAGCGCCGGTGCCGGAAGAGGCGGAAGGCGGGACGCGAGATTTTTTTGACCGTCAGCCGGAGCTGAGGCCGGGAGCGAATCCGGAGAAGAATTTGTTGGGACAAGAGCTGGGGGCGCACATTGCGACAGCGCTGGACCGGCTCTCTCCGCGCGAGCGAATGGTTTTCGAGATGAAGCACTATCAAGGATTGAAATTGCGAGCGATTGGCGAGATGTTGGGGACGTCGGAAGAGACGGTGAAGAATTCGCTATTTCGCGCAACGCGGAAGTTGCGGGCGAGTTTGGATGGGATGAGGTAGGCGCGGCGAGTGTAGTATCTCTTTCGGAAAGTTCGAGAAGATCGATAGAGGATGAAAAGGGATGCAGCAGGAGCAGCACGACAACATGGCGGCTGAGATTTGTAAAGGGTTTGAAGAGAAGTGGACTCTCTTTGCCGCGGGCGAACTCGATGCTTCGGAGGTCGCCGAAATGAAAAGCCATCTGGTGGAGTGCGAGCGGTGTAGTGAGACGCTGGCGCAGGAAAATGCGCTGGTGGCGTTGCTATCGAGCAATCGTGCGGAGCCGGATGCGGCTCTGCTGGCGGGATGCCGCGCGGGTTTGGAAGATGCGTTGGATAGGGAAGAAGAGCATGGCTGGCTGAGGCGCACGGTTGGCGCATTGCTGCCAACGAGTTGGATTTCTCCAGCGCCGGCGTGGAGCGCGGCTCTGCTTTTGTTGATTGGCTTTTCGGTGGGGATGCTGGGGCCTAGGCTGTTGCAGCATCGGGTGCCTACGATCCCGCCTCCTCCCAATTCTCTGAGTAAATTGGATTTTCACACCGCGAGAGTGGTGGGGGGAGTGAACGTGGTGCCCTCCGGCGATAATGAGCCTCCGGAAGTGGAAGTACACTTGAATGCGCAACAACCGGTCACCGTGCAGGGAACGGTGAACAACGATGAGGTGAAGAATTTTCTGATGTTTGTGCTGCACAATAACCAGCGCTTTGATGCGGACGTCCGACTGAACGCGGTGGAGCTCCTGCGGGCGCGCAATAAAGATGCGGATGTTCGCTCGGCGCTTTGCCAGACGGTGCACACGGACCACAATGCGGCGGTTCGACTGAAGGCGCTGGAAGCTCTGGACGGAGCAGAGCCGCAAGACATCATTCAACAGACCTTGCTCGATGCGTTGGTGGATGACCAGAATCCCGGCGTGCGCGTGGAAGCAATCAACGCGTTGCGCGCGATGGCGGCGAAGGGACAAGTAGAATCTGACGATCACTTGCTCTCCGTGTTGCGAGAGCGCATGCACAAAGATCCCAGCACGTATATTCGCCTGCAGAGCGCGGCGGCGATTCAAGATCTAGGGCCGCGGCAGAAGTTCTAAAATGGCGCGAGCGATGCTTGCTTCGAGGCCGATGCGCGCCATCGGGAAATACTTCAGCGAATTCTCCGGTTTAACTCTCACCTGCAATTTTACGTTTCTCGCGTTGTTCGCTCTATCCACGCTGGCTGGTTCTGTTTTGGCAGATCCGCAGAATGGTTCTCGTACTTCCAGCACGCGGCTGAAATCCGATTTGAGAGGTGCCGTTACGACGCACGATGGGTTGCGACTGCATCTCGCGCTGGATTTGGGCAACATCGTAGTGCACACACAAAATTCAGGGAAGATTAATTACACCGTTCATCTGGAGACGGATGCTTCGCAGAAAGATGCGAAAGAACTGTTGAAGAATTTTTCGGTAAGCGCGCGCGAGACGGGAGATGGAGTTTATCTGCGAGGGCAAACATCGCGATTGTCGAGCGGTCGGCTATGGGTAACGGTGACGGTGAACGTGCCGAAAAATTACAGCCTGGATCTCTCAACGGGCGGCGGAAACATCGATAGCGATGACATCGACGGGCCTGAGAGAGTGCTGACCTCCGGCGGAAACATCAGGGCCGGAAATGTGGGCGGTGAAGCGCGGCTTGTAACCGGCGGCGGACACATAACGGTGAACAATGTGAGCGGAGGGTTGTTCGCCAATACCGGCGGAGGGCATATCACGACTGGCGCGGTCACTGGCGGCGCGACGCTGCACACGAGCGGAGGCCACATCCGCATGGCGTCCGTGGAAGGCGTGGCGAAACTGCAGACCGCTGGCGGAAACGTGACGGTGGAACATTCTGGAAGCGCGCTGAATGCAGAGACTACCGGCGGACAGATTGAGGTGGGGGAATCCACTGGGCTAGTGCGGGCGAAAACAGGCGGGGGCGGTATTCGCGTGGTGCGCGTTTCGGGACCGACCGATCTACAAACGGTGGGAGGCAGTATTTATCTGACGCAAGTGGATAGCCCGGTGAAGGCGTCCACCGGAGCGGGAGCCATTACGGCGTGGTTTGTGGCGCCGGTGAAATCGCCGAGCCAGTGCGAATTGCAATCGAATGACGGCGACATTGTTGTGTATCTTCCGCGGCAACTGCCGGTGACGATCGATGCGCAGGTTCAATCCGGCGATGAGCACCGCGTGATTGTCGATCCGGCGTTCCAACTGAAGATGAGCGATGACGGCTCGTCCGATAGCGATGGGCATATGGTTCGCGCGGAAGGTCCTTTGAATGGCGGAGGCGAAGTGCTGCATTTGCGTACGGTGGCGGGGAACATACAACTGGTAGCCAGTGACGCGAATAAGCAAGTTCAGCTATACAAACAACAAATGGAACAAATGCAGGAGAAAATACGTTTGCAGTTACAGCAACTCGAGCGAGCGCAAGCGCACGAGAATGCGCCCTAGGCGGAGCGAGAAAGCGTCGCGGCTCGGCATGGCCCAGATGGTGCAGGCGAGAAGATTCCCGGCCGAAAGAGGGCCGCACGTCCACAGAGCGGAGAAGCAGTAGATTCAAGGGGGCGTACTGTGCAAACGACGATGCGAAACAGGCGATGCCAGTCCCATTCGCGATGGCCGGTGAAAGCTGCAACGAGCTTTCTTTTGTTGCTGGCCGCAATCCTCTTTTCCTCACCCAACTCTTCGGCCGGTGAAATTGACAAGCTCTTCAAACAAACCTACCCGCTGCCGCCGGGCGGAAGCTTCCTGCTCGACAATGTGAATGGATCGGTGCAGGTGGACGGTTGGGAACGCGACGAGGTGGAAGTGACAGCAGTAAAAACTTCTCAGAGCGATCAGCACGACGTCGAGCTGGTAAAAATTGAAGTGGATAGTACGCCGGGCAAGATTGCGGTGCACACGCGCTATCCGAAAGGGGAAGGCGCGGAAGTAGCAGTGGAATATCACGTACACGTGCCGTATCGAATCTTGCTCGGAAGCGTGGAGACGGTGAACGGGAGCGTGATCGTGCGCGGTGTAGATGGCTCCGGAGCGCTGCGTTCTGTGAACGGAAATGTGGAAGTGACCAACAGCACGGGCCGGTTCAGCGAGAAGACTACCAATGGGAATGTGCGCCTGGAGCTTCGCCAACTGTCCGACGGCGGTCCCATGAATCTAGAAACGGTAAATGGGTCGGTGGTGCTGGGATTGCCGACTTCGGCTCGCGCGGATCTGAAGGTGCTGAGCATGAACGGTGATGTGACTTCGGATTTGCCGGTGACTTCGACTGTCGGATCGCCGGGGGCCCGCGCCTATCAAGCAAAATTAGGAGTGGGAGGCGGCCAGATTTCGGTGCGCACGATTAATGGCGGCATACGCCTGTTCCTCCAAAGGCCAGGTGTCTGAAGGGGCGTACTAACTAAAGCGAGGACAACTACATGAAGAAGTTCCCCTATCCGTTTACAGGTCTCGGGATCATGTTGCTGATGGTTGCTAGCCTACCCGGGACGCTCAGCGCGCAATCCTCAACTCAAAGCCCAATCCCAGCCAGTCCAACCCCTTCCGAGCCGGCAACTGCTTGCCCAGATTTAAAAGATACCCTGGAACAATTGAAGGACTCCACGCGTATTAATCAACAGGAACTGCAGGGAGAGCTTGCCGACCTGCAAGAGAAGATCGCGAAGGAGGTCGAGATGAACGCGCCGCAAATCGCCAAGTTACAAGGTCTCTCGGCCCGCATGGCGGGGAATCCGGGTGAATGGGGAGCTAGTGCGCAGGAGCTTGCGTCGCGCGCAGCAGATCTCGCGGCACAAGCGCAGGAAAAAGCAGCCGACCTAGGGGAGCAGGAGCCCAGGGTTTTTACCAGTACAACCGACGAAGGCAGTGGCTGGCTGGGGGTGGAAATTGGCGAAGTAAATGCCGAGAAGGCCAAGGACTTGAAGCTTGCGGAAGTCCGCGGCGTGGAAGTGGTGGATGTCGAGCCAGATAGTCCAGCGGCCAAAGCCGGTTTGAAACAACAGGATGTGATTACGCGCTACGACGGACAAGCGGTGGAAGGCACGGTTCAATTCCGGCGGCTGGTTCGCGAAACGCCAGCGGGACGAAGTATCTCGCTAACAATTTCGCGCAATGGTAGCGCGCAAGAAATTTCAGTGGAACTGGGGGATCGCAGCGCATTTTACGAAAAGAAGATGAAAGGCAAAATGCGCGATTTCGGAAACGCCTACGTTCTTAGCGATCCAAACTTTGATTTCCACATGGACGCGCCCTTGGTGTCGGGTGACCTGGATAACCGCGCGCCTTCGCTAGGAATCAGCGCGGAAGATCTTTCGGGTCAACTAGGAGATTATTTCGGCGCACCGAATGGGGCAGGCATTCTGGTTCGAGAAGTTCGCTCAGGCACCGCTGCGGAGAGAGCTGGACTGAAGGCAGGGGACGTGATCGTCAAGGTAAACGGCAAGCCGGTGGGTTTGCTCAGCGAGTTGCGCCAGCAACTTCGCGACAAGAGTGACGAAAAAACGGTGAGCCTGGGAATTCTTCGCAAAGGTTCAGAGATAAGCGTTGCGGTGACGATCGAAAAACCGAAGCCTAGTGAATCGACGCATATGGTTCGCCGCGCGCAGCTTTAGCGGTACACTAAGCATCCACTTGTAACTCCCACCCCAAGGCCCGGGCACGCTCCCGGGCCTTTAGTTTTTTTCCTCGCAGAGATCGACGCCCGAATCGGGAGTGCTGAAAGCGCGTGATTCTATTCGCGGACTATTTCGGCGTTAGCAGCGGGAGCCACAAGACGCATCAGTTTCGGGCCGTCGAAAAACGCGTCAATTTCATTGTCTTCTGTCTTCACGCGTAATTCTTCGAGTTGCCCACTGCCCACCGGCTGTTTGCCCAGCGATTCCACGGTGATGCTTCCGGGCGTATTTTCCTGGGGGACCAGAACGGAAAAAGTTTGTGCGCCTTTTTTATCCCAATCGTAAATGCGGCCAAGAATAGCGTATTGATGGTAGAGGTTGTTATCGAGAATGATTACCAGAGGCGAGTTGAAAGTGAACTGCTGGTTGTAAGGGCGAGCGCCTTCGAGATGCAGCTCGATATCGGCTTTCGGGCCATTGAAAGCAATTACGGCCGAAGCTTTTTTCGGGGCGTCCGTGGACCATTGGTAATGTAGGGGTGTCCCGTCGGGCATTAATTCCAGAGTGCCGTTTACGTGTGAGTTTCCCTGCGCGCTTTGAATTTCCGCTGTGCCCTTAGCCACCCAGTTACTGCCACTCGGGCTGATTTCAAATTCTTCCTTGCCCACTTGCTGACCATTGACCAGGATGCGCAGTTTCCCTTTGTCGGCCACGATCAGGGAAGCAGCGGGTCGAGGGGAAGTGCTCATTAGACTGGAGCGTCCTGCACGGGAGGAGGCTGTGGAAAGCGTGATGGCGGTAAAAAACAGCCCCGCAGCCATGAAAAATGCCGCGCGGGGCAGGGACCAGAAGCGCGGAGGCATCAATTTTGGATTCATGCAGTCACCTTGGGAAAGACTCCCAGCCCAAGAATCTGTTCGACTACGCGTAAGGGCTCGGTGTTGGCTTCGACTTTAAAATCAGCGAGTTCGTAAGACGGCAGGCGCTCGTCGTAGAGTTTGCGGAAACTGGCTTCATCGCGAAACAGCGGACGGTCGGTGATGCGGGCGGCGCGTTTTAAGAGATCTGCGACGGGACAGTGCAACCAGATGAGCGCGATGTCGGTGCGGCGCAAAAGTGCGACATTCTGCTGCTGCGCGGTGGTTCCACCGCCCAAGGAAACGATACGGGATTTTTGTTGTTCCGCCGACTCGCCAAGAATGCGCGCAAGCTGTTCGTGCTCGATGCGCCGGAATTCTGGTTCGCCAAGTTTGGCAAAAATATTAGGAATGGATTGGCCGGTATGTTCGATGATGCGCTGATCCAGGTCCACGTGCTGCCAGCCCACCTGACGCGCGAGCAGTCGCGCGACGGTGGATTTGCCGCTGCCCATGAATCCGGTGAGACAGACGAGTCTGCGCACGCGTATTTCAGAGATCATGATGCCGGATACCGGTAATGGGTTTAAGAAAATGCGGAATGGCGCAATCAATCACGTTTAAGGATATTGATTGTACCATCGAAGGAGGTCAGTTCAACTTTAGCGCGGCCGGCGTTAAAGGTGCCGAACAAGCTGTTACCGAACCTGCTGTAGAAATGTTGCTGATGGCTTTTGGGTGTCAAGCTGGCTTCGTTGATCACTTTTCCCTTCAGCGAAGTGGCGCTTAAGTCGAAAGAATCCGCGGGTGAGAAGCGCACTTCAATCACACCGCTGTAATTCTTCAGGCGATAAATTCCGTTGGGTAGAAATTCACCGGAGAAAAGAATGTTGCCGGTGGAAGTTTGCGCGTGCACGTGATAGCTGTGAATGTCGGTGAGGC